>Ga0208904_1002011_pt1 | contig 13228 bp, 36 predicted proteins | sample AntAceMetag02UKB_FD_184774 | JGI IMG/M metagenome (GOLD analysis project Ga0208904, IMG submission 184774) | Saline lake microbial communities from Ace Lake, Antarctica - Antarctic Ace Lake Metagenome 02UKB (SPAdes) (version 2) | ecosystem: Environmental > Aquatic > Non-marine Saline and...
AGCACCTTTAAGAAGGATTTTAAGGGTAAGAGTGGCTACACTCTGTATAAGCCACTATGGAATGTAGGAGAGCGCAAGAAATCAGTATTTAAGGAGGTTAAGTAAAATGAATAAATTAAAAGTAGGAGACAAAGTAAGGATAATAGAAGATGAAGACGATAATATGCCATCTGGCACAATAGCAATTATTGAAAGTGATGATGGGGGTACATATCCTTACAAACTTAAAGGTGTGGATAGCGTATGGCGCGATAGTGAATTAGAGTTAGCCACTGGTAAGGTTGGCAGGCCACGAAAGGTTAAGCCAGACGGGCGATTAATCTTCAAAGTGTTGAAGGATAGTTGCAATAACTACGAGGAAACAATCAAGGCTGACAGCACTAAGAAAGCGCTGAGAGAGTTTAGTAAGAAGTACGCTGGCCGTGAAGGTTACACGATTTACCGCAAAATAGGTGCAATGACTAAAGTAGTTAAGACCAAGTATAAGTTAGTGTTGCCGAAAGACGAGGTGAAAAAATGATATGTAAGATGTGTGATAAAAAAGCAATGACTAACCATGATTTGTGTAAGTTTTGTGCGATTGAAGAAATGTTAACTGACCACGAGCAACGTATAAAAAAGTTGGAGGCATTGAATGAATAATAAAGAATTCGTTGAGGACTTGATTGAGAACGTGATGGCGCACGCACAAGTAACGGGCGTGTCAGAATACAACAATAACGCTGAAGCAATACTAGATGCGGATGATTTTAAAACATTAGTAGAGACGTGGGTTAAGGCGTTGGAGGAGTTAAATGTTTGAGTGGTGGTTATGGCTTGCAGTTATGCTAAATTCAATAGCAATTATATTTTTATCTAAAGCTGTAATGGAGTTAAGGAAATGAAATGTGAGTGTGGTTGTGGCGGGGAAGTAATTGGAAATAATAGGTATATATATCAACACCATAGAAGAAAGATAAAACAACCTTGTGAAATTTGTGGTTCAACAGAAGGAATTATTGTTCATTATAAAAACAAACAATATCTGTGCGCAAGACATAGGGCACAAATGCTAAAACACGGAAGAATAACTAGTATTGATAGGATAAAGGGCTAGTAAAAGGAGTTAAATAAATGAAAATTGATGAAGATGCAATCTATAATGCGATAGTCGCATTAGAACCTTTGTGGGATAAAAAACCATTAGATAGCGTTGAAGTAGAAAACTTAACAGACTACATTAGAAACGAGCTTGAAATGTTAAACCAGAATATAACCAGACAAGAGTATAAAGAGAACAAAACGGGTGGATTGGTGACGGCTGACGTGACAGTCTACCGCCTAGAAGAGGGGAGCACTCGCCACAATGATTGTGAGTACCCATTAGAAGCATTGGAGGGAAAATAGATATGAATAAATTTAAAGTAGGTGATAGAGTAGGATTTAATGATGCTTCAGGTAAGGAAGGAATCATTACTGGAATAGGTGAGGGGAGCCACCCTTATGTAGTAGTGTATGGGGCTAATAATAGTGAATTTAGTAGTTGTAGTGAGGATTTTTTAACAACCATTAAACGAAAAGGTAAGCGAGGAAGACCAGCAAAACCAATTAAAGCATACACTTGGGTAGTCCTAAAAGATAGTTGCAGTAACCATGAAGACACCTTCACCAGCAGTGAAGAGATGGCTCTCACTAAATTGAAGGAGAAAGGTATTGGTTACAGCTTATACAAGCTAGGACGAGCGTACGCGAAGTACGAGTTAACCCTTAAATTGTGCTCCACTAAGCGCAAGCCAAAGAAGGTGAAGAAGAAATGAAAAGAAAGAGTGATGTTGATATAATGTATGAATGGATTATCGATAGAGTAATGGAAGCCGTACAAAAAGCTGAAGATAAAAACTGGAACGGTGGTTATGCTGTAGCCTTTAGTTGCGGTCTTGGTTGTGATATAGAGAGGGCTTTGAAGAAGATTAAGAGACGATGGAAGAAGGAGAAAAAGAAATGAATTGGTTATCTAAGTGGTTAAATAAATTAGGGTGTAATCATAAATGGACTTGTTTTAGAGAACAACCAGTTAATAGTGATTTATACGGCCACTACACTATATGGAGTTTCTATTGCTCTAAGTGTGGTAAGTTTAAGAAGGTGCATAACAGATGAGTAAGAAGAAAGAGTATTACTTTATTTGTTTAGATGAAAGAAGCAACGAAAGAACTGCTTTGTTTTGGAGACCAAAAGCACAAGGTTACACTTCAGATATTGATGAAGCAGGATTATACACAAAAAAACAAGCTGATGACTTAAATAAGAATGGCAGGGATATTGCATTAACCCTTAAAGAGATTGAAGCGATGGAGGATGCTAAGATCATGCGGGTGGCTAAAGTTTGTTTATATGATTTAAAGAAATTGAAGGGGGTGATGAGTAAATGACATTAATTGGCTCGTTCAGCATAAGAAAGCAATTCGACTTTAACCTATTCTTTGATTATGAGCACTTAGACGCTAAGATAAAGACAATCTTCAAAGACCAGAGTAAATGCCTTCAATCAATTGAAACGTTTAAGAAACAAGGCTTTAAAGAAGAAGGACTATACTTTATGGAACGATACGTTAATATTGTTGGTACAATAATCAATGATTACGAACGGTGTGGCCTGGCGTTAGATTATGAAAAGTGAATTGGATAAGTGTTATATACAAATAGATGAATTAAAGATAAACTGGAATGCTATAGATAAGATTAAAGAATTTAAGAAAGTTTTTATGTTCTTCAAATCACAAGGCGCTTTAGATAAAAATGAAGCAATAAATGAAATTGAATGGTATTTTAACAAATTATTCAGCAAGAGGAGATGATTGAATGAAACTAGATAACATCGGGTTCTACACTTTAAGTGACGAAAGAGCTAACAACGCTTCAAATAAATCAAACATGAAGCGATGCGAGATAATAATAACAGGAAAATGCAACTTCAAATGCCCATACTGCCGTGGCCTAAGAAAAGACATCAAAAAAGACATGACACTAGACGAAGTAAAAAAGACAATCGACATCTGGGCTAAAGATAATCTAGAGAATATTAGGTTCAGTGGAGGAGAGCCATTAGTTCATCCTGGATTAAGAAGAATGGTAATGTACGCAAAAGAGAAAGGAATCAAAAGAATTGCCGTTTCAAGTAATGGTTCCGCATCATTAGATTATTATAAAGATTTAATAGACTGTGGCGTTAATGACTTCTCAATCTCACTAGACGCTTGTTGCTCATCCGTTGGAGATAAAATGAGCGGAGGCATCATTGGTGCTTGGGACAAAGTAATACATAACATAAAAGAATTATCAAAACTAACATACGTAACTGTTGGAATGGTTTTCACACCAGATAACGTTGAAGATTCATTAAACACTATAAGGTTTGCGCACAGCTTAGGGGTAGCGGATATTAGAATAATCAGCGCAGCACAATACAACAAAGCATTAGAGGGCTTAGATAAACTAGAGCCAGAGATACTGGCGGCTCACCCAATACTAAATTACAGAGTGAAACACTTTAGGGAAGGGCGAAACGTTCGTGGAATCAAGAGAACTGATAGCCACCAATGTAGTTTAATGTATGATGATAGCGTAGTGGCGGGCAACAAACACTTCCCATGCGTGATATACATGAGGGAAAAAGGTAGACCAATCGGAGAGGTTAATGAACATATGAGGGAGGATAGAATTAAATGGCTAAAAGAACATAATACCTTCTGTGATCCAATCTGTAAAAAGAACTGTTTAGACGTGTGCATTGATTATAACAACAAGTTTAGGGAGTTAAACAAATGAAAAGCGAGAGGGTTAAGTTAATTGAAAACCTCACGCAACAAATAAAAGAATTATCTTATGATGACACCTTTGGGGTTTTAACAAGGGGTGGTTTAAAACAAAAAATAAAAGAGATTAAAAAACCATTCAACACATTATTCATAGACATAACCAACCTTAAGGGATTAAACACGGCAAAGGGGTATAGCGTTTCTAATAAGATAATTAAACGAACGTTTTCAACGTTTAACTTTAGACAAGGTGATATAATCGGTCGGCTATTCTCTGGTGATGAAATAATAATTATTTGCAAACACCCTAACTCGCTAGCGAGCAGATTAAAAAAGCATTTTATAAATAATGGACTGAGTTTTAAACACAAATGTTTTTATGATCTGGATAATATAACTGTTTTGGAGGAGAACTTAAAATGATTAACTCACTTATCCTTCTTGCCCGCAACCCTCAACCACTCCAACTGCTCCTTGGTCAACTCTAACTTCTTAACCTCGAGCAACCGAATCATCTCGTTAGCAAACTTCTTAGTCAAGTCAGCTGAGTCAAACTCTTTGATCAGCGCCTGGCTAACAAACTCACTTAACCATCCGCGCGGCAAGCATTTACTAACCTTACGCCAAAGGTATTCAGCCTTAGGATTAAAATTAACGCTATGATTTCGAGCCTTCTTTTTCATAATTTATCACCTCCGGCACTATAATTTTCTAACTCTTCAAATTTAATTGCAGCACCATGCAGTAATATATGATGATTAAAACACAACGGCACAAGATTATCTAAAGAATTATTATTCTTATCACCATCTAAGTGGTGAAGATTAATACACCACTTCCAATAACAACCCTCAACACAACATATCTGAGTTAATACGTTATATTCTTCTAAAGATAACTTAAACTTCTTCTTCACTTGTGACCTTCTTGCGTTCACACTATTCTTTTTAAGATTATCTTTACTACGATAATATACTTTATAAAGACATTTATGTGAACAATACTTCCTTCTTCTCCCAGTGAGTTTTTTCCCACAATTTATACATAACATTTAACTGCACCAACTCTAATAATCCAATTAATAATTGAGTGGCTTAAATGCCCGCAACCTCTTCCCTAACCCCTCTATTCTTCTTTTAATGATTTTATATTCTTTCCTTTCCTTTCACTAACTACCCAAATCTTTAAATACACTAAAAAACTAGTAAAACATAACCTTTACGAGTGGGTTGTATTTTAACTGGTCTTTAAGCCTTACAATGAGGCTGACATTATTAATTCAATTATTAAATCTTATTTTCTTATTTAGGGAGCTACTCCTTTAAATAATTTTTTATGGACACAACAAATAATTTATGAAGAAGAGGTGATTGAAAAAATGTTTTTTGTATTGAGCTGGTTGTTCGTAACGGGTATACTATTATGGGCTGCTAGTGAGATAGCTAAGAGTAAAAATAGAAGTGTGGCCGGCTGGGTCGTGACTACATTATTTTTTGGTATCTTTGCCTTAATCTTATTGGCAATACTACCTAAAAAGGAATTAAATTAGGGGGAATATTAAAATGAATACATTAATCGCTGGAGACGTCGTTAGACTAGTTGGTAACAACGCTTCATTCTGTAATGAAAGCACAGTTAGAATTGGTGACGTGGGTGAAGTGAACAAAGTTGACGGGGTGATGGCGCACGTTCTTTGGACAAATGGCCACAGTGGTTGGGCGCGCATGGAACAATTAAAAAAGTATGATCGACGCAACAAACTAAACAATTACGCAATAATCTCACCGGACGGGATACTAGACGCTCACTTAACCCGGATGACTAAAGATGAAGCCAGGGAGTCACTGCGTGAGTGGGGCGATGGTCACGTGCTAGTATCACTAATGCCCGTAGCCAAGCTAAGGGTTAATAAAGACGTTGTTGAGCTAAAGAAAACAAAGCTATAGAAAAGTATATATAAGTGTATTGTTTTCAAATAATCTAATATGGTAAAAAAGAAAAAACCAACACTTCGACGAGAAGTACAACTTCTAGAGATAGACCTACACGAAAGCACTAGGAATCTGAACCGCAAGTTAAGACACTTAGATAAGTGGAAAGAAAACGACTACCAATACCACGAACATTGCAAGCGTTGCAGGGGTGTAACCGTTGGGTATAGTGATGGATATTGTGAGGCTTGCAGCAAACACGTTAATAAAAGGAATCGGTTAATTAAAAAGTATTTATTAAAGTATTTATTAATAACTGCGGGGCTTGTAACAGCATTCCTGGCTGGAAGAGTATTATTTTGCGGGGTTGTATGACAGGGAAGTATAAGTGCGTTAACCCACAATGTTTAGTTGTGGCTGACGCTAGCGTCGAGAACCGCTACTGCGGGTATTGCGGCGCACTATTAGAAGAGATTAAAGAGGAGGAAAATTAAAATGACAAAATTTAAAGCAGGCGATGAAGTAACATATAGCAGTGCTAATGAGGGTTATACTGGCATTATTAAACGAATAGAAGGGAATAGATTGTGGTGTGATGGGTGTACAGATACCTATGTAACTATTAAGGAGGCTATTTTAGTTAAGAAAGGACGGCAAGGTCAGTTTTGGCACCATTAATAAGAGTTGTATGAATTATAATAAGCAGTCTGGTTGGTGGTTTAAAGGCGAGCAAGAATGGTTTATTAAAACTGTTAAGAGAATAAAGGAGGGTTATGAAAAATGAATGAATTCAAAATAGGTGACAAAGTAAAAATTATTCGTTCTAATATTAGTAGTCTAAAGGATCACATTGGTGATATGGGGATTATTGATAGGTTATATGGGCAAGATAATTATCAATATGGAATGGATTCTAATACCCATGGCTGGCATGAAGATGAACTAGCATTAGTTAAAGGTAAGCGCGGGCGACCAGCAAAGATTAAACCAAAACCAACAATAAAGACATTATACGTCATCTACAAAAAAGGATGCATCAACTACGAAACAACAATCAAAGGCCCACTAAAGGAAGCCAAAAAAGAACTAAAAGAACTTGGCGATGACTACGTGCTATTCGAGGCTAAGCCAATTTTTAGTTGCGCCACGATAACAAAAACAACGTTTAAAAAAGTAAAGGAGATGAAATAAATGATATGTGATCCAATAAAAATGTTCAGCGGCAAACACATGAGTGGGAAGATCCAAGAGATGATCGGTTGGAAACTATACGAGGCAAAGATACTAGAGTTGCCAACGATTATACAGGATAAACAACTACAAAGACTTAAAAAAGCCTTTGAAGCTAAGATTGAAAAACAAAAGAAAGTTAAAAGTGAAAAAGATAAAGCGAGCAAAGCGTTCTATGATCGCTGCGCCAAACTAGACTTAAGTTACTCAGACTACAATGAAGAGTTCTCTATCTCTTACGAGGTGTGCCCTGTGCCTGAGAAAACACATAAGGATTTACAGAGAGCAACCAACCTATGGACTCTAGGTAAAAAATCTGACGCAAGGGATATTTGGGAACGAATAATAGCTAAGTACAAGCTGGAGGAATTAAAATGAATAAATTCAAAGTAGGAGATAAGGTTGTTTGGAAAACGCCTAGTGAATACCCCGATAATAAACATAATTATGCAGAAGGAGTTTTTACTGTAAAGCACGTTAATGATATTTTCGTTTGGCTTAATACCACAAACAGATTTTGCCAAGAGCTTGGGTGTTATGAGCGTTTTAAATTAGCCAAGGGTAAGCAAGGAAAACCAACCAACACTGGCAAAGAATACAAAGTATTCAAGACCAGCTGCAACAACCACGAAGAAACAATACGCGCAAAGAATGATAAAGAAGCGCGAAAACAATTCACGAAAGATTACAAGAACAGAGAAGGCTACGAACTACATAAAATATTAATCACCTCTGTTGCGGAGAGTAAAGTGGTGTTCAAATGAAACTAAGCCGGATATTTAAGAAACAATTAAAACTGATTGATAAACGGATCAAGGAATTGATAACGGCTAATGACGCGCAGATAATGTCTGTAAAGAAGTTTAGAGCATCAGTAAATAAGTTATATGAAGACGCAATAAAAGGAGAAGCAAAATGAAAGACTGGCGAATAAATAAGAAAAGGCTAGCGAAGTACTTACACCTACCAGAGGAAACACCACTCAACGAGTTAAAGAAAGTGAAAGCCACACTAGACCTAATCTATAAAGGATTTAAGAAAAGACAAGATTACCACCAATTCATGAAATCCAACGGGATTAGAATGCTAAAATGACCAAGCAAGGGCTAGCGAATTCAAAAACACTACTAGATTACGACATTAACAGCCATAAGATTGCTAGCGCTGGATTAAAGAAAATCTACACTGGCGAATGGTTAACTGACAAAAAGTTTGAGAACCTGTTAGTTAGGTATATCAAGCTTGGTCGGGAAGCTAGCTTGCTAGCGAGTGACTTCAAATGCCAACGATGCAGTAGAGAAGATAAGGGTTTACAATTTCATCACTTGATCTTGCGCCACAATAAGGAATACATTAATGACAAACTTCGTTACTTAATGCAAAGGAATTACTGGGCGAACATAGTGATATTGTGTCCTAATTGTCACGCTGAGAATCATGGTCGAGGAAAACCAAATAAGCCACTTATCATTAACGCTAAGTTAATTCATGGTTTGAAGGATTCACGTGAGCGATACGCTAAGCGAAAGGAGTTGAAAAAATGAGAGAGTCTAAGTTTAGGGCTTGGGATAAGAAGAATAAAGTAATGCATTTACTTTTTCAATTTATACATCTTTCTAAAAATAATAGCAGAATAATGTTTGCAAGTGATAAACATGATAAATTTGGTGAGATAGTCTTTGGAGCAGAACAAACAAAAGATTTTAAAATTATGCAGTGGACTGGCTTGGTTGATAAGAATGGCGTTGATATTTACGAAGGAGACATTATAAGATATTGTGGTTCTTCTATTGGTGAGATTGTTTTTGAGAAAGGTTCTTTTATTATTGGTTGTAAAGATATTACTCCTGATGGGTTTGATTATTTTACTTATATGTGTCATCACGACAATTATATTGAGAGGATAGAGGTTGTTGGTAACGTCTTTGAGAACCCGGAGTTGCTTAAATGAGGATTGAAGATAGCACAGTGATATTCTGGTGGGGCTACCTTGCAGGAGCCTTAACCATAGGAATCATATTTGCTGGTATGGCGTTGATATAAAATGAAACAAACAAATAGAAACAATAGTATAGACAAAGTTTATAAATGTGTTGTCCGTCAATAATGATATGTTAATCACTTGTAAAATCTGTAATAAACAAGTTAAGAAAACCAATAAAAACCAAAAATTTTGTTCGATGAAATGCAGGAATATATCGTATAAAGGTAAGGGTAATCCTATGTATGGAAAAAAGCGACCAGAATTAATAGAAAGAAACAAAACGTGGTTAGCAGAATATAACCATAAAAGATTGACTGGGAAAACATGGGATATGTTGTTTGGTAAGCAAAAAGCAAAATTAATTAAAAAGAAAGTTGGCCGCGCAAGTTCAATAACAAATGCTGGACGTTATGGTAAAAAAAACTATAATTGGAAAGGCGGCAAAACAATACATCATGGTTATGTTTTAATTCTTTGTCTAAAACACCCAAATCACAATAGTATAGGTTATGTTTTTGAACATCGTTTAGTTATGGAACAACATCTTGGTAGATATTTGACTAAAGAAGAAGTTGTTCATCATAAAAATGGCATCAAAGATGATAATCAAATTGAAAATTTACAGTTGATGGGTCGAGGCGAACACTCGTTATTTCATCTTAAACAAGAAAAGAAAAATATATAGAAAAGTATATATATGTGTTAAGTATAGGGGGTATTATATGATAACAATTGACATATTAAACAGCAAAAAAACAAAAAAGATAAACATAGAGGATTTAGACATAGCAACCTTTGAAAGAAAGGTTAACAAAAAACATTTAAATGAAATAAAACAAGCAATCATAAACGGCGACCTACATGATAACATCATAACCGTTTTAGATAAACACGGCGAGTATGAAATCATAGATGGCCAACATAGAGCTTTAGGTGTGCGGGAATTACAAGCAGAAAACCCTTCTTTCTCGTACAAGTTAACTCTTAGGGTGTTAGAAAATGACGCGTTAAACGCATATTTCAACATAAATAAAGGAAAAGCATTATCAGCTAACGATTACACAAAAGCAATCGATGACGGCTTCGATAACCGACTGGACTTCTTCAGATACTTGAAAGATTTCTGCAGCCACTACGGCAGCACAAAAAAACTAAAGTACAGCACAGTGTTATCATGTATTAACTACGCACGCAGCGACAGTTTCGCCAGGTCAACCAACAAGAAAAGATTCGCCGACATAATAACTGATATAAAAAAGCACGAGTTAATTAAGGTAACAGACTTCCTTAACACTTGCTTCCACGTATTCGGTGATGACACTAGACAATGGGTTTACAAAAAAGCAATAATCGCTAACTTGTTAAGACTATTCTTCAAAAGATTCAACGACATAACTAATTTATCAAAGATGTTGAAGAAGATAAGCAAGGACACATGGCTAAAACTAAACAGCAAGTTGTATAACACTGAAGCGTTCATCGAAACATATAATTACATTGAAAGGGTCCACTTAAAGTAAGCTCGATCAACGCAATAGGTAGGGGGGTTTAGTACGTTATGAATAGTAAGATGGAAAATGCACTAGCATCAGATTCTATATTGAAATTCATGTATGATAGGATACACAAGAATTATCAAAAAAGATATGATGAATTAGTATACACGTATTGCATTGCAGTAAGTAATAAAAAATAATTGAAGAGGAGGAGGGATTTAAATGTTTGAGGATTTAGTAACCGCTGAACAGAAAGTACTAGCGCTGCTAGAGTCTAAGACGATCCACGGCTTAATATTTATTGGTCTTCCCATAGGGAAAACCTTTATAAATAAGTGGTGTGTAAGCCAATCAGGAGGGATAATATGTGGGATGAAATTATAAAAGATATTTGGAGTATTGCTATTGTGGGGGATATTGGGACTGGGAAGACGGCTTTAATGTATGATGTCTTAAGTCATTTTAGTAAAACAGTCTATTTCTTTAAGCACCCAAAACCAGAATTAATATCCTCGTTGGGATTTAAACAGATAACTGGGTTAGGTGAAGTTGAGCAATTACAGGATTGTGCGTTAGTGATCGATGAACCACAATTATACATAACGCTTTACGAAAAGAAAGGGAATGATACATTGAGACGATTACTATCAGTGTGCCGCCAAAGAGGGATCACATTAATTATTGTTACTAGTGATTCAAGATTCATAACACGTGGCATAGAGTCATATATTGATTGCTGGTGCATTAAGAACCTTGACTTTAGGGGCATTAAACAAGGATCTAAGATTAAAAGAATCGTGCAGGATACAGTTATGCTATCTGTTGATGGATTTGAATTAAAGAATGAAGAATACATTTTTAGTAGTAGAAAATGGAAGCAATTCAACGGACAGCACGTGTTTGATAAACCAAGTTACTTTACTGAAGGGTTAAGTAAACCATATAGACTAGAAACTGCGACAATAACTCCGCATGAAAGTCCGACAGGTGAATTAAATGAGCTTTAAAAAAGGGAATACACCTTGGAATAAAGGCGTACATTATTCACAAGAGATGCACAATAAAATTTTTAATGATGAATGGCGGGATAAACATAGCAAATCTCTGACTGGTCGGAAAATAACGTGGAGTGATAAAATGAGCAAGACACGCAAGAAATTAATTAAAGAAGGAAAAATTAAAGTTAAGAGTGGTGACGCGCATTATAATTGGAAAGGTGGAAAAAATAAATGGCAACGCAAACAGAACAGGAAACACCTAAAAGAAATAGGTATTATTGTTTGTGAGTTATGTGGAGTCGACGAAGGAACGCATGGTAAAAAATTAGATGTTCATCACAAAGATAGTGATCACCAAAACAACACAATTGATAATTTAATGCTTCTTTGCACTTCTTGCCATTCAAAAGGGCACTTTAAAACACGTGAGATATGTGATGAGTGTGGTAGGTTAAAAGGTAAAAACCACAAATGTCCTACTAAAGTATGGTATAATAAGATGGCTAGCGTTGCAATTTTTAAAAGAGAAAGATGTGTTGTGTGTGGTAAATTATTTGGCAAAGATAAAAGTAAACACTCATGTAAACACCCAAAGGGAATGTTAGGTAAACACCATACTGAAGAGACTAAAGAGAAAATTAAGGCTGCTGTAAAAAAATGAAATGGCACTCATAGAAATGTATATAAAGAAAGATGTAATGTTAATGAATTATGAATAAAGATAAATGGGTTTGGATGTCATAATGACAAACAAAGAGGCTTGTAGGAAATATGATAATTCCCTAAAAGGAAAAACAGTACGTCAAAAGTATCGTAAGTCCAAGAAGGGGAAAGAAGCGTCTTGCAGAGGATACCAAAAATATCATAAAACTAACTTGATTAAAATTAAAGAAACATGGCGTAGGGCTAAACTTAAATACAAATATGGGATAAGCGTTGATGAATATAACAAGAAACTTGATGCACAACATGGCTTATGTGATATCTGTTTTAAACCTACATTACATAAAAGACTTGGGGTTGACCATAACCATAAAACCGGGCAAGTAAGAGGTTTATTGTGTAATGGATGTAACTCAGTTGTAGGTTATAGTAAAGAGTCTATTGTAATATTACAAGAGGCAATTCGTTATTTGAAAAAATATGGAAGGTTGATTAAATGAAACGAGAAAATTGGATTTTTATGCCGCACGCAGGGCATTTTATTCTTGGACGAGAATGCCAGTTTAGATTGAACACTTATGTTGGAAAATATATTGTTTCAACAGTTGGAGAACTATGGAATGATAGACAAATTAGAGAGATACACGCAAGCGTTTTTGACCCCGAATGGTTGAAAAAAAATAAACATTTGAAAGGCGACTACTTTGACGCTGCTTATTTTAAAGAGTTCGGGTTTGAAAAAATAGGTTGTGGGCACTGGGAAGTTGGCCGACTATGAAAAAGTTAAGTGAATTAGAAACTATTTGGGAGTGTGATGCTGTGTTAAAAGATGATTTACGTGCTTGGGCTATTGAACACATAAAGGGGTTAGATAAATTATTTTCTGAAAATAAAATAAATAAAGAGATTTATGATTGGGTTAGAGAGTATTGGATGCTAATGTTTGAGTTAAAGGAGAGTGATTTGAAATGAGCGTGACAGTTGAGTTAAAACAAGTGAAGGCTAGCGTTGCGACAAACAACAAGGACGAGAATAGATCGTTCGTTCTCCTTAAATCAAGATGGTACGAGCGGATATTAAAGGGCGTGACAGAGTAAATGAAATACTTAGTAATTGGAAAGAAGTAACA
>Ga0208904_1002012_pt1 | contig 13228 bp, 9 predicted proteins | sample AntAceMetag02UKB_FD_184774 | JGI IMG/M metagenome (GOLD analysis project Ga0208904, IMG submission 184774) | Saline lake microbial communities from Ace Lake, Antarctica - Antarctic Ace Lake Metagenome 02UKB (SPAdes) (version 2) | ecosystem: Environmental > Aquatic > Non-marine Saline and Alkaline...
AGTTAGACAAAGATGACTTGAAATTTTTGAAAGAAGTAAATAATTTTAATATTAGAGTTCGTTATCCAGATTATAAATTACGTTTTTATAAAATTTGCACTAAAGAATTTACAGAAATACGTTTCAATAGAATTGTTAAATTGTATAAAAAATTATGTCTAAAACTCAGGTAAAAAATATAGCAAAAGAATACGCCAAGAAATTAAAAGCAGAAGGATATCCCTTTTTTGCTGTTTATCTTTTTGGTTCATACGCTCAAGGTAAAGCCAATGAGTGGAGTGACATTGACATAGCGGTTATTTCCGATAAATTAAAGAAAAATTGGTGGAAAAATGAAATATTATTATCACATTTGGGCTTAGAGGTAGATTTAAGGATAGAGCCACACGGATTCACTGTTGAGGATTTTAAAGATGAATATGACCCAATGGTATGTGAAATTAAAAAAACTGGGATTAGGATAGTGTAGACGTTGGACATCCACAGAGGTTTATTTATAGAGGTCTACACAGGTCAGACCGGTGTATGTTAAGTAAAATATAATTTTTTAATATATAAGTATATGGAAAAAGAAAAGAAAGTTTTTAAAACAATTTTTTTAATAAGTTTGGCAGTTTTGATTTGCGTTTCAGGATTGTTTTTTGTGTATCAGGTTAGGGCGCTTGAATTTAGTGGCCAATCAGGAGGCCCATATCTTGATTATGTTTATCTGAAATATGATCCTAGTATAGGCATAGGGACAGCCAATTCAGTGATTATCAGCGGAGTGGGATCTGGCGCTGAAGATTACGACGCTGCTAGCATTGGGTATGTAAAATCAGCTATAGTAACTGGTGGAGCTGATGGATATATCAACGATGCACAATCTCATACAGCTGGCGGTGATCTTAGTATGGCAGAGAAGGTAATAATTAATATTGGTGATATTGGAACTGCTTTTTCTAATGAAGGAGGTTTAACTCTTGCCGGAACTTTTGATCCTAATGGCACAATTACATTACCTACTACTGGGATTAGTGGCGCTGGTACAGGTTCAGGATTAGATGCGGATTTGTTGGATGGCCTTGAATTGCATACAGGAAGAAATAATGAAACGAATAAGGTCGTAAGAACTGACGGGAATGGTTATATTCAAGCAGGATGGATTAATACGACATCAGGCAGCAACGGCACAACTGCCCCTGATAGGATTTATGGTTCTTCTGACGCGTATCTTAAATATTATACGCCCGCGAATTTTGCAACTGTCATGGAGCCATATTTTGATGATTATTTTGTTGATGGATCAGGAAGCGCTAATTACGTTCCTAAATTTACAGCAGCAAAAACTTTGGGCAATTCGATTATTTATGACAACGGTACCAACGTCGGTATTGGGACGACAAGTCCAGGATATAAATTGGATTTAAAATTGTCTACTAGTGACGCAACTGATAAATTTAGGATTTTAAATTCTAACGGCGCAGAAGTAGCGAGCATTGATGGCACAGGCAAACTGACGGTAGATGAAATGGACCCTCCATATAATATTGATGGAGTGATATACGCTACTTATGGACATTCCACAACAGGACTGAAAGAAGAAACAGTAGGCAAGCTCCGCTTGCAAGAAACAAGAAACAAGAAACAAGATACAAAATTTTATAGCGCAGAGATTGATTTTGATGAGGCAGAAAAAGAATCTGATTTATGGTTGTTTAAAGAAATCACGGCTTTTGGCGATGATTGGAATGATCTGGTAGTGATTTTAACTCCAGAAGGAAAAGCAGATGTTTGGTATGAATTTATACCAGAAGAAAATAAGATAATTATTTACGGTGAGCGGGGACAGTCCCAGTCGGGGACAGGCACCTTCGGAGCCAGTCCCCAGGACAGCCCCCTTAAAGTTTCTTATCGCTTGATGGCTCCTCGCTTTGATTGGCCAGAAAGAGATACCAATTTATATAATCAGACTGGCAAAGCTCCTGAAGGAGTTGGGATATTTGTTAGATAAGTCTATTTATTATGAATGAAAATTATATAAAGATTGAAGATGCTTTTGTTGAAAAGTTATCTACTGAAATAAAAGAAAAAAACGACACCAATAGTTTAAGGATAAAGAGATTATTAGATTATCCTGACTTGAGTCGTCAAAATAATTCTCCCATTAAGATTATTCTTGATAGGATTTCGGCTATGATAAGATTTAGTGATTTTGATGTTATTGAAATTCCAGAGGTAATTAGCGTAGAGAATAATTTTGATATTCTAAACACTGCTTTGGATCATCCAAGTAGAAAAAAAACTGACACATACTATGTCAATGATGATTATGTGTTGCGTACACATACCACCGCAATGTGGCCTTTTTATTTGAGACATTCAAAAGCAATAGAAAAAATAAAGAAAGATGAAGATTTAAAATGTCTATGTTACGGAAAGGTTTATAGGAAAGACGAAATAGACAGAAATCATTTTCCAGTATTTCATCAAATAGATGGTTTATATATTTGCAAAAAAGAAAAAAAGATTATAGGGATAGAGGAGTTGAACGAAGTCTTGATAGATATTGCCAAAAGTATTTATGGGGAATCTGTGGAATATAAGATTTCAGAAGATACTTTTCCATTTACGGATCCTAGTGTTGAGATAGCAATTAAAAAAGATGATGACTGGTTGGAGGTTTTAGGAGCTGGTGTAGTTCATGAAAAAGTTTTGGAAAATTTAAATCTTGATCCAAAAATATACAATGGATGGGCTTTTGGTTTTGGTTTAGAGAGATTAGCAATGGTAAAAATGAATATCCCAGATATTAGGATATTTTGGTCAGATAACGAAAGAGTAACGAGTCAATTCAAGGATCTTGAAAGTCAATATAAAGAAGTTAGTAAGTTTCCTATGACTTATAGGGATATTTCTTTTATCATTGACAAGGATACAGATTTAAAAAATTATTATGAAATAGTTAGAGATTATGCTGAGAATTTAATTGAAGAGGTTAGTCTTATAGATAAATATGAAAATGAAGAAAAGCTTGGTGCAGATAAAATTAGTTATACTTTTAGAATAACTTATCGCTCTCACGACAGAACGTTAACTAACGAGGAAATAAATAAGATACAGGAGAAAATTAGAGAGAAAACTAGCCAAGAACTCAAAGCAACGCTTCGCTAATCTCAATTCTATATTTCAATATAAAAAAGTGGTGGACCAGAGAGGTCCATCATTATATTTTTTGATTGTCAGACGATATGTTGTATTGTATAATGAGAATAGAAAATTGCCTTTATTTAGTTGTTATTTTAATATAATTTTATGAACATAGATTTTAAATACAATGTTGAAAAAGACATAGAGAATTTTATGATTGTTGCTAAAGCAAAAAAGATAGAAGTCTCTTCTATTTTTTTGGAGGAAAAAAGATTTTTGAAATATAAGATGTATTTTGAAAAATATGGACCAATCCTTAATAAGGACAAGCTAAAGGAATTCATAAATGAATATGTTGTGAACAATAAGATAAATGTCGCTCAAAAATTAAAAATAATAGAAAATGAATGGAATCAGATAAGTAAAATTTTTTGGCCACGAGCGGAAAAAATTTTTAAAACAAAATTGCCAAATAAGCAAATGATTGGTTACTTAACAATTCACAATATTTGTGGATATAGCATCAGAGATAATTATTTTTTTATTACATTAACGTCCATCTCTTCAAATTTAATTATCATGCACGAATTATGGCATTTTTTTATATGGTATTCTTTTGGCAAAAATTTCAAAAAAACAAACACAATTTCAAAAGAAAAATATTATGAAATAAAAGAGTCGTTAACAGAGATATTGAATTTAGAGTTTAAAGATTTGTTAGGTGATCAGATAGATAGAGGTTATTTGCCTCATCAGAAAATTAGAGAAAAAGTGAAAAAGTCTTGGATTAAATACAAAAACATCAAAAAAGTTGTTAATGAATTATTAAAACATTAATACCAACCTCGCGAGGTTGGTATTTGTGGGTTTGAAGATAAAAAATGGGGACCCCTAAAAAAGGGGACCCCCTGTGGTCCCTTTGATGAATTTGAAAATAAAAAAGAGAGGGGAAGCGCGAGATGGCTTCCCCGTGTGGACATTGGACATCCACATAAGCAATAGACGATAAAAAATGGAAATATTGACCTCTTCGGAGGTTAACATAAAGTTGGCGCAAAGTGTTGCCCATATCGTGTGTTCATTTCGTGTAGAGCATTGACAAAGTGTATAATTATACTATATTAAACCTAATATAGATAAATTAATAAATATAATTTATTTTTATGAAGCCAAAGATTCTTAAAAAAATTGCAAGCAAGAATCCACAAGAATAGGGACGTTGCTTTGCTAGTTGCGGTGGTTCACCTTTTATTATTCAGTTTGAGACTGAAAATCACAAAAAAACACTAAAATCAAAACCAATAAGTAAATTTTCTCTTTTTAATAATTTAACTTTTGTCTATAAAAAAATAAATAAATTATCAGAAGCTCAATATTATGCTACTAAAGCTTTGCAATTATTGAAAAATAGGTCAAAAGAATATCAAGAAACAAAAGTGGCTCAAATATTTAGAAAACAATTTGAAAAAATATTAAAACTAAGATAAAATGCAATTAAGTGATAATATTCTACAAAATCCTAATGTTGTTACTAGAGTAATTGACAAGGAGGCTATATTGGTTAATTATGAAAATAAAGAGGTGTTTCAGCTTAATTTAACTAGTACTTTTCTTTGGAATTCACTTTCTAAATCTACGCAAATTGAATCTCTAATTAAAAATTTTCAGAAAAAATATAGTATTAGTCTTCAGTTAGCCAGAAAAGATGTGATGAAATTTATTTCTAATCTTTTGAAACAGCATTTTATAATTTTTTCTCAAGAGAAAGGGTCGTTAAAAAATTCCCCACCCTCTTTCTCGGATAAATTATGGGACAAATTACAACCATTAGCAGAAAAAAGAAAAATTCCTGTTTTGGTTGAAATAGAATTAACAGATAAGTGTAATCTATCATGTATTCACTGTTACGTAGCCAAAGAAAGAGTTCCCTCTCTGTCATTTCAAGAAATAAAGGATATAATTGATCAATTGAAGCAAGCAGGTTGTTTTTTCATTACTTTTACTGGAGGAGAACCATTCTTGCATAAAGATATTCTAGCAATTATTCGCTATACACGAAGTAAAGGAATTGGTGTAGACATTTTATCTAATGCTACACTTATAACGCCACGCATAGCAAGTAAATTAGCAAAGATGAAGGTTAATCGTATTCAGGTTAGTATTTATTCTGCTAATCCAAATATTCACGATAGCATTACGAGCACAGAAGGTTCTTTAGAAAAAAGCAAAGAGGGAATAAGATTGTTGCGAAAAAACGGAATAAAGGTCCACTTGTCTTGCCTTGTTATGTCTTTAAATTTTTTGACTTATAAGACAGTAGGAGAGATGGCTGAAGCAATGAAAGTAAGTTGGTCGGTGGCTTATCCAGTGCGAGCCAGACATGGTGGGTCTAAAGATACTTATCGTTTAAGGCTTAGCCAAAGACAGTTGGAACAATTTACGACAGACAATAAGAAAGAAATTTGTCAGCGTTTTAAAAAAGAAAAAGACAAACCGATTTGCCACGCTGGTTCAGCTATTTGTTTTATTTCAGCCAGTGGTGATATAACTCCGTGCGTTTTATTTCCATTAAAAGTAGGAAATTTACGTAAACAGAAATTTATAGAAGTGTGGAAAAATTCTTTTTCACTTAATAATTTTCGCGCTTTGACTATTTCAGATATTCCTAAATGTTACAACTGTAAATCTTTGGAATTCTGTAGGGTTTGCCCAGGTTTGAATTATTTAGAAGAAGGCAATATTTTAATTCCCGCTAAAATTAATTGTCAGCTTGCTCAAATCGTTAGGCTAACTTTTGATAAAAAAACTAATAAACATCGTAAGTAATTTTAAAAGGTCGATAATGTTTAAATTTAAAATATATTTTTAAAGACACAAAAATGAAAAATAATTATAAAAAACCAAAATTGAAAAGAATTGTTTCTGTAAGAAAACAAGAAAATGAGAGAGGAATGTGCAAACGCTGCGGTTGCGCATCAGGCTCTTCGTCAGGAGGATAATCTGAAAATTGAAATAAAAAAGCAATTTATTCAACAAAGGATTATGGAGGGACGGGTTATATTTGGTCTGAAAAATTATTTAAAAAATGAATTATTTTCAAAAAACAAAAATAACAGCTAATGATGTTCTTTCTAATATCAGTAAAGGAAAAGTTAATAACGCTTTGAAGATTTTTAATTTACAACAAAATAATATCCAGCAAGATATCATTCAAATTCTAGGTAAAAAAAGAATCATGGCCGGGATACCTCTTATTCTGAAAGCTTTAACAAATAACAATAGAAAGGTTTTAAGTGTTGCTATTTGGTCAGCTGGCAGATTAAAAATAAAAGAATCCACAGAGAGGCTACAAACACTTTTTCAAAGCACTGAAGATAAAAAAAATAAAAGGAGTATTATTTGGGCCATTTCTGAGATTAGAGGCATTAAAAATTTATCGTTCTTATTAGATATATTGTTAAACAATAGAGATGCTTATTTGAATAAAAGTATTTGTTTGGCTTTTCCAAAATTTGGACAGAAATCAGTAACGACCTTAATTGACACATTAAGAAATAAAAATTTTGAGATTACTCAACAAATAGCTGATATTTTAATCAGAATACCTGGAATATCAGATAAAATAATTTCTTTATTAAAAGATGATGACAAGAGAATCCGACGCGCAAGCGCCTACATTTTAGGAGAAAAAATTTGTTCTGAAAGTGTTGATAGTTTAATAAATGTATTAAAGGATGATGATTTGGGGGTTAGGGGCAAGGCAATTATTGCTTTAGGTAAGATAAAGGACAAAAAAGCAATTCCTTGCCTGGTTAAATTTTTACAGGATAAAAACCTTAATATTCAAAAAAAAATCATAAAATCTTTAGGAAATATCGGCGGAGAAAAAGCATTAGAGAATTTAATTAGATTGAAAAAAAAGATTCTTCCAAAAAGCATTAATGTTAATATATTGGATAGAACTTTATTTGATTTAGGATATAACCCTAGAGTAAATATTAACAGGGAAATAAAGAATAAATTAGAAAAAGACTTAAAAATTAATCGAGCTCATTATTTAGCAGAAGTGACAGAAGGGATGGAAAACATAGCTTTTTCCGACATAAACCAGAAATTTTCTGTAAATTTAATAGAAAACTTGCAAGGGAAAATTATTTTTGATTACCATGGGGACATCAGAAGACTTCGTGAACTAAAATCAGTAAAAAATATTTATCTATTTCTAACGCGATTCGAAAAAGAAGAAACAGGAAAAATATCAGCACTGATTGATAAATTAAATAAAATAGATATTTCATATCTTACTTCATTATTTCAAGGAGAAGATAATAAATTTACTTTTTTTTTAAATTTAAGAGAACTAAAAGGTTCTCTTGTGCGAACACAGTTATCCCGCATACTAAAACAATGGCTAACAGAGAAAACCCGTTGGTTTACGATACCCAATGGTTATAATATAGAATTTAAAATTATCCCAAATAGGGATAGTCTTTTTTTATGTTTAAAATTAGTTGATTTTTTGAATTATAAAAGAGAATGGCGAGAATCTTTAGTTTCAACCTCATTAGAGCCATCATTAGCTTATTTAATGTGTTTTCTTTCTGGGATATCTAGTAACGATATTTTTTTTGACCCAATGTGCGGTAGCGGGACTATAATTATTGAAAGAGCATTAGCAGGCCCCTATAAAAAGGTTATTGGTTCGGATATAGATAAAAAGGCAGTCCAATCCACAGAAATAAACATAAAAGCCGCAGGACAAAAAATAGAGGCTCATCAATGGGATGCTATTCGCTTACCGTTAAGCAAGAATTCAGTTACAAAAGTAGTTGTTAATATGCCTTATGGCATACGAGTCGGAAAACATAAGTTGAATTTAAAACTTTATTCGTTGTTTTTTCAAGAATTAAAAAGAATTTTGTGTAATAGGGCAACTATTGTTATTTTGACTCAAGAAAAAAAATTAATGCACCAGATACTAAAAGAAAATAGGGAATTCCAATTAAAAAAACAAATAACGATAAATATTGGAGGACTTCAACCAGATATTTTTGTTTTAACAAAAAAGGCTTTATTCGTAAAAGAATAGAGTCCTAATTGTTAAAATTAATCTTGGCAGGTCAATATTAAAATTAATCTTAGGGGGTTAACATAAAAATTTTAAGATAAAAAAAGGGGGAAGCACGATGGCTTCCCCATATAACATAATCTTTATTTCATCAGGATTATTTTTCTTGTATGTCTATATAATCCTGCATCCATCTTATAAAAGTAAATTCCGCTGGCAACGGGTTTACCATTGGCGTCTCTGCCGTTCCAGACGACCTGAGTGGTCGTTGGAAGGAGGGACCAAGATTTTACAATCTGTCCCTTGATGTTGAAAATTTGTATTTCACTTCTTGCAGGTCGGACCTGCAAGGAAGTGGACGAAAAAGATATGGTAATTTCAGTGTTGAAAGGATTGGGGTAAGCTTTAATAGATTTGATGAAAATTTCACTGATGTTCTCGTTTGCATCCACTAAAGTTTCTCCTTTTCCAATCAATTCAACTTGAACTTCTGGGTTTTCGGGGTCATTGCTTGAAATTACTAAAGTATCTGTAATGACTCCTTCGTAAATTGGAGCAAAGGTGATTTCAATGTCTATGGTTTCTGTAGGTTCTAGGTTGAAATTGGCGGGATATACTGTAAATTCGCTCGTGTTTGTGCAAGCATCTGCCGTTAAAGTTCCATTTCCTAAGTTGGATACTGATAATGTGAGCAAGCTGTCTAAACCAATATATACGGTGCCGAAGTTTAAGGAATCCACTGAAATTGAAATTTCTGGAATTCCGAATATGGTTACAATCAATGGTTCACTCCATTCAGAAATTGAATTATGTGTTAAAGGATTTTGAAAGTACCATTGGTCTGCTGTTTGTGAGCGAACTTCGTATTGTCCTGGTTCGGTCCAAGAATGAGAAAGTTCAAAAGTATAGCCACTGGGTTGAAGATTAGTCCAGTTGCTGATTTCATCATCGCCCCAATCAATTCGGACAGCAATACTATCAGCATCAGGATCGGTGGCTGTGATAGAAAAGGTTAAAATTTCTCCGATGGTTCCTTGACTTGGGCCCTGAGGTTGAGAAACAACGGGTTGGTAATTCCATGTGTAGATTTCACACCAACTATAGATGGCTAGAACTTTTTCGTCAAAAAGTATTTCCGTGGCGAAATTGGAATATGGATAGTAGGGTGAAGTAGTTGTTTGCCATTCATTGGTTGTGGGATTATAAATTTCGCATGAATATCCAGATCCACTTCCAGTTTCACCTTGCCCGCCCATTACCAGAATTTTGTTATTCAGTAATGATTCGGAACAGTGTCCAGTTCTGCCGATTTCTAGAGAATCAGCGAAGGTCCATTCTTGGGTTGCGAAATCATAAATCTCGCAAGAGTTGTTGTAGTGATTACCATGGTCACCAGCTATTGCAATAATGCTTCCATTAGGTAACAGATGAGATGTATGACGAATTCGCTGTTCATTGAGTTCATCAATTTCAGTCCAGATTTCAGTATCAGGGTCATAAATCTCACAATGTTCATAACTGCTATTTCCGCCACCAATTGCCATTACTCGTCCGTCTGGAAGCAGTTCTAAGGTATGGTCAACTTTTTGATAAATACAAAAACCTGTCAATATCCATTCATTGGTATTTGGATCATATATCTCACAACCTTGATAGTTGTTTTGGTAATCACCACCAACAACTAATACCTTCCCATTTTCTAACAAAATAGCACCATGATAAAATCCTCTGGTGAAATTTAACATTGTTGAATCTCCCCATGTTTCTGTTGCGGGGTTAAATATTTCAGAAAATATGCCATATATAGCCAGAATTTTTCCGTCAGATAATTTTGTCAAGGAAAAATTGGCGACAGCGTAATTCATGGAATCAGTTGTTGACCATTCGCCTGTATTCGGGGTATAGATTTCGCAAGAAGATAGGGGTCCTGAATTATATCCACCAGCAACTAAGATTCTACCGTCATCTAACTTAACTGAACAAAATTCTTCTCGTCCTTGGTTTAAACTTCCGGTTAGATTCCACTCTCCTGCCAAACAAGGAGAGGAGAGCAGAAAACTTACGATTAGTACGAAAAATATCTTTTTCATGATACCTCCTTGTATCGTTTATTTGTGGTATGAATTTTTTCATACCATTGTCAAAGATCATGTTATTGTGTATAATATAACATAGATTGACATAAATGTCAATAACGTTTAAATATATTTATTTATAATTTATTAATCATTTTATTATGAAAAAGAAAAAAGTGATTTTATTAGGTGGTTTGGTTTTAATACTTGCTTTGAGTATTTATGTGATAGCTTTGGCAGATTTAGACGTGGGGAATAATTTGAACATGTGGCCAGATGACCCTGAGGGGATTAGGTACAAGATTCACAAACTTGGAGATCCATTAGGCCCTCAAGACGCTGCGACATGGGGATATGTGAAAGATGCGGTGGGTGGATTAGATCCAGGCAGCACGGGGAAGGTCGGAATTTGGAGACAAACTGGTGATCCCTATGATATATATTTAGGTAGTACCGTAGGCTTGAATGTGCTTTCCGGCAATGTCGGGATTGGGACGAATGATCCGAGCGCACAATTGCATATTTATAATGCAAGTGGCTCCGCAGATATAAGACTTCAGTCAAGCAGTACGTTTGATAACTCATGGAGCATTTATAGCACGACCACCGAAATGAATGATAACCTTGCTTTTTACTCTCATAATTCTGCTTGGGATAGTGAAAGAAATGCCAATATTATTACCTTTGCGCATAGTGGGGGAGTAGGAATCGGTACAACATCTCCGCGTCAGCATTTAAGTATTGGAAATTATTTAGATATTTATGACGGAGCCAAAGATGACGATTTAGAATATTCTTCAATAAGGGCAAGCATAGAGAATCTTACGATTAATGGTTCAGATATTCATGGTGGCGTTTATATTAATCATGATAGGGGCAGGGGAGTGAAATTTTTTGCTCATCCAGACGAGAATACTACTATTGAGATAGCAAATTTAAATGATGCTGGTGATCTGCGATTAGGTGGAACGCTTAATGTAGATAGCGGTTTTTCGGCGACAGACAAGAGTTATGTGTATGGGAAATTAGGTGTTGGAAAAATATTGAATCCTACGGCCAGCTTGGATGTAATTGCTGATATAGGAGTGTCTGATATTTTTAAAGTAAGTCATCTTGCGAGTGTTGATTTTGTTACCGAAGTTTTGCGCCCAAGTGGCGATGTTGACATTAGCGATTTTACGAAAACCTGCGATTCCCCCCATCCATCTTGTAGTTTTCATTGGCAAGCAGTAGATGAAGTTAGCAGTGATGGCGATACTAGTTATATTAAAGGAGCGGTCGGCGAACGGGAAGCTATAAAAGCTTTATTTAATATACCCAGTTTAACGGGTCCAGTTTATTCAGTTGATTATGTTAAGGTAATAGTTGTTTGTAAATCTGACCAGACCACTAATCCTGCATTTGCGTCACCAGTACTTAGAGTGGGAGGAGCGGGTTCTATTTACACTAATGATACATTCACTGAACTTGATGGAAATTATCAAACCATTACATTCACAACCAATCAGAACCCTGCGGATGACGAAGCTTGGGAGAATACTGATATTGATGGTTTACAAATAGGAGTCCAGGCAAGAGGAGGTGTGGAGCCCACTGGTCAACCGCAGTATCCAGAATCTTTTATTGCGAGCACGCAAATTTTGATGGCTGATGGGGGTTATAAAAGCATAGAAGAAATAAAGGCGGGCGATAAAGTTGTTTCTTATGATTTGGACAACCAGTTATTTGTGGATAATGAAGTCATTTCAACGACGAATGGTAATAAAGGCTATTTATTAATTAATGATAAATTAGGTATTACATTGAATCAAAAAGTTTATGTTGTAGATAAAGGTTTTATTCAAGCGCAAGAAGTTAGTGTCGGCGATTATTTGTTAAATGAAAGCAAAGAGAATGTTAGGGTTAATTCAATTAAAGATTATTCAGGAGAGGTTGATGTGTATGACCTTGTTCTTAAATCCCCTCATAATTTTTTCGCTGAGGGTTATTTAGTCCATAATCTAATAGGTGTCCAGTCTGGCGTTATGTGTACTCAAGTTTATGCCCAAGTCGGTTATTCAAAAACAGAACCCACAACCGCTTTTGTTGTTGACGATCAAGGTTATGTCGGCATTGGAACAATAAACCCATATGCTAAATTAAATGTATTTGACGGAAATGTTTATCTGAGTGATAACGAAAGTGGCACTACGAGTTTTGGCACAGTTGATGTATCTGGCATAGGCAATAAAAATATTAATTTAGAGATAGTAGCCGCTGGGACAGGGTATATTACAATTTTATCTAATGTCGGCATTGGTTCAAGTACTGCAGATTATCAACTTGACGTTGCTGGTACTAGCAGATTTACGCAATCTGTGATTGTTGCAGTTCCTGAAAATAGTAATCATGCTGCTACTAAAGGTTATGTTGATACTGCAGTTGTTCCTGAATGGAGCACAAGTATCCAAATCGGAGGCACTAAGAGCGATGCATGTGATGCAGAGACTGCGGGAAGTTTACATTATTATACGGCTTCAGATGTATCTTATTTTCAAGTATGTATACAAAATGGCGCATCATCTTATATCTGGGATACGCTTAAGACGTATGATTTTGGTGCAGAATAATTTTAAATATATTTAGAGGGGGACTGTCCCCCTAAAGTGGTCTTTTGAAGCTCGCAATAGGAGTAGGTTTTAGAGCCAATTTTTCCGTTTGGCAAAAAATTGACCAAAAATAACAAATTAGAAATTTTGTAATAAAAATATGGAACTAAACGAAAAAAAATTAAAAAAGATTTTGATTGAGCAAAGAAAGGAATATCAACATTATTTAGGAGCTCTGACCGAAAGCTTTGAGTCGCAGGTCAAGTTGATAGCTGAATCAATTTTAGGAATTCAGGAACAACTTGTTGCTCTTAGAGATATGGTTGCCAAGAATACCGAAAATATTGAAATAATGAAAGTGGATATAA
>Ga0208904_1002014_pt1 | contig 13219 bp, 15 predicted proteins | sample AntAceMetag02UKB_FD_184774 | JGI IMG/M metagenome (GOLD analysis project Ga0208904, IMG submission 184774) | Saline lake microbial communities from Ace Lake, Antarctica - Antarctic Ace Lake Metagenome 02UKB (SPAdes) (version 2) | ecosystem: Environmental > Aquatic > Non-marine Saline and...
AAAGCCGTTGCAGAAGAAAATGAAGCTGCGCTTGGAGCCGCAAGAGGTGCATTAGCAGTTGCCAAAGCCAATTTAGGTTCATTGCAAAGTGGAACTTATTGGGCTAATAATATGGCAGATGCTCTTGATTCTCAAGCTAGTTCGCAAAGTGGTGTGAACGAAGCTGAAGAAGCATATGATGATCTTTTGGCAACAACTATAAAAATGTTGAAACAGAAGAAAAAAGCTGAAAAAGATGCTTTACAAGATCAGTTAGATGGATATAAAAAAATTATTGAAGCTCGTAAAGATATAATTGATCTTCAGCAAGAAGAAAAAGATTTTCAGGATGAGCTTGGCGATAAAAATAAAGAACTTTCTGATATCGACAACGAACTTTTACAGATTCAATTTGACAATAGCGAGGAAGGAACAAGAAAAAGACTTGAACTTGAAGCTGAAAAAGCTAATAAAGTTGAAGAAATTGGCGAGTTGCAAAACAATAGAAGCGTTGATCTTCAAAAAGATGCTCTTGATGAAGAATACGATCAATACGAAGAATATATAGATGCAAAAATTGCTTTAATTGACGACTATCTTTCTAAAGAAGGATTGATTGCTCAAAAAGCTATTGCATTAATGAAGTCAAGAACAGACGATTTTTACAAGTCATTAATTGACTGGAACAGAACTTATGGTGATGGAATTGATGCTACGATTCAGAAATTATGGAATCAGGCATCTGCTGCTAATGCTGCTGTTGTAGCTAATGCTGCCGCAAATGCTTCAAGTTATTCTGGCGGTAGTGGAGGTGGTGGCGGAGGCAAAGAAGAGACAGAACAAAAAAGAAAAACAAAAAAAGATTATAATGTCTATATGATTGGTGGAGAACCAAACTATATAGAAAAAGGTACTGGTCAAAAAATTGAATCGTCAGAATATAGTTTACTTCCTAATTATCACGATGGTGGCATTGTCGGGGCGAAAGGTTCTAATATTAGCGAAGTATTTGCAAATTTGATGAAGGGTGAAGTTGTTGTAAATAAACCACAAATGGCAGACTTTTTAGGAAGTACATTGCCGAGTATTGTAAATAGTGGTACACCCATTGTGAATATGGAAATAAATGTTGCCGGAAATATGGATAAATCAGTTATGCCAGAAATGGAAAGAATGGTTTTGAAAACTATAAATAAGGCTTGGTCTGATAGAGGAATGAGACGTTCTGCAAAGAGTTTTTCAGTTTAAGAAATAGAAATAGGAGGGCGGTAAAATAGCCCTCCTATCCAACATTGCCTCTGATGAGGTTTGGGAGGTAAAAATGTTTTATGGAAAAAATTTTATTTTTGATGGAACGCCATCGGAAATATTTGGAGTTAGAATAGTAAATTTTGAAACATCTTCATTGCAAGGTTCGCCTTCTGGGGCTGATTCTACAATTTATGAAAAATGGTTATTGAAAAAACAAAAATCATATTTTTTTGGCAGAGCATTAAATACGCCATTGATAATAACAATGACTATTGGAAATGATGATCCTATCTCTGGATTTGATAGAGGTAAGATAGAGCAATGGCTACTCGGAAAGACATCTTATGTAAAATTACAGATTGAACAAGATGATATTGCAAATTGTTATTATAATTGTATTGGCATATCTGCCTCAAATCAATATATTGGAAATCAAATGGCTGGAATGGTGATCACTTTTCAATGTGATAGCCCATGGGCTTGGACATTTCCAAAAACTGTAACAAGAACTTTTTCTGGTGATGCTCTTCAAGATTTTTATATGGATTTTTATAATGATTCAGATTCAAATGATTATCTATATCCTATTGTTTCTTTTTCATTGAATACTATTGGAACTTCATTTGAAATTGTCAATATAACAGATGATGATAGAGAATTTTCGTTTTCTGGATTAAATGCAAATGAAGAAATTGAAGTAGATAATGACAAGAAAATAATTACATCTGATTCTGGACTAAGAAGATTATCAACTTTTAATAAAGGATGGTTTAGATTAGTGCCAGGCTATAATAATTTACATATAATGTCAGGTATTGGAACTTTTTCAATCACATATTCATTAGCTAGAAAAATCGGAGGGTAAGATGGAAGTTTTATATGATTATTTTGGTTTTCCTGAAGATCCTTCTTTTACTTTATGTAATCCAAATAAAGAAGAACTATATTCTTTAGGAACAATTTATGATAGAGTTTATAAACCAAGATACAATGCATTTTCAGAATTATCTTTTATTGCGCCAGAATATGTTGATGGTGATTTAAATGAATGGTACTCTTATTTAACTTATAGAAGATTAGTATTGATTGATGATTCTAATTATTTTATGATTACAGGTATTGACGAAGATAATAATGGATTAATAAAAGAAAAGAAAATAACTGCTCAATCATTAGAGGTTGAGTTTGCATTAAAAGATATTACTTATTATGAAGGAACTTATAAATTTTATGACCCAATAACTCCAGAAGGAACATTATTACAAGATTTAGTAGATAGAGTTCCTGGTTGGACTGTTGGTGATGTAGATACAAGTTTAGCAGTATTATACAGAACATTTGATGTTTCAGAATCTACAATTTATGAATTTATGATGAATGATGTAGAAGAAACTTATCAATGTATTTTTGTATTTGATACTGTAAATAAAATAGTGGACGCTCATACAATTGACAATGCTACAACAGAAACAGATATTGTTTTATCTTTTGATAATCTTGTAGAAAATGTTCAAATTAATGAAGTTACTGAAGAATTAATTACTGCATTAACTGTTTATGGTGGAGGAGCATTATCAATTAATCAGGTGAATCCATTAGGAACAAATACAATTTATAACTTTGATTATTATAAATCTACAGATTGGATGAGTCAAGATTTAGTAGATGCAATAACTGATTGGGAAACTGAAATTGATAGTAATCAAAGCAATTATTCTACCTTATTGACATCTTTATTGAATTATAATGCGACATTGATTACTCAAGAAGCTGATTTAGTAACTTTAAATAGTGAATATAAGGCTCTTGAGGGAGTTCAATTAGCAAGAATAGAACAAGGATTATCTTTGACTGCTGTAAAAGCATTATTAGTTAGTAAACAAAGCGAAATAGATTCTAAACAAAGCGACATAGATTCTACTAATTTAACTATTGCCTCTATAACATCTCAACTTACGAGTATTAATAGTGATGTTAGTTTTGCAAATAATTTTACAAGTGCTCAACTTATTTTACTTTCTCCTTTTGTTGTTGGTCAAACTTATCAGAATGAAAACTTTATTCAAACTGATGAAATGACAAATGTAGAAATTCAAGATATGGCGCAAGATCTTTATGATCAAGCAGTATCTATCTTGACAAAAGTTTCTCAGCCAAGATATGAATTTAATATGAGCGTAATCAATTTTCTACAATTACAAGATTTTGATTCATTTACAGACGAATTAGAAATGGGGAGCATTGTAAATTTAGAATTGACTGAAGATACATATATTTATCCTGCGTTATTAGGATTTGATTTAGACTATGATAATCCAGATAATTTTTCAATGATTTTTAGCAATAGATTAAGATTAGATGATGGTAGTTATCGTTATTCTGACTTATTCAAAAATACAGTTAAATCTTCAATTAAAACAAATTTTGATAGTTTAAATTGGGGAAATTTTGACAAAAATTATAAAGATGATGTTTCTACATTTATGGATTCTGCTTTAGATGCAGCAGTAAATAATGTTATCAGTGGTAGTAATCAAGATATTTTGTTTGATCAAAATGGATTGAGAATTAGAAAATCTGATGGTTCGTCTTATGAGGATGAACAAATTTGGATGAATAATGGAATTATTGCCTTTACGGAAAATAATTGGGCTACATCTAGTTTAGCTTTAGGAGAAATTACAACGGGAAGTGCTACAAGTTTTGGTTTAATTGCTGATGAATTATGTTCTAGGAAGATATTGGGGGTAAATTTTGTTAATAACAAAGCGTGTTGATATAAGGGTAATAGGCAAAACGTCTAAGAATTATTTATCTTTTGGGTATAAGTTTAAAAATTTTGACATTATAAATGTTGACGTTAATCACTTAAGTAAGGGAAGTCATTGTAGAATCGATGTTAAATGTGATTATTGTGGAAAAATATTTAGCAAAGAATATAAAAATTTTATAAATCAGAGAGAACAGTCTTTTACAAAAAAAGACTGTTGCTCTACATGTATTCCTTTAAAAAATAAAGAAACGAATTTAGTAAAGTATGGATGCGCTAACCCTATGGATAGAGATGATGTAAAAGATAAATTGAAAAGTACAATTTTAGAAAAATATGGGTATGAATATTTATCTCAATCTCCAGAAATAAAGAAAAAAATATCTAAAACATGGCAAAATAAAAGTAAAGAAGAAATAAAAATAATAAATGATAAAATTATAAAAACAAATATAGAGAGATATGGACATATGTATTATCTTCAAACAGATGAAGGAAAAGAAAAATTAAAGAATACTTGTTTGGATAGATATGGCGTTGAATATCCCAATCAAAGCGAAGTGATTAGAAAAAAATATAGAGATACATGCACCGATAAATATGGTGTAAGCAATTATTTTGCTACTGATATTTTCAAAAAATATATAAAAGAGTATTGGATTACAAGAGAAGGATTTGACAGCTATTCCAAAACAGATTTATTTAAAAACAGAATAAGTTATATTTGGAAAAATAGATCTGAAGAAAAAATAAAAAACATTGTTGAAAAAACGAAAAAAACGTGTTTAGAAAAATATGGCGTTGAATGTCCTTTGAATTTGGAATCTTCTAGAAAAAAATTAACAGAGGTTTCAAAAACTGGATCTTCTCAACAAACAAAGGTTTTTATAATGTTGCAAAATATGTATGGAGAATCTAATGTAATTTCTGATTTTCATTTAGGTAGTTTTGATTTAGATATTGTTGTATCTATTGATAATATAGATATTGATGTTGAATATGACGGGTGGTATTGGCATAGTTTTGAAAAAGATAATATTCGTGATAAATTTGTAAAATCTAAAGGATTTAAAGTATTGAGGATAAAATCTGGAAAAAAAATACCGGATGAAAAAATTATTTTTGACAATATAAATGAATTATTGAATAAAGATATACTGTACAATGAAATTATTTTAGAAGACTGGAATGAAGAAAGATACATGAAGGGAGGGCGCAAATGAGTTCTTGCTTAATTTTACAAGATAAAGATAGGCTTTTTATAGGTGCTGATAGTGCCCTTGTTTTATCTGATAACGAATCGTTTGTTAGAATTGATGAAACTAGAGAAAAGATTTTTCACATATATAATTCTTTGATATTTTGTTCTGGGAATATATTTCTTGTAGAAAAAACGATTGATTTTATAAAAACGTTGTTAGCAATAGATGTCGATAAAATATCTGAATTTTTAAAATCATTAAATTTTAAAAAAAATAAAAATATTTTCAACATAGAATTAATAATTTGTATTAAAAATAAAGATATTATTAATGTTTTTCAGATTTCTGAATATAATAGTTTTGATATTGTAAAGAATGATAAGGTTGAGAAAGATGTTAGAATTTTGGCTGGTGGTATTGAAACAAAAAAATGCCTTGATATTTCAACGGAAAAATTAATAAATGGTGTTGATGTAAAAAATATTTTTGTTGATACGTATAATCGATTGTCTTGTGAAAAAATAGGGGGGGTATTAAAAGTTTGGGAAATTTCCGATGATATAAAAGTTTTTTACGAGGGCGATATTTGTGATTATAGAAACGTTCATTCTCTCGTGGCAGAAACAGTAGTGGGAAATTTGATCGCCGGTAATCAACTTACAATTACAAATGAAGCAAGTACTTTTACAGTAGATGCTACTGGAGTAAGTATGACAAATGGAGCAATAAGTGTAAATCAAGATAACTCAAAAATATATATTGATCCTGATAAAGGAATTCAAATTGATAAATATATTGGTGGTGCATTTGATAAGACAGTATTTTCCGTAGATAGTGCAGGAAATGCAATATTTGCAGGTGAATTAAGTGCCGCAACCGGTACGTTTTCTGGAGCACTGAGTGCTGCAACTGGTACATTTTCTGGAGATTTGAATGCTTCTGGAGGTACATTTAGCGGCGATATTTCTGCTGCTACTGGTAACTTTAGCGGAGGTTTAGATGCTGCGACAGGTACATTTAGTGGCGATATTTCTGGTGCAAATGGTACTTTTACTGGAACAATTAGGGCAGATAAATTATATGGTTTAGTTTCATATAGTCAATTAACAGATATACCAGCAAATCAAATTACGAGTGGCACTATGTCTGGAAACAGAGTTGATGGTGGAACAATAGATAATAGTACAATAAGATGGTCTGGAGGATATTTAGGTCTTGGCACAAGTGGTGCTCCAGAATTAGTTGGATATGGAAATCTTACTGTAAAATCAAATAATGGTAGTTTGTTAGGTTTAGGTTCTACCGCCTCTCTGTATAGTCCAGGAGTTATACAGTTAGAAGGTGGCTCATTAAGAATGTACGGAGGAACAACGTTTTATAGTTCTGTTACTCATGGAAGTATTACTTATTTTAATGGTTCTATTTATGCTGGTGGAAATTCTGGAGATAGTAGAACTGTTACAATATATGATTACAATAATGTTGCTCGTAGTTTTGTATTTACTTATGGAATATTGACAAGTTATTATTAATAAAGGAAAATAAAATGTTTCAAGCAAATGAAAAAGCTGTTGAACAAGTAACACAAGGATTTAATTTATTATCTCAAATTGAAGTAAAAGGATTTCAAAATATAATAAATATGGCGAATGCAATTGCATTACTTCAAGCAGGAATTCAAGAATTTAAAAGAATAGAAGAAATTTCTAATAAGGAGGAGGATGATGGCGAATAGTTTTGATTATTTTGATACTACGGAATTAGATCCATTTGATTTTATTGCTGGAACATATCAAGAACTAATTTTTACTGTATTGGATTCTGATAGTGCTTTAGTAAATTTAGGTGCTTCTACGTGTAGCGTAATTTTTAGTCCTTATGGAAATTATAGTTATGCTTCTCTTACTGTTTCTGGTTCAGATATTTCTGTATCTGCTAGTCCAGTAAATCAATTTACTGCTAGTATTTCTAGTTCGTACACTAAAGAATTAGAAGGAAAATATACAATGCAACCACAAATTATCGATAGTGCTGGGAAAGAATTTAGACCGGCAACATGCAATGTTTTAATTATTGGTCGTAATGGTGGATAATAAAAATAAAAGGAGAAAATAATGTCTATTACATATGTAAGTGCAAATAAAATTTTGGATTATAATCTTGGAGCAACTGCTTATACGCCACCATCTTCATATTGGCTTGGTTTATCTACTGGAGTTATAACTGTTGATACTACAGGTACAACGGTAACCGAACCATCTGGCGGCGCTTATGCTAGAGTTGAGGTTATTAATACTAAAGCAACAAGTTTTAATGTTGCTGCAACTGGCGCTTTGACAAACAAAATCGCAATAGAATTTGCTGAAAGTAGTGCTTCTTGGGGAACTATTACATATGTTTTCTTGGCTGACGCTGAAACTACTGGAAATATTTATTTTTTTGAAGCACTTTCAGTTGCTAAAACAGTTCAAGATGATACTACCGTATTGTTTTCTATTGATGCTTTAACTTTCTCAATGTCAAATTAATAAAATAAGAAGGTGAAGATATGTCAAATCAACAACATAATTTTATATTGTATGTAAAAAATACAAGAACATTTTCTTTTGTAACCGATTTGGTTTCTATTGCCGTTTCATGGTTCAATACTGTAAATATTCCTAAAATTGCTATAACAATAAGTAAGTTTCAAAGCATCAGAAAGTTAGACATAGGGATAAGTTTAAAAAATATTGAGATGGCTATTACTGACGGTCTTTTTAGTTTAACAACAAAAATAGATCTCGCTATATCTTTGAAAAAAATACAAATAACTATTGTTTTAACACAGATAAAAAAATTTATACTCGGTATGGATATTAAAACAATTTCTATAGATTCAGTTCTAAGTATGCTTTATAGGCTTGGAACTGTAGCAATAGTTGTTCCAACAATAGGCATGGTTGCTGACGATAGTAAAATTATTATCGCCAAATTTATTGCATTGTGGACTCATGATGGTAAATATTTATGGGAAATAGATGGTGTTAGTTTAGAAGATTTAGACTTTACAGTTTAACGAAAGGAGGAATCTAATATGCCTACAAATACGGCATTTTTAGGGATGAAAACATATTCCGCAGTAACAGATGGTTCTTCATTATTTTCAACGTTTAGAGCGGATTTAGCAGGAGTTAGTGCCACATCAAATATGGGGCTTTTAGATACTTTTGCTAGTAGTACAAGTGCTTCACTTATTATATTAAATGCAAAAAGTTACATTATTCCTGTTGATGGAATATATGATTCAGCAAACACTTATCTTGCAACTGTTGTAGATGATATTGCATCATATTCAACTGATTTAGTAATAGTTTTAAATTTAGATGTTACAAGTAATGGAACAGTTACATTAAATATAAATAGTTTAGGTGCAAAATCATTACAAAAAGTAGATGATACTGGTTCATTAGAAAATCTTACGAACCATGATTTACAAGAAGGTAGGGAATACTTATTTAAATATAATGGAAGTTCTTTTGTTTGGATGAATTCTACAAGTTCTGATCAAATTTCAATTGCTGGAAATGATGGGGAAGTTACTTTTATTTCTGGAAGTGGAATTATTACTAGTGGTTCAACTTTAGATAGTTTTGCTTCTAGTTCAGAAAAGTATATTGTTTCAGAATTAAGCGGGGTTTTATCAAATGAATTATTGATTACAGCTGGTAGTGGGATGTTATTAGATAATGATACGTCAAGTTCAAAAGTAATTATTAATTCAAATTTCATTGCTGGTAGCGGAATTACATTAACTAACGATATTTCTGCATCGAGCATAACTGTAGTTTCAAATTTCATTGCTGGTAGCGGAATTACATTAACTAACGATATTTCTGCATCGAGCATAACTGTAGTTTCAAATTTCATTGCTGGTAGCGGAATTACATTAACTAACGATATTTCTGCATCGAGCATAACTGTAGTTTCAAATATTACGGCTGGTAGCGGAATGCTATTAGATGATTATGTTATTTCTGCTGATTTTGCAAGTTCTTCGCAAGTAAATTCTGGTTCTTCATTAATTACAATTATTTCACCAAGCGCATTATCACAGAGTAATTATGGGATTAGTACAGTTGATGTTCAACTTAATGATGCTACTGCTTTATCCGGTACAGAATCTTGCTACATTAGAATTCCATTGAAAATTGACGGATTTAGTTTAATTAATGTTGCTGCTTCAAGTGGTTCTTCAACTTCTGGTTCTCCTCAATTTGATGTTTATAGTGGATCAACTACTATGTTATCTACAAAAATTACAATTGATCAAGGTGAAACTGATAGTTCAACAGCAACAACACAGCCAGTAATTGATTCTGGAGAAAAAATTGTTTCAACTGGAGATAGAATTAAAATTTCAACAGATGAAACTAATTTTGGTACAGATGTAATTGGTGCAGTTGTTGAATTAAATTTTAAATTAGAGGGAGTGTAATATGCCAGTAGATGATAACTATACTAAATCTTTACTTCATTTTAATGGAATAGATGCCTCAACTACTTTTGTGGATGAGTCTGGTAAAGTATGGACAGCTACCGGAAATGCTGAAGTTGATACCGCTCTAAAAGTATTTGGAACAGGTTCAGGTAAATTTGATGGCGATGTTGGTTCTTATATTTCTACTCCACATCATACAGATTTCGATTTAGGAGCTCTTGATTGGACTTATGATTTCAGGATTAGATGGGCTAATGTAGAAGTTCCAGAATATGCCGCGATGGTAGCTCAATATGATGATTCTGGGAATCGTTTTATGATTCGGCTTGAGGAATCTAATACCATATATTGTTATTATCTTCAAAATTCAGTTTCAAGATGGGTTTTCTACATTACTTGGACACCAACCGTAGATACTTGGTATCACATAGCGGTTATTAGACATGGAGATACTCCTCTAATTTTCATTGATGGTGTTTCTCAAGCAGTAACAGAGAATTACCCTATTGCTGGCAAAGATGTTGTCGCTTTATCTGGCGATATTACAATTGGTGCCGAAAATGGGGGTAAACTAATCAATGCGTCGATTGATGAATTCCGGTTTTCAAAGGGGATTGCTCGGTGGATAAGTAATTTCACGCCTCCTGTACGTGAGTATATAGCATTTGTTCCAAAGACTTATTGGTTTTTCTAATATGATAAAAATGAATACTATATTTTTGTTTTTAATGTTGACCGGTTTAATTTCTGTGAATATGAAAGAAATTGTATCTGTCGAAATTGATGAAGTTGTTATTCCTGTTGAGTATCATATAGGTATTCCAGATGTCGATAATTTGATTTATATTAAAAATGATTATGAGTCACTTGTTTTTCTAGCACATGATGGTCTTTCTGGTATTTATATTAAACGCCTTTTAGACACAAAAGATATTATTGTTAATTATTCTAATGGAGTTAGTGAGCGATTAGTTTATTCCAATACAATTTGGGCAACAATTAATATCCCAGCAAGAATTACTTATGGAGCGCATGATAGATTTATATTTCAAACCTGTGAAGGTAGTAATGGGGATATTATGCTTATTATATTTAAAAGAGGGACTACATTAGCAAGATATATTTGGTGAATGGAATTTGTAAATGAAATAAACAGTAAAAATAAAAGGAGATTTTATGACTTTTAAACGTGGTACTTTATGGAACAAATTTCCAGAGATTCCTTCTTCTTCTACGCAATTTACATATTATCTTGCAATGGAAGGAATGAACAGAGATGTTCAATTCGATGAAAAATTTATGAAATGCAGTTCTGAAAAAAGAGGATTAATGTTTATACCGTTTTTTATTGGCGATATGTATAATACTCAAGATCTTGCTTCTGCTCATTATTCAAAATTAACAGAATTGAATCCTCATTTTCAAAATGATATTCCGGTTATTATCAATGTTTTTGATAATACTAATGGAAGTACAAGATTAGATTTAGATGCTATTAAAGAATATGCAGATTATCTTACTTCTCGTATTGATTTCAAAACAAAACCAATTATAAGAATTGTTGGTGGACAATGGGATAATTGGATGAAAGAATTTGAATCTAAAAAACAGGCGATGACACTTTTGAAAACTTGTGACTTATTGCTTTCAAATCCTGGAAAATTTCCATATAAATTAGACCAATATGGACTTCCATTATGGTGGGAAAATGAATATGGAAAGTATATTTATGATTCAACTAGAATTTGGAGCGAATTTATAATCGATGACGAACCTGTCACTATTATTCCTCCAGAAGTTGAGGAGCCGCCAGTAATTGATGAACCAACACTTCCACAAGAAGAACCTGTCGTAAAAAGATACTTTGTTACATATAAAGGTTTCTTAGGAATTCAAAAAAGAAAAATTGTAGAGGTGGAAGAAATAATTTAGGGGTTGTGTTTTGGGAGGCGGAATGACTATTTTTAGTAAATTAAGAAAAAGTGATGAATCAATCCGTAATTATTTTGTGGATGTTTCACATTGGCAGAATATTATTGATTGGGAAAAATTGAAAAATTTTGATAATGGTTCTATCCAAATGGTTATGATCAAAGCTACTGATAGCAACGGATTAGGACGAATGTTCTTAGATAGTAAAGCTATTGCTAACATTCAGGGTGCAATAAGTGTTGGATTACCATTTGGAGTTTATCATTGGTTGAAAGACGATGTGGCTCCAAAAACAGCAGTAGAATTTTTGATGGATAACATTGGACAATACGATCCATCTATATATAATCTAGATGTTGAAGATACTAATTTTACACACGGTGCAAGCGATTATGTTTGGCGAGCACAAGAATATCTTAAACTCATCGAAGAATCTTCAGGTAAAAAACCCAAGATTTATACCGCGGAATGGTTTATGAGTCAATACCTAAGAGCGCCATTAAAAAATGAAGGAAAAGACCCTTCAAAATATTTGGGTTGGATGGGGTTATACGATTTATGGGTGGCACAATATCCGAATTCAAAATATGATTATTTAGGGAATTTGACCACACCCAAAATTCCAGAAGAATGGGACGAATATAAAATGTGGCAATTTGCTTCAAATGTATATTATCCTTATCCTGGAGTTAGCGAGTGGGCAAATAAATGGTATGCAAATGGATGGGATTTATGGGGTGCTAATGCATCTAAATCGTTTGATATGAATGTATTTCATTGCTCATTAGAAGAATTGATTGGCGATGAAGTAATTGTTGAGCCAGAAATTCCTGAAATTCCAGATGAATGTGAAGCAGCAAGAAAAATCTTAGAAATAAAAATTGCAGAAAAATCTGCGAAATTAAATGTTTTAGAAAATAAAATTGATGAAATTAATCAGATAGTTGTAAGATAAGAGAACATAATCTATGAATACATCACAAATAATATCTCTTATACTAGCTTGTATTGTAGTTATTTTTGAAATAAGATGGATGTTTAAAAATAAAGAAGTATGGATTGTGGCTATTCCTGAATTATCTTGGCTAATTCATGTTGTTATTTTTTACCTGTCTCTTATGTTTGGGTGGTGGCCTCATGGAGAATATTCTTGGTGGTCTAGTGGATTAAGATTCCATGCAGTTATAACCATCTTTTTATTGGTATTATATCGTAATGTCGGGAAAGGATGGCGAAGCAATGGAAAATAACTTAGCGATTTGGATAGCAATTATCGGATCGTTGCCTGGTTTAAGCGCAATTATAATTCAAATAGTTCGATCCAAAAAAGAGAATAAAAAAATTGACGCAGACATTACTATAAAAATTACTGAAGCGGCAAGCAAAATGCTTGACCAACTACAAGAACAGATAGACAAGCTAGATAAGAAAGTTCATGATTTAGAGATAGGGGCGTTATGCAATAAACGAGAAATTGTCAGATTAATTTCCGGTATCAATAGATTGATTGCCCAAATACGAAAGCTTGGAGAAGAACCTGTTTGGACTCCTGACATGGTAGAAGAAGAAGATAAAATCACATAAAATGTTTATTTTATTTGGTTT
>Ga0208904_1002015_pt1 | contig 13217 bp, 17 predicted proteins | sample AntAceMetag02UKB_FD_184774 | JGI IMG/M metagenome (GOLD analysis project Ga0208904, IMG submission 184774) | Saline lake microbial communities from Ace Lake, Antarctica - Antarctic Ace Lake Metagenome 02UKB (SPAdes) (version 2) | ecosystem: Environmental > Aquatic > Non-marine Saline and...
GTGAATCAGGGGCCATCAGATCGGCCTGAACGAGTTCGATATTCGAATGGCTCGACCAGGGGCGTCCTTGAAGCTTGGTCAATGACCGGGCGATGGCTCGAACACGATAGCCCTTTTCCAGCAACTGTGGAACTAGTCGTCCTCCAATATAGCCGGTTGCACCGGTCACTAAAATTGTCCGCGATTCCATACTGTTATCTGTAGGAGTGAAAAAAAGCTTGACGATTAGCCACTCTAATAGTACGCATACGTATAGTATGCGAACAGAATATATTTGTCAATTTATATCTAAGTAGGTCACCCACAAACATTTATTTGTTATTGAGAATTCCAACTAAAGATCGGACTTAAAATGTACGAAGAACCACTTGGCCGTTTAATATTCAGAACTAACAAAGCACTTAAGAAACGGATCACATTTATTGTTTCCGATTACCAGTTAACGGTTCCTCAATATGGAATTCTCAGGAGATTGTATGAGCAGGAAGGTCTTTCTGCCAGTGATTTGGGAAAACAGGTTTATACAGACAGTTCAACAATGATGGCAATTTTAGATCGGTTAGAAAAAAACAATCTCATTCAAAGGATACCGCATGACACAGATCGGCGCATGAACAGTATTTTACTGACTGATCAAGCAAGGGAATTTTTACCCGAAATGATGGCCAGGGTTATAGAGCTGGAGAAATCAATTTTTGGAGAATTGAGTGCGGAAGAAGTAACAAATTTACGGTATAGTCTCACCAAGGTATATGATTTTTCGATTTCTAAATAACCCTAGCGCAGGTGTCTCTATTTGTGCCCACTTGTTTCTGACCTTACGTATATATCTATCCGTTACATTTACTTTTCACTATTACATTTTCCCTCGTGTCGCAAATCCTCTTGCAGAAATTGATTCCTTATAACATCCCTTAAATGGAGACAAAATGAATTCTATCATTGGGAATATTTTTCCCTCACTGTATTTTTTACCTGGGGCAGTTGTTATTTTCATCGCTGTTGTGTCTTTCATCCATTACTATACCTTTGGTCCAAAAACATTTAAAGACGATGGGCAGGAAAAGATCATGTGGTGGTCGAAATGGGAACGAATCATCCATATAATTCTGATGATTACATTCGTTATCATGACCCTGACGGGTTTGACATTGTCATTTTCAGCGCAGAAAACAGGTGTCGGATTGATCGACTCTGTCAGATTACTTCATAACATTGGTCCAGTATTTGGCGTGGCCACTGGGTTGATGCTGATTATTTGGGTTAGATTTGGGATTTTTAAACGTTATGACCTAACCTGGTTTCGCCATCTCGGAGGATATCTGGGTTATAAAGGTTCACTCAAGGCAGGAAAATTTAATGCCGGACAAAAAGTCTGGTTTTGGATCGCTCTGATCTGTGGGATTATGCTGGGTGTTACAGGCGGAAGGATAGAGGGATTGCAAGCCGGACCTACCAAAGATCTGATGCTTGCTCTTCATCTTGTTTGTGCATCCTGCATGTTGGGAATGTTTATGGTTCATCTTTATATGTCTTTGTTCCTGGTAAAAGGATCCTTCATGGGAATTATGACCGGAAAAATCAGCAAAATGAAAGCTCAGATAATGCACTCGGAAGCACAGCTGAACAAGACACCATAATTTCGATTCCGGAAGAAGGAAATTCAGGAGACAATATTACTCACTATCAGAAAGTTTGAGTTTTATGATGAAATCAGGTCTGGCATTGGGTGGCGAGATTTCTGGAGCGGTTCTGGCTTTGGTGAGTTATGATCCCAATCAGGAGCAAACAGGCAGCGATAAATTTGGAATTCTATTATAGAGAGATCAGCAAGTCAATTCATGGATTGTCTGCTGAAGCCAGGACCGAAACGCATCATTGGGGTCCTTAAACTTCAGCGACACGAAATATCCGTCACGGACTCGATACTGATCAATTATCTGAACAGTTGATGATGACCCCACAGGCTCCTCCAATAGCATGCAGGGATTGGTTCGTTTTGGGATTTTTCTGGCTGAAAAAATTTTGCATCCACCTTCTGAAATATTGATAAATTGCCCGGATTGATTCCTTTTCAAGGTTTTAATAATGAGTTTGGCTTGATAAGAAAACCGGTGCGAAAGTCGGGTTGCCTTGGCGATTCCCTGGATCATCCCCTGGAATATGAATCCATGAAAGGGTAGTACGCTGAACCAATAAATCATACCAGCCAAACCATCTGCCTGATACCAGGCGGTTTGGCGTATCTGCACAGAATGAGAATCGATCTGTTGAAGCTGAAAATCTAAAACGGCCTTTCCCGGAAGTTTCATTTCCGCGACCAGGGTTAACTGGTTGGGAGAAGCAACCAGATGCACCCGCCAAACATCCAACGCATCACCCGGTCGTAGCTCTTCCGCATGACGCCTGCCACGGCTCAGACCCACACCTCCAACCAGTCGATCCAGAAAACCACGAATTTTCCACAACCAGTTTCCATAATACCATCCGGTCTCCCCACCGATTCTGACGACACTTCTCCAGACATCATTGATAGGTGCCCGCATAGTGAGTTGACGATGGTCTTTGTACAGTCTTTTTCCAGCTTCATTTCGATTCGATTTTTTTAACCATTCGAGATCTGGTGTCTCACCGGCATCGGTCCAATGTGTCTCAACCCCATCGGTGTTGGCCTGATTGATAAACAGTCGCAACGCCTGACGCATTTCCATCGGTTTTGAGGGAATCAATTGCTGTATCGCCTCATTTTGACAAACTGCCGATTGCTTCAGGCTCTCTACCAGCTGATAAACTTTGCCTGCAGGAACCGGTGTCGTCATATGAATCCAATAAGCACTCAATCGCGAATTGAAAAAGGGAAGACAAAGAAATCGTCTTCCTGGCAACCCCGCTTCCTCTTTATAAATCTGCATCAACTCTTGATAAGTTGATTCCTGGGGGCCACCCAACTCGAACGACCTGTTCAACATGTCCGGATTGTTGAGACAGTCTGTCATATAATCAATTAAATCGGGAGTGGCAAGCGGTTGACAGGGTGATTTCATCCAACGCAGTCCGGGAACTGTATTAAATCGATCAACCAGATGGTGGATGATCTCAAACGCAACACTTCCACAACCCAGAATAACCGCCACATGTAGGGAAGTAACCGGCGTCTTTCCCGAATGTAAAATGGTCTTCACTTCCCGACGTGATTTCAGAAACGGACTCAATCGAACATCAGTTCCCCAGATAGCGCATAGATGAATCAATTGTTTCCATTCAGCTTCATCGGCAGCCTCAATCATGTTGGCGGAAGCCTGAAAATCTGCGCTATATTCACTGCTTAATGGATTCAAGGGCGGAATCAGATAGTACCCGGATGCACACCCTTTCGCTGCACGAATGGTTGATTCTCGGTCCAGTATATCAGCCTGTACCATTTCGATATTTGGGTGATGTGCCCAGGAACGTGTCTGTAACTTAGTCAGGGAACGGCCAGTGACGCGAACCTGATAACCGATTTTTAATAGCTCAGTTACTAAACGACCGCCAATATAACCGGTTGCCCCAAAAACGAGAATGGGTCTTGCTGTTGTCGACATTCAACTCCCCTGAATCTACCTTTACCTATTTTCAGTATATTCTATGCTAATCCCATGTTTGACGCAATCCTGTTCAGAAAGTATGGTTGTTCCGTTTGTTCGCAGAAGTTATTATTTTTCAGCTACGGAATGGTCTTTTTAGGGTTCATATTTGGGCTGAAGATGTTATAACTACGGTGGAACAGGCGATAGCCAAGACCGGACACCTGCAGATGTGTTTTTTGGAAGGGGTAGAGAGATTCAGACAGGGATTTTGGATTCATCCAGATAAAACAGGCCATCTTCTGAAATACAAACAATACCCAGTTGAATGAATTGCTTGAGAATTTTAGGCCTATCATCTCTTAACCCGACTCTGAGAAAGCTTCGCCTTGCATAAGGCAGATCTATGGCGGACGCTACTTCAACTGCTCCTTTCGATCTCAGTTCATTCAGAATCTGACGTCCTGCCTTTTCCGTTTGGGATCGACGAAACTTCCTGGCAAGAAACATGATAAAAATCGCGACAGTGAGGGTAATGATCATTGTTATAGAATCGGCCATTTTGGCTCCTGAATATGAAATAAGTTAAAAAAATCGACTGCGGAGATGAACAGATCTTCCTAATTCCAATCGATCTATGACAAATCAATTTCTTTAGGTTCAGTAAAGGGTTTCGACTTTACGTCCTCCGCACTTGTTAAACTATCACTACTGTGCCCCCCATAATCACTGTTTATAGTATCCAAGAATAATCTTTTCAAAACGGCGGGCGGGCAGCACTGTTTTTAACAGAACGGAAAATTTTTCCACAAAGGATCCAATCCTATAGCGAAGTTTTGGATTTGGGCTGTTGATGATGCGATAAATCCTGGGTCCGATCAGATCCGGATTTGCTGCGTTTTCCATCTGCTTGTCTGCAACTTCCTCGACCATTTGGCATGTTTTACCGTAAGCGGAACTTTCAGAGAGCTTGACCCTCAGGCGGTTCCGGGCGATCTTGGTGTTGAAATCACCTGGTTCAACCATGCAGACCGATATGCCGAACCCCTTTACCTCCATGCTGGAGCGATTCCGTCATTCCTTCAAGGGCAAATTTACTGGCTGAATACACCCCCCGGAAAGGCAGCCCGATCAGTCCGCCAATTGAGCTGATATTAATAATGAATCCGTTTTTTTGGTGTCTCATAACCGGTATCACCGCCTGGCAGACACGAACCACACCGTAGAGATTCACGTCAACAACCTCCTGAATTGTGTCCAGCGGCGTTTCTTCCAGGGGGCTGATCACACTGATACCGGCATTGTTTATCAGAACGTCAAGCCTGCCCTCTTCTTTAACAATTGTCGCGACCGCAGCTCCAACCGAATAAGTATCTTTGACATTCATCCGGATTAATTTAAAGCTTGATGACGAATCCGATGAACCGGCTTTTCTACTGGTTCCCCAGACAGAGTATGCCTTTGCCGATAGATATTCAGCGATAGCGTTTCCAAAACCGGAAGAGGCTCCAGTGATCAAGACAACTTTTTTCATGTCCAATTCCCAAATTTCTGTGTGCTTGTCTGACAGCGTTTTTTAATATATTTCCGGCCTTATCAATATTTAATCATCCGGCCCAGTGTGAACATGAAGATACCACCCAGGTGATGGTGGTTTCTGATTCCTCGACTTCCATTCCCGCCTGGATATATTCTAGCTCCTGTGTGGTGATTTTGGGGTGTTCTTCAGGAGTATTGTGCAGGAAGCTATAAATGGCAGGGACAGAAACCAGCACACCGGCCACTCCCAGAATATAAAACATGGTACGAAATCCCCAGTATTCGATGATAGGGACCACAATAAAAGGCGCCAGCACCATCGAGAGAAACAGCCCCAACAACCAGATGCTGTTGGCCCGGGATCGCTCATGGGCCGGGAACCAGTTTCGAACTTACTCCTTCGTCAAAAATTGTTTTTTTAAATTAACTGCGGTTTAACACCCGAATTAAACGGAACCGTTTCAATGGGCCAGTAATCGTGCCGGGTTATGAATGGTAATATTATCAATATCTGCATTAGAGACACCTACCTCCTTCAACATGGGAACAACATAGGTCAGCAGACGGCAATACCCCTCTCCGCCGAATCGCTTCAGCAGAAACTTGATAAACGAATCGGTGCCGACAACCAGCTGTTTTGAGTATCCCGCAGCGATTAACGACTGCAGCTATTGCACCGATTGCAGCGATCAGGTTGCGGCGATTCGTTTTGTCGCCCAGATACGCCCACAAGAGCAGGCCGATAATGGCAAAAACAAATGGGATGGAGGTGGCATACGCCATATCGATTGAATATCCCGTTAGTTACTAAGGGCGGAATAGTCTCTTTGTCAAGCGGAAAACAGCCCTGAAAGGAACCAGACGGATAATTATCCTATCATCAAGAGATATGCCTGAATGACATGGAATTCTCTTGGACAATTTGAAAATGGCAATATAATCTTATTATTTACGGTCACACAATAGTCCGCATTTTTAATGTGTAGCACGGGTTTAATCCCCCTCCGCTCACAGGGTCTTGTCATCCCGGACGCTGATCCGGGATCCAGTCAAACACGTTCCTGGATTCCGGTTCTGCGCTACACGCTTCGCTCATTCAGTGCCGAAATGACGCGTGATACCCCTTCGAAACTGCAAGTTTCGTTTCTCACTGGCGTCGGGATAGTTTATTAAGCGTCGATTGACCGTTTTTCAAAACTGGTAATTGACCGACGGCGGGACGCAAAAGGAACCTGTGATTGAGAGGTTCTGTAGATACTCAGGTAGAATTATGGTTGATAATACCGGAAAAAAAATGTTCTATGGATGGACGATTGTCGGTATTGCATTTTTAACCAATTTCATGTCGGTCGGTACGAGCTTCTATGTCTTCAACGCTTTCATCGAACCGCTCTGTGAACTGCGTAACTGGACCCGCACCGATATCAGCCTGGCCATGACCAGTGGCATGCTGATTGGCTTATTGTCCGGTATTCTTTATGGAACACTCGTCATTCGTCTCGGCCCACGGATAATGATGACAATCGGCCCTGTACTGGCTGGAATCGCCTTCTTTTTCGTCTTCCAGGTAACAGAGCTCTGGCAGTTTAATTTGGTCTGCATGCTCTTGTTTTTTGCCAACAGTTCCTACGGTGGTATCGTCTCAAATACGGTCGTTAATAATTGGTTCGAAGCAAAAAGAGGTAGGGCCATGGGGATTTCAACCGCCGGTATCTCATTTTCCGGGGCTGTCCTGCCACTATTGGCGATGGTAATATTGCTGCAAAGTGACATGATCACAGCCAGTCGAAGCATCGGCGTGCTGATGATGCTGCTGGGGCCGGTGGCCTGGATATTTGTCAGGAACTGGCCGGAAGATAAAGGGGAGATACTTGATGGTCTGCCAAAGACCGGTCAGGAAACTAACGGTGACATGCTGGAAGAGCTGGAGCCTGAACACAACTGGCAGCTTCAAGAATTGTTGGGAAACTCATCGTTCTGGAAACTGAGTTTTACATACGTCCTGATGCTGATAGTGCTGATCGGGGTGATGTCACAATTGAAACCTCGATTTGCAGACTTGGGATACAGCGACATGGTAGCCATGACAATGATGGCGGCAACCGCGTTTTCCGGAGGTATCGGGAAGTATGTCTGGGGGATGTTATGTGACAGATACCGCCCAAAGTTAGTAGTGGCAGCTATCGGCCTGGTGAACATTGTTGGACTGGGTTTCGCGCTGATTCACGGATCGCTGACTGCCATTGTCCTGTTTATCGTTGTTTACGGATTCTCCATGGGGGGCATTAACTCAACGTTTCCGATCATGACAGCCGAGTATTTCGGGCGAAGATCCTTCCCGAATGTGATGCGTTATTTAATGCTGATTTTAATCTTAAATCTTTCCGGCTTTGTGATCGCGGGGCAGAGTTATGACCGGTTCGGCTCGTACGACCCGGCCTTTATCCTCTTTATCTGTTTTGATATTGTTGCTGTTCTGTTGGTCCTCTCGCTAAAGTATCCAAATCCCGGTTCAAAGATGCGATCGTCAGTCACCGGGTGAGAAACGCTAAGGACACGGTTTTCTATTTTAAACAAAAGGAGTTCAGACCTATGCACTTTTTTGATCAGGATATCGAGGCCAGAGAGGCCATTGACCTGAACAGCGGAAATATCAAGCACCATGTCGTTATCTCAGATCGCTACGGCGTGCACGATCTTCCAAACGGCGGTTACCTGATGGCCTTAATCGCCCGGCAGATGATGAGCCGTAGTGATAAGGGGAGAACCCCTATTATATCCGCCAATTTCCTGGCGCGACCCGACAATGGCCCTGCCGAAGTGATCACCTCCGAGATTTCACAATCCAAATCGTTTAGCCGCTTTGGTGCCCGGCTGATCCAGCAGAACCGGGAAGTTGTCAGGGCCATGGGTACATTCATGGAAGACAACCTGGAGTGTACCCTTAACCGGTATGAAGAGGAAGCCCCGGAAATCCTACCCTTGGGTAAGTGCCTGGAAATGCCTGGACTTCCCCGATTTAAAATTTACGACAGCATGGATGTTCGGCTTGAGCCAGATTCCACCGGCTGGATGAACGGCCAAAACGGTGAAAAATCAGAGGTCAGGGGTTGGATCCGCTTCAGGGATGACCGTCCATTTGACATGTATGGCATTGTCATGGCTGCGGATGCATTCTTCCCGCCAATTATGGTATCACAGGGGCTATCCGGCTGGGTACCCACTATTGAAATGTCGGTAAATGTCCGCAACATGCCAGTCGGGAAATGGTTGAAAGGTTGCTTCCGAACAAAACACATCACCTGCGGTCTTCTGGATGAAGACGGCGAGTTGTGGGACGAAGCCGGCAACCTGGTGGCGATCTCACGACAAATCGCCCAGTTCAGAGGGTAAGAATACCGGAATAATCTGTCAATATATCTGATATCACGGGTGCAAACCCACCAGTACAAAAGCAAAAACGCATCTGTTTACAATGGAAGGGGGTCAGGCTTGCGTTCTTGGTTTAATTCTAATGCAGTCACGGTCTGAAGCTTCCCTGACCTATACTTCCAGCAGACTCTCTTCGATCTGATTAAAATCTGCCAGATTTTCTGCTAATAGAATCAACTGATCACCGATTTCAATCTGCATACTCTTGGGTGGGTTCAGAATCTTCTCCTGTCCTTTTATGATACCAACTACCTGGATATTAGCGGGGTGCTTTAGAATTTCAGTCTGTAAATCGATGACCTTTTTGCCGATGAGTTTGGTTGGAAAGATATAGAACTGGCTACCTTGGAAATTGCTTAGTAGCTGTTGAAAAATGTCATGTATCCCTGGATAGAGAAATTCTTGTACGAGCATGCGGCTGGTGATCCCATCGTTTGATATCAACCCATCCACCTCTGATCTTTGAATCAGCTTCAAATTTTTGCGGCTGGCGACTTCCACCACGGTTTTGATGGGCTTCTGGTGCTTCTTTTCGATGAGTTCAATCAGCATGCCGATAGCAAAGGAGCGTTCATCTGAAGACTGTGAATTGGCTTGATCTGCCAAGATGATCACGCCCTGGCTATTCAGTATATTGGCCTTGAATAAAATATCCTCATCCGTTGGAACCCCTTTTACAAATTGAATTTTCAATTCTTTTAAATTCTCAGGCAATTCCTCCAGTTCATCTGTAATCAGGGCGATAGCACAATTTTTATATTGGGGGGCGGCTCTCAGCTCATTCACCACTTCAATAATTTTATTTTCGCCAGGGAAACTGCAGATGATGAGATGGTCCTTATCCATGATTTTCACCAGGCCTCTTCTTGTTTTTGAGATATTTTGTAAAATGTGTTCTGCCAGAAATCCGATCAGGTAACCGAATAAACCGATTCCCAGGAACATGCATAGATACGAGATGATAAAACGGCCCACAGGAGTGACCGCAGACACATCTCCGTACCCAACCGTTGTCATGGTTACGACAGCCCACCAGATTGAGTCAGTGATCGTCAACGCTGGCTGGGCAATACGTTCAGCGATAAAAAACAATACCCCGAAAACCAGGTTTAAAAAAATAACTAAAAAGATGGCTTTGAGCATCTTTTTTTCCAAAGAACTTTGCTGGCGTATCTGGAGAAAAAGATCTTTAATTCTTTTCAGTGAAAAAAACATTTGATCGCTAATTATCTTGAATTGTTGGTTGGCTTACCAGTATTGGCTTTCAAGCTTAAGGTTGCTCAGATATCGCTTTCAGTGTCAACCAGTGATTTTATCCTTGTCAAATGGTAACTCTTCAGATGAACAGACTGCAGGCTGAAGACCAAATTTGACAATCGTATCAAGGGATATATTATGTTGATTTGAAACGGGAGTTGTGCTAGTAGTACAATAAAAATGAATCAACAGGATTTTAAACGCATACATAAATAGGGGGTAAATTGTCCAATGACTAAATTCAAATTCTTTTTTTCTATGGTGTGTCTGTTACTACTCCTTTTGGGGTGTTCAAGTGGGACGGTGTCAAAATTGGGAGATATTGGTTATGATGAAGGGAAAGACCAGACCTACATCATCGACGATTGGTATCGGCAGGAAGGTGCTGCGATGGCCAAACTGGGATTTTGGGGGAGAATTATTACAGAAGGGGGAAAGGTTAAATTCCAGCCTGTAGATCGCCTGATAGATAGTTTTGAGGTTGATCGCTATCCAATGCGGGTGAGTCAAACCAACCATGAAGAGTTTAAAAAACTGGTTGTAAATGTTAAAAAAATTATACCTACCTATGGAAACCTTGAAAAAATCACAGGCGAGGAATTTGACCTAATTGTTCTCACGCCCAGTGTTCTGCTCATTCTTGAAAACAGATTGAATGATCTATTTCAGCAGGAGAATGAGCAAATTAACAGTCGCATTAAGAGTAAAAACTTTAGATTTGTTTCGAAAGTGATCATCGTGCTCAATCATGAAAAAGCAGAATTACTATTTTCAGATATTTCCGGCAGTCTTACTTTGAGTCAGGAAAATTCAGTGGCAAAAATACAGTTTAAGAATAGCTCCGGGAAGACGGAAGCGATGAATTTCTATAATGGCCAGGTGATTGCGTACCAACTCTCAAAGATTTGCTGGAAAGATGGAAATATTGTTGAAACTGTAGAAGATAGAGGATTAAGTGTCGACAACTGCTCCCCATTTGACCTCCAGCACGAGAAGTCTGAAGAGTAACAAGCTCATTCACAAAATCGATAAAGTGACGTCCTCTTCACACACCCTCTCCAGATGTCGCGTTGAAGATGGCATTGATTATTACATTGATGTGCCTGCTGCTGGGCTATCCCCTGTCATATTATCTGGCAAATGCATCACCAAAGAAAGTCAATATGCTGATGATTGTGTGCCACGAACACTTTCTGTGGAACCAAGACTTGATGAAACCGTAAAAAGTCTAAATTTTATAATTTATTGAAATTATTTAATAATATATCAGTTTTACTTTGACAGTTAATGTGATATTTTGTATTATTAATATATTAAATCAATAACATAGATTCGCAAAGACATGATTCATACAAAAAACCACAACCAACTGTCATTCATCGACAATGATTTCTCATCCCTACTGTTAAAGCATACCACCAAGGCGCTCGCTGAAGCGTTTAACGTCGATCTGACGAAACAACGGATTGACTCGGTCCATATCCGTTCCAATATGAAAAACCTAGGACACATTGCTTTATTCTCTCGGACCATACATAAATTCCTGGTTAATCTAAAACGACAACATCGGTCTCTCTACGATCATCTGTCGGATGATCTTGTCAGCAGGTACCTCAAAAAAAAAGGCACTGACAGCCTTTTCAATGGTCAAGCCAAGCGAATCAACCAAAACACTCGACAGGTTAGGCAAAGACCTGTTCAACCTGGTGGAACTATACAAAAACAATGATCGGGTAGGACAGATGCAGAGCTACCTGTTACTTTCCCGATTGCTGAGTGAGCAGTGCCAAGTCTCATGGGACGATATATCTCAAACCCAAACCCTTCAAATCAAAAAACCCAAAGAGATATCCGGCGATTCACTGCAAAATCCTTCTGATCCAGATGCCAACTATGACGGCCACAAAGGCAAAGGCTACACTGAATCTGATCAAGCACATCGAAGCGGAACCGGCCCATCTGAGCGATGCCAACGCCCTGCTGCCGGCCCTTGAATCAACTCAAAAAAGAAACCTGAAACCCAATCTAATCCTTGCCGATTCCCTTTACGGTAGTGATGAAAATCTTATTTAAGCCAAAAAACAGGGTGTCGAACTGATCGCGCCGGCTGTCAATCATCATGTAATAAGATGGATTACAATCTTAAATACTGTTTTTCAACTTGATAGTCCAAATCAATTTTACCGGCTCTCCATGGCCGTGAGTTAGCTTCGATTAAACTTTGGGCTTTTTACTGCTCTATCAAGACTTAAGTTACCATTTTGGAACACCGAATAACAGTCGTGAGACATCTATTCGAGAGTCCGATGGGCACGACTCCGCGTGCTTAAAGAAATTGGAGGAGTCTTGGGGCCGAGTTGGTGGTGCTGTACGAAAGATGGGGGTTTGTTGGTCTCCCGAAACCGGCTTGCAGGAGCAGGTTTCAAACCACCTTGAGCTGCATTAGTAAAGAGCTATTGTAGTGAGCGTCAAGGAAAAGGTTCCGCTAGACGGGATCAGGTGTGAGTTAAGGAGACGAATGCAAATGAACCACTGATGAAGTGTCGTTAGCGTAGAAGTATCGTCAAAACCGGGGGGTAGTCGCTTTGTGGGTGCCAGTAATATCAAGTTAGAATAAACAAATCATGAAACATCAATTTCCATTTTATTACTCTGTTTGGGACAAACTCGGTTTTTATAGCCTGAAAATCAGTGCATGGTCAGTGTTGTTCTTCCTGATACTGCCCATTATGGTGATTGTCCCACTCTCGTTCAACTTTGAGCCATATTTTACCTTTACCAAAGGGATGTTGATGCTTGACCCGGCAGCCTGTTTTTTCCGCTGGTATAAAGAGATTGTGGCCAATGAGAACTGGATTCTTGCTATCAAAAACAGCTTCTTTATCGGTATTTTTGCCACCATTATTGCCACAAGCTTGGGGACTCTGGCTGCAGTGGGACTGGCAAGTGAGAACATGCCTTTCAAACGCGATATTATGGCGCTGATGCTTTCACCGATGATTGTTCCTTTGCTTATAATCGCTGCGGGTATGTTTTTTTCTATACAAAATTTAATATAGCGGGTACCTACTTGGGTCTGATCGTTGCGCACGCCGCATTGGTAGTCCCTTTTGTCATTATCACGGTAACGGCCACTTTGACAGGATTTGATCGGGCGCTCTACTTTGCCGGCCTGAGCTTTGGGGCCTCACCGCTGAAGACATTCTACGATATCGTGTTTCCCATGATTCGGCCGGGGGTTATTTCCGGTGCCATGTTCGCGTTTGTGACGTCGTTTGACGAAGTGGTACTGGTCCTGTTCCTGGCTGGACCGGGGCAGCGGACCATATCTCGTCAGATGTTCTCAGGTTTGCAGGAACAGATCAATCACACGATCCTGGCTGTGGCTACACTGCTGATCCTGACCTCCATTATTTTTCTGTT
>Ga0208904_1002016_pt1 | contig 13215 bp, 14 predicted proteins | sample AntAceMetag02UKB_FD_184774 | JGI IMG/M metagenome (GOLD analysis project Ga0208904, IMG submission 184774) | Saline lake microbial communities from Ace Lake, Antarctica - Antarctic Ace Lake Metagenome 02UKB (SPAdes) (version 2) | ecosystem: Environmental > Aquatic > Non-marine Saline and...
AACAAACACTGATTGAATGTGCAAAGGGATTGGACTGTTTGCTCAATCGAGGATTTTTTAAGAGCGGCTGAAAAAATCTATTTCAGGTGATCAATTGGGTGGGGAAAGTGCGCCAGGACATTATGCCGGTCTTGAACGACTTCTCATGCCCTGAAATATTCTATGCTGGGGTTGGTTATTCCGGCTGGGGGGCTCAGCAGCTGGACCGGGAAATAGAAGAGGGATCCTGGTGGCTGGGCGAATTTGATGTCAACCTGCTGTTTAATGTTGAATTGTCAGAGCGTTGGAATGAAGCGTTTAAAAGTCTTGGTGCAGATCCTGAACATCTGATTGACCGCTCCGACCCAATGGACCCCACTATCAACTGAGAAACCTTGCGCGGGTTTATTCAGGTATCACATCAATTCTAATATTTCTGTCAGAATCCTGCCGTTGGTGATCAAAACCGCTTTTGGATTCAGGCCGGGATTGCCGAAGAAATCTGTGACCGTTGCGCCAGCTTCCGCGGCGATCAATGCCCCGGCAGCCACATCATATAAATTCAGCTGTTGTTCCCAGAATGCATCCATCTGCCCATCGGCTACCATGCAGCAATCCATGGCGGCGGATCCAAACCTTCTTTGATCCATTGTTCTTTGCGCAATACGGCAAAAACGGGCTAGATTATTGTCCTTGAGGTTAGCGCGCAGGCATCCAAATCCAGTCCCTACCATCGCTTTTGCAAGATCTGAAGTATCAGAAATCTGGATTTTTTGTCCGTTTTTCAGGGCTCCTTTCCCTTTTTCGGCAACATAAAGATCTTTGAGTAAAGGTGCGTGGACGGCTCCCAGCTTGATTATTCCGTCAGTTTCCAGAGCAATGCTGATACTCCAGAAATACTGTCCATGAATGAATGAATGAGTGCCGTCAATGGGGTCTACAATCCAGCGGGATTTTTTTCCGAAGGTCTCCGGACTCTCTTCCCCCAAAAAGCCAAAATCGGGTGCAGCTGCTGTCAGCTTTTCTCGGATATGGTTTTCAACCGCTATATCAGCTTCAGTCACCAGATCCTTGGCCCCTTTTTCAGTAATCTGGATGGTATCAATTCGGGAATGGTATTGAAGGGCTATCAGACCTGCCTCAACGATGACCTCCTGGATCAGCTTTTTCATTTTTCAATAATGATTCGAGTCAGAAATAATTGGTGATGATCGAATATTTGAGTTATCTGGTACTTGGCCTGGGTGCTTTAAACCTGTTTTTACGGGTCGCTACTTTGCAGTGTAAACAAATGAAACTAAGCTTCTGATAGTGCTTGAGGGACGACGTGAAACTGTGGAGCAAATGAGAAACACCTGGGATGTTAAACGGCAGCACTGTTTTACGAGTCAGTGCTGCAAGAATGCAACTAGTATCCGAAGCTTGGCGGGTCCTTAGCTAAAACAGCTGAATCGTTAAAAATTGTCTTCAAATTCTGGAAACGAGCGGGAGAACTCTTTGACCTGTTCGCCAATTGCCTTGACCTGCTCCTCATGCGTGAGATTTGTTAAGACCTGATCAATGAAGTCAGCGACGGTTACCATATCAACTTCTTTCATCCCACGTGTGGTCAAGGCAGGGGTCCCCAGACGGATACCACTGGTGACAAAGGGGCTTCTGGTTTCAAACGGCACCGTGTTACGGTTGGTTGTGATATTAGCCAGATCCAGCATATTCTGGGCATCTTTACCGGTGATGTCCTTATTGGTCAGGTCTACCAGCATCAGATGGTTGTCTGTTCCTCCGGATGTCAGGTGATATCCTCGTTCAATCAGGGCGTTGGCCAGGGACTGTGCGTTGGCAATGATCTGCCGGGCATAGACGCGAAAGGCTTCCGTTTGAACTTCTTTGAGTGCAACCGCTTTGGCAGCAATTACGTGACATAGTGGGCCTCCCTGAGTTCCGGGAAATATTTTTGAGTTCAGCTTTTTTGCATACTCTTCTATGCATAATATTAGTCCCCCCCTCGGGCCCCTTAATGTTTTATGGGTTGTGGTGGTGACGTACTGTGCATGGGGGACCGGGTTGTCGTGGACGCCAGCCGCGATCAGACCTGCTACGTGTGCCATATCGACCATCACAACGGCATCGACACTATCTGCAATCTCCCTGAACAGTTTAAAATCAATAGAACGGGGATAGGCACTGGCTCCGACGATAATCATTTTTGGCTGATGCTTTTTGGCAAGGTCAGCCACCTGGTCGTAATCTATACGCTGATCTTCTTTTTTTACGCCATAGTGAACAATGTTATAGAGACTGCCTGAGAAATTAACCGGAGAGCCGTGGGTTAAATGACCACCGTGGGAAAGATCCATCCCGAGCACGGTATCCCCTGGTTGTAATTGTGCCATGTATACAGCCATGTTGGCTTGTGATCCGGAATGAGGCTGCACGTTGGCGTGATCGGCAGAAAAAATCTCTTTTGCTCTTGAGATAGCAAGGTTTTCGGCAACATCCACATATTCGCATCCACCGTAGTACCTTTTGGCAGGATAACCTTCTGCGTATTTATTTGTCAGAACGGAACCGGTTGCTTCCAGTACGCGTGGGGAAACGATATTTTCCGACGCAATGAGTTCCAATTTGTCGATTTGTCGCCGTTGCTCATCTTCAATAGCGGTATAGAGTTCGTTGTCAAAATCCTGTATCGATTTCATTTTTTATCCTAGAGTTCTGATGTGTGCCGAGAAAAAGGGAGTGGATAGTATGGAGAGCCTTCAGTCCAGCATATTGATACGTGTAAGATGTCGATCACCTGCGAAATCGGTATTCAGCCAGGTCATCAAGATATCCTTGACTGTTTCAATGCCCAAAGTTCTGGCGCCGAGTGCAAGGATATTTGAATTATTGTGCTCTCTTGAAAGTTTAGCGGTCAGGTGATCGTGACACAGAGTTGCGCGTACTTTTGGAAACCGGTTGGCTGCGAGGCTCATTCCGATGCCGGTTCCGCAGATCAGTATCCCTCTTTCAAACTCGCCGGACGCAATTTTTTTTGAGACCTGCTGAGCGATTTCAGGGTAGTGAACAGACGAGGTGTCGAAACATCCCACATCCATAATTTCGAAGGACAGGTCTGCCAATATCTTTTTTAGCTGCTCCTTCAGATCAAAACCACCATGATCGGATCCGATAATAATCTTTTCTGTCATCCTTAAATCCCAATAATCAAATAAAACGAATTTACATTTATCAAGCATGGTCTTAGACTGTTACTTTCTTTACAAACATGACGACCTGCCGAAAAATCATTGTCTCCAAAAATGCTAACGATTCAATCGAGAAATGACAACCCCAAACTCAGTCGATTAATGATGCAGGGAATTTTGTTCTGAACAGACTTCCAATCCAACTCAGCCTGGAAGAGAAATTGTTTCTGGCTATATGCTCTCTTTGAAAGAGGATGTTGATGCATGAAAAAACTGTCCTGGATAGTGAAGGGGAAGAATTTCAAAAATAGAATATGAAAAAAACGAAGTGTACGGTCTGCAATGATACAAAGATTGAAATCGTGCCCAAAGGGCAGTTTTCAGTGGCGGATTTCTGTTCTAACTGTCAGAAAAGTTGCAGTCTTTGTAATGGCGACGGTTTTATTTTTGAAAAGGATTCATTGGGCCGGGAGCATGCTCAGAAATGCCAGTGTCAGGATCTGGCCTATCGTATCATGCTTTTCAATAATGCCCAGATTCCCAGCCAGTTTTATGATGCGACTTTTGAGAATTTTGAAATCTCCGGGAATCCTTCATTGAAAACAGCACTGGCAACTGCCCGATTTTCATTCAAAAACTATAAGAATGGAAAATGGGAAGGGCTATTGTTTATGGGGGGTGTCGGGGTCGGAAAAACCAGACTCGTCAGTACGATGTTGAGAGATTATTCTCTGGTTTATGGGATTCCATGTTTGTTCAGAGAATTTTCAGCTTTGTTGAGCGAGATTAAAAGTGGCTATGACCGGGGTATGTCTGAGATGAATGTTTTGGAAACTATCAGCAATATCGAAATTCTTGTGATTGACGAGTTGGGAAAGGGTAGAAAAAGCGACTGGGAGATAAACATCCTCGATACGATTATCTCCAATCGTTACAATATGAGAAAAACGACTATTTTTACAACCAACTACACGGACACCAAAGCAACCAGCTACGGAGAGGTCGTTCGACAAAAAGATGGCAAGGGAGGCCTGATTGAGACCGAAAAACGGGAAACTTTGGAGCAGCGGGTTTATCCCAGGATTTATTCCCGATTGAAAGGAATGTGCGATTTTATCCTGATGAAAGGACCCGATTTTCGGGATCCCAGTGTTGAGTTCTCTACTTGACCACGAATGAATTAAAGCGTTTTTCCCCTCTGGTATTTCGCGAGGTTGATCTCCATCCGCTCCATGAATTCATTGATATTGTCACGGGAAAGCAGGATGTCATTCCGGTCTGGCATGACAGCAAATATGTATCGCACATATTCCGGGAGCAAGTGCAGTAAGAGCCCGTTATCCGGATCCTTGATCTGCTTAGTCATAAATGCGTTTATCTGATCCAGTGACATTTTCCGGAATGTTGGCGTATATGCGCCAACATCTTTTTCCAGTTCTGCAGTCACATCTTTAGGATAAAAAGGTGTAAACACGACCCTTGAGCAGAAAAGTTGGGCATATGTGAACATCATCGCTCCTACAATTATCCCCTCCAGCAATCCAACCATACCCAGTCCCAGGAACCCGGATCCAATGGCTCCGAGGCCCAAAAAAATGGCTAAAATCTGCAAAGTAATGCGGACCTTTTCAACAGCCAGATACTTAAAATTGTATCGCTTCTCAACCCAGAAGAGATACAGTCCGTGTTTAAAAGGAGGGCTGGCGATGATCACTTCTTCCGCATTCGCTTCTCTTTCACGGAGTTCTTTTTCGAGGACCTTCTTTTTTTCGAGCGCATGTCGGTTCATAATATCCTGGATGATATACCGGCGAGTGCTACGCATGCGGTCGGCCAGGATAATAATGAATTCGTTCGGGTTTTTCTGGTTTAGTGTGTCAGAACGAAAATCACCTCTTTCTGAAATATAATCGACAACATCATCGTACAATTTCTTAGGGTTCAGGTTTTCAGCGTCTTTCTGCTTCTTCCGTCCAGTGATCAGTTTTTTCTTTGTGTCTTCATCCGCTTTGGAGAGATCACGGTTCATCTCTTCTTTAATGATGAAACTGTAGATATCTGTGAGGATATTATAGAGATCACTGTTGAGCCGCATCATTTGGATAAAAGTTTCACCCAGTGTATAGGCATATGATGAAAATTCCTTTCCGGAATCTTCATGTTCGTAACTCGGTTTCTTGTTACTGACGTGCCCGTCAATAGTTGAGTTCAAGGTTTGTTCAATGAAAACGCGATACTCAGGGTGAACGTCTTCATGCCATAATAGAGCCGTCCAGGTTGTGGCCGCATATTTTTCGGTGTGTTCGCTCTGAAGCAGGTCATTGGTTGTTTCGATGAAGTATTCGAAGAGCTCGGGAGAATTCATGTTTTTATAGATCATCGCCGCAACTTTGCTGGATGCGATTTCCTCATCAAGTTCCCGTTCATTTATCGCAGTGATTTTAGTAGCTGCCCGACTGGAAAAATCTTTGGGGATGTCTTTTTCTAGCGCAGATGGTGCTGCTGAAGGTGTTATTTTTGGCTTTTCCCCTCGCGGCTGATCCTCATTCTGAGGTGTTTTCAATGGGGGTTGTGCAGCAGCGGCTTCATTTTGGCCACTCTGGTCTTGGCCGAAATTCCGGATATCGCCTCCCGGGGGAGTGTTCACCTGTTCTGCCACCTCTTCGTTCATTTTTTTTCCTGTCAAGTTAATTTTTTTAGAACGGTTTGTCTGTTACCCAACCCAATTCGAGTATAATCCGTCTGATCTTGCGGGAAGTTTTACTCTCCCCGAATTCAATACCCAAAGTGTTATCCGGTATTTTCCGGTATTTTTTTGCCGGGTGTCAGCGATCTGAAATTCTCACAGGTCGTCTTTATTTTACTGGAAATTCACAGCCCTTGTCACTGGTTTTTAATCTGCCTGAGTAAATAAACAAAGCTCATACCGGTGTTTTTGAGTCATTTATCTGGAATTTATCAGGTAGATGATTCAGGGGTTTAAAATGCAACTCCGGTACCTTGTTGGACAATTTTTTATAATTATTTACCGCATTGCCAGAGTCGGGGAGTAGTCGGTCGCAAATACCATTAAGAAAGAGTCTTATTTCTGTTAAGAGATTGACAATTGAAGTGGATTCCTCTGGAATTCCTTCACTATTTTTTACTAGGCGTGGTAAAAGTAACATGTTATCATTACTATAAAGAATGTTTGGTCGAAAATAGCCTGATCACAATTCACGGTTGCTTGAATATATTCTGCTTCTGGTTGTTGTTTGGAAGTATTAAAGTGACGGTATTGAGTGAAAGTGCCACCAGATGAGCGTGGCGGAAATATTCAAGTCCAGCTGATGGGCTACCAAGGCTATAAAAATGACGCCGCAGAACTTTGATAATGAATGATATAAACTCTCAAAAAAATAGGAGCTGATATGGCAATTAAAGTGGGGATTAATGGTTTTGGGCGAATTGGACGTTTGGCATTTCGGGTAATGGCTGCCCGTGAAGATATCGAGGTTGTGGGGATCAATGATTTGATTGATATTGATTATATGGCTTACATGACTCGGTACGACTCATCCCATGGGAGATTTGACGGTGAAATTTCAGTTGCGAATGGTCAGTTGGTAGTCAATGGTAAACCCATCAGAGTGACTGCAGAAAGAGACCCTGCTGCGCTGAAGTGGAACGAGGTTGATGCGGATTTTGTCATCGAATCAACCGGACTCTTTACTGCAACAGAAAAAGCTCAGGCTCATCTTAATGCCGGCGCAAAAAAAGTAGTGATTTCTGCCCCCTCCCCTGATGCACCAATGTTTGTGATGGGAGTGAACCACTTCACTTACTCCCCTGATATGAACATTGTTTCCAACGCCTCATGTACGACGAACTGCCTGGCTCCGATCGCTAAAGTACTGCACGACAATTGGGGGATTCTTGAAGGACTGATGACAACGGTCCATTCCGTTACGGCGACACAACGGCCAATTGACGGTCCCTCAGCAAAAGACTGGCGTGGTGGACGAGGTGGATTTCAGAATATCATTCCGTCATCCACAGGTGCCGCCAAAGCTGTGGGAAAGGTGATTCCTGATTTGCAGGGAAAACTGACGGGTATGTCTTTTCGCGTCCCGACCGCCAATGTTTCCGTGGTCGATTTGACGGTTCGTCTTGAGAGAGCCACTACCTATGAAAATATTATGCTGGCCATGCGCAATGCCTCAGAAGCAGAATTAGCCGGCATACTGGGGTACACTGAAGATGATGTTGTTTCAAGTGATTTTATGACGGATCCCCGGACATCGATATTTGATGCCAAAGCCGGAATTGGCTTAAATGACAATTTTCATAAAATTGTCAGTTGGTATGACAATGAATGGGGCTATTCCAATAAGGCGGTTGATTTGATTGCCTATATCGACAGTGTGAGTTAGCGGTTAAAGCGCCAGAGACACCCCTCTGGTGGTGTTTGAGGAACGACGTCTTTCTTTTACACAAATGAGAAACACTTGGGAAGTTAAGAGGATGGCGTTGAATCGCGGGTCGGGGCAGCTGGAGCTTCAGGCTTTGATGTTTATAATGGGTTTGATATGATGAAGGACTTTTACCATATCTGCCTGGCTGTCCATGATTTGGAAGATATCCTTGTACGCAAAGGGGGATTCATCGAGGGTCCCACTGGTTACTTTTGCCTTAATGCCAGTCATCGTCTCCCTGAACTGATCCAGGGAGAGTTGTTGTTTTGCCTTTCTTCTGCCTAGAATTCGACCTGCCCCGTGGGAACTGGACCAGAGGCTATCTGGATTTCCCAGCCCTTCAACAATGAAGGAACCGTCTCGCATATTTCCCGGAATAACACCGGACATCCCATTTTCTGCCTGGGTCGCACCCTTGCGGTGAATCCACATACCATGTTTGAATTCGGCATGATTGTGATTTCGGTTGATCAGGCGGGTTTTATTCATCCGGGCAAGTGGTTGCCCCGGGATTGTATCGGCAATAACACCCATGACCTTGTCGATGATCCGTTTTCGATTTTCCAACGCATAAGCGAGGCAGAACTTCATGTCTTTCAGATAGGCCTGACCATTGATTGAGTTGACGTCAAAACCGAAATGCCCCTCTCTCGCTTTACCGTCACCGCTTGCCATTTTCATGTAATAGCCCGCCACATCATGTCCGAGACCCCTTGAACCTGAATGAACGATAATCCAGACCTGTTCGTCTTCATCAAACCCCAATTCGATGAAGTGGTTTCCGCTACCCAGTGTGCCCAGCTGTTTCAGCCCTTTTTTGTTGAAGATCTGTTTTAAAACATCCGATTTTTCCAGGTGGTCCGACTTCCATTTTGCGGGGTGGACGTGGGAATTGAATCCGGTGGGAACGGTTGTATATATATTTTTATAAATGATTTCCGTGAACGGGATCAGTCGTTCTGCTGTAAATCCGGTTGGTATGGCGCACATACCGCAGCCGATATCATAGCCGACCCATGAGGGCAGAATCATATGATCTGTGCCAACAACTCCGCCGATTGGTAGAGTGTATCCTGTGTGTGCGTCTGGTAATAAAGCCCCCGTAATAGCAAAATCATTTCTCATTGCGGAGTAGAACTGATTCAGCGCCTCCAGTTCGATATTCTGGGCGAAAATCGTCGTCTTCTTACCGGTAGTTTTGCTTTGTGCATGGACCTTATTTTTACTTTTGCGTGACATGTTATAATGGTGCTGTCAGGATTCTTGCCTTTTTATCAGATACTGCTAACTATCGAGAAAAGTCGCAAAATCATCATCAAAACAGAGTACACACAAAGACCCATCACGGCCACAGCCAACCAGAATGCGATTGAACCGTTGGCCATCAACCGCCTGATACTTAAGATCTGCCCAATGATAAATCCACCGATAAATCCGCCGATATGGGCAGCATTGCTGACCCCTGGGAGCAAAAACCCCATGACAATCAATATCAATGCCCACATTCCTAGCTGTCGCACCAGTTGTCTGCCATAGATGCCCCCCCGTTTTTTCCCGAAAGCAATAATTGCCCCCATCAAACCAAAAACAGCCCCTGAGGCGCCAATTACTGGCACCAGTGACATGTGGGTTCCCAGGAGTGAATTAGCAACTAAAGGTGTGAACACAGCGACCAGATTCCCGGCAATTCCGGATAGAATGAAGATGATCAGCATCTTGTGAGGACCGAAGAGATGCTCTGTTTGGGGCCCCAGATCCCTGACCCATAACATGTTGAACAGGATGTGCAGAATCCCCCCATGAAGAAATATGGCGGTAATCAGCACCCACCAATTCCCCGTCAGCATCAATCTGATATCGGCCCACCCCAGTAAATTCAAAGATATGTAACTGGGTGACGGAAGCAGGCCCAGAAAATCCCGGCCCATTGGCATCTGAATGGGAATGAAAAGTGGCAGTGCATAAGCAAGAATGAAAAAAACGACATTGACGAAAATGATGGGCTTGACAAAGCTCCGGATATTGAAGCCGAAAGTCGATAGAAGCTTCTGCTTTTGTCCAGGATTTTTGAGCTGACAGTGGGGGCAGTATTCCATATAATCGCTCACCAGCTTTCTACAGCCCGGGCAGATGATCGACTTTCTTTCATTCATATTAATCTCTTGTGATGTTTTAGGAATTTGCTGAAGATACAACGGTTTCTCAGAAGTTTTTCCAGAATAATCCGTTGCTGTAAAACAGAAGTGGGTGAGGTCCAGAAGAGGGACAGGTATCCATCTGGAAACAAGTACTTCTGATACTATCCTTCCATTTTTTCCAATGTGGATGAGGTTGTCAATCAACTTTTCGAAAAACGGTTCTTTATACCCAGGAGTCGTTTCGACAGACTCTTTTTTTTTCGATATACTTCGAATAACAGCAGGCATACAATTGGATTTGCTGTCTTATCGCCCGGTTTGAAGGAGATGTGTCACAAATCAGTGATTAATAATGTGGGGCACTTTTCAGTTGAAAGTTGGGTTGAAAAAACCGGGTTTCAGAAAACCTCAATTACCGTTGGCAGGCGTACTGGAGATTTTCAGCACCAATAAATATATTTGATTATGGGTAAGTCCAAATATTTCTATCCGATCATTATCCTGGTTTTCTCAGTCGCTGCACTGGCAACCTCATTGTTTTTGTATATATACTGGTACCTTGAGGTCAGTGAAGTACTTAGAAATGTCGTGAAAAGGTTTAACTTGGATCGACAACAGGTTCTGGAGCCGCAATCCTGGATTGTTATTCTGGTTTTGTCAATTCTTGTGGGATTTATCATTATCTGCATCGTCATTATATTTGTCTATAACCAAAAGAATTTGCAGCTCTACCGGATGCAACACAATTTTATCAACAACTTCACCCATGAACTGAAAACACCGGTAACCTCACTGAAACTGTATCTGGAAACATTCCTGAAGCATAAACTGTCTAGAGAGGAACAGGAAAAATATATTGGTTACATGCTTCAGGATGCGGCCCGCTTATCCGATAATATCAGCCGGATTTTAAACCTGGCCCAGATTGAAGGGAAACGCTACAAAGAGGAGTCTGTTATTATTGATCTGGTGGAAGTGACTAAACAATTTCTGATTAATAATAGACACCTGTTTCAAGGTAGTGAAATCAAGGCGCATAGCCCTCCGAACAAGCGGGTGCTCTATAGTATTAAACTATCTCTTTTTGAAATTCTGTTGATGAACCTGTTAACCAATGCATTAAAATATAACGAATCAGATAAGCCGGTTGTGGATATCACATTTTCCCATGAAGGTCGTTCGTTGTTCATCCGGTTTGCCGACAACGGGATTGGTATTGATAGCGCGGATCTTAAGAAAATTTTTAAAAAATTTTACCAGGTCGGTCTCTCTGAGAATATGTCGGCCAAAGGAACTGGAATTGGGCTGTATATGGTGGACAACATCGCACGTATGCATAATGGAAGGATTCGAGCTGAAAGCAGGGGTCATGGCTTGGGTTCGGTTTTCACACTAACGTTGCCTTATATGCCTCAATAGTGTCTATTTTAATCATCAGCCATCATCCAACAAATAGGAAAAATCGTGAAAAAGCCTGAAGATACTCGTATTCTGGTAATTGAAGATGAGCGTCATATTGCCGAAGGATTGAAACTCAATCTTTCCTTTCAGGGCTATGATGTCAGAATTGCACTGGATGGCATCAGCGGATTGCAGGAATGGAAATCCTGGCAACCGGACTTGATTGTCCTGGATCTCATGCTCCCGGGAATCGATGGTGTTTCGATTCTTAGAAATATTCGTTTGGAGAATGAACAGGTCCCGATTCTGGTGCTTTCCGCCAAAACAGCCCCAGATGATAAAGTTCAGTGTTTCAGCTATGGTGTGGATGATTATCTTCAAAAACCGTTTAATCTGGATGAGTTTTTATTGCGCGTAGAACGACTTTTAAAAAGAGTTTCCTGGAATCAATCCGCTCTCGTTGATGGCGACAGTGATTCTTCTTTTGGAGAGTTTTATGATTTTGGCAATAACCGGATCGATTTCAACCTGTCGGTAGCTCACTGTAAAAACGATCAGATTAAACTGACCGAGCAAGAAGTTAAACTGATCAAGCTCTTCATTGCCAATCGAGGGAAACCGCTGTCACGGAAAAAACTTCTGGAGATCGGCTGGGGATACACCGGAAAAACGGAAACTCGCACAGTGGATAATTTTATTGTTCGTTTCAGAAAATACTTCGAAGACAACCCCAAAAAACCAAAATTTTTTAAGAGTCTGCGCTCCGTAGGCTATATCTTTAACCACGATGAAAACGGATAACGATTCAATTTCTCTAAGGTAGGTGAGACAACTCGCTACTCAGCCCCGACTTAATCAATTTCATCATCAATTTACCATTATTTCCCATTGTATCTGATCGGGGAAAATGTCATTGGAAATCTTTCGAACAGGGAGTTCAAACATGAGTGATACGGTCACAAAATTTGGCCCGGTATCGTTTATTGAAGGAAAAAAAGGGGGACGGTATCCATTTTGCCACTCATTATATATTGAAGAGGCGGGTGTGGTCATTGATCCTTCTTCCGACCTGGATCAATTGCAGGAAATTGCCCGCTCGGGACAGGCAAAATCAGTTTGGCTTTCCCACTGGCATGAAGATCATATTATGTACCTTGATCTTTTCGAGGGGCTTCCGATCTCGATGCATAAAGCGGATATGCCGCCGCTGACCAGCCTGGAAACCTTTATTGACTGGTATTTTCACTCGGGGTCGGACTTGGAAAGCATGCGGGAAGAATGGCGACAAATGATGCTGGATACGTTTAACTACAAGCCCCGTGAAATCAGTCGCTTTCTAGAAGATGGAGACATTATCGATCTTGGCAGTGTCACGGTGGAGGTTCTGCACTGTCCGGGACACAGTCCCGGAAGCCTTTCATTCTATTTCCGGGAACCACAGGTGCTTTTTCTGGGTGATACCGACTTAACTCCTTTTGGGCCTTGGTATGGCGATATCTATTCTGATATCGACGCTATCTACCGGACCGTTGCAAGGCTGAGAAATATTCCGGCAAAGGTTTGGCTGACCGGTCATGAGCAGGGGATATTTGAATCTGATCCGGGCTCTTTGTGGGATGATTATCTGCAGGTGATTCAGACCCGTGAAGACAAACTCCTGGATTTTTTAGTCGTACCACGAACCTTGGAAGACATTGCCGGTCATTGGATCATCTATGGGAAACCCAAGAAGCCTGTTGAGATGTATGCTTTTTTTGAGAAAATCAGCATGTCGAAGCACCTGGACAGACTGATCAAAAATGAGGTGGTTGAATCAGATGGAGATCAGTACTGGCTTAAATGATCCAATATATGACTTTGTTTAATTACTATCAAAACTAGAATTACAAACATGTGACTCGTCAAAATTGCATCCTAACAAGAAAATATTCGTGCCAAGTTAAATCCAAGACCTTGGGATAGGTGATGTCACCTTGAAATTGGTTATTATTACCCAGTGGGTGAGGGGAGGCACGCCCCCAAGTCCCACCTGACTATAGTTTAGCCAACAGGTCA
>Ga0208904_1002020_pt1 | contig 13192 bp, 15 predicted proteins | sample AntAceMetag02UKB_FD_184774 | JGI IMG/M metagenome (GOLD analysis project Ga0208904, IMG submission 184774) | Saline lake microbial communities from Ace Lake, Antarctica - Antarctic Ace Lake Metagenome 02UKB (SPAdes) (version 2) | ecosystem: Environmental > Aquatic > Non-marine Saline and...
TAACAGAATTAGAGCATTAGTTTTATTGTCAGGCGGGTTAGATTCTATATTGGCGGCTAAGATATTGATGGAGCAGGGCATAGAAGTAACTGGACTTAGTTTTATAAGTTGTTTTTTTGGAGCTGATAAGGCGGTTGAAGCGGCTAAACAATTAGGAATTAAATTAAAAAAAATTGATTTTAAGGAAGATCATTTAAAAATGGTAAAAAACCCTAAGTACGGTTATGGGAAAAACGCTAACCCTTGCATTGATTGCCATAGTTTAATGTTACGATATGCCTATAGGTTAAAAGAGTATGATTTTATCGCTACAGGCGAGGTTTTAGGACAAAGGCCAATGTCACAGAATAAAACAGCTTTAGCTACAGTGGCTAAATATTCAGGGTCGGCTGGTCGGCTAGTAAGGCCGTTATCAGCCAAATTATTGCCAGTTACAGACACAGAAAAACAAGGCTTAGTAGATCGTGATAAATTATTAGATATTTCCGGGCGAGGTCGAAGCCGACAAACTGAATTAGCAAAAAAATATAATTTAAAGTATCCTAGTCCGGCTGGAGGGTGCTTATTAACTGATCCGAAATTTAGCGAACGCTTACTAGAGATGTTTGGTCATTGGCCAAATTGCAAGCCCGAGGACATAGAATTATTAAAACATGGGAGAATTTTTTGGGCTGGTAAAGTTTTAATTGTAATAGGAAGAGAGGAAAAAGATAATAAGGAGTTGGAGAAATTAGCGAAGAAGGGAGATATTATTTTAGAATTAAAAAATGAGGTAGGACCGCTTACTGTTGTTAGGAATGTCGAATGCCGAATGTCGAATGCCGAATTAAAAATTCCGAAAGAGTTGGATGTTGATGAACTAAAAATAGATAATATTAAGGATGAAGAAAAAATTTTAGAAACAGCAGGTCTATTAACTGGGTGGTATGCGCCCAAGACACGGGGGAAGAGAATTAATTTATTGATTAATATTAAAAAATAGATTATAAATTTTAATTAAACAATAAATTTATGGCTAATAAAAAAATTATAAAATTAGATATTATTAATGCTGTTAATAATATTTTTTTAGCGGCGATTAAAAAGGGCGCTAGCGATATCCATATTGAGCCTCACGAAGATGAAATGATTATTCGGTATAGAGTAGATGGAGTTTTATCAGTAGTAGAGACAGGAAATTTAGATACATTTAAACAAATTATATCAAGAATAAAAGTATTGGCTCAGTTAGAAACAATGGGCAGACAAAGACCTCAGGAAGGAAAGTATAAATTTAGTTTTCAGGATGCAGAGGCTGATTTAAGAATTTCAATTTTTCCAACAAGTTTAGGGGAGACAGTGGTAATTAGAATTTTAGAAAGTATTAAAATTTTTAAGAAGTATGATGATTTAGGTTTTACTCCTGAGCAAAGTAAAACAATAGAAAATACTACGGAAAAGCCATATGGGCTTATTTTAGTTACTGGTCCTAATGGTGCTGGTAAATCAACAACCCTGTTTACAATCTTAAATAAATTAAATAAGCCAGGTAAAAGTTTAGTTACCTTAGAAGATCCGGTAGAAATGAAATTAGACATGGTTAGACAAACGCAAATTGATCCGGATATTAATCTTACTTTTGCTTCTGGTCTTAGATATTTGCTAAGACAAGATCCGGATATTATTATGGTAGGTGAGATAAGAGATAAGGAAACTGCTCAAATTGCTGTGCAGGCTTCTATTACCGGGCATTTAGTTTTAGCTACTGTACATACCAATAACGCCGCTGGCGCTATTGTTAGGATGATTAATATGAAAGTTGAACCGTTTTTATTAGCTTCAGCATTAAAATTAGTAACCGCACAAAGATTAGCCCTTGTTAATTGTCCAAAATGTAAAAAAGAATATTTTCCTTCTCAAGAATTATTAGCTAAGTTTAGAAATTCTAAAAATATGAAATTTTATCACTCTAGCGGATGTAATTATTGTAATAATAAAGGCATTAAGGGTAGGGTTGGCATGCATGAAGTTTTAGTAATTAATGATGAAATAAAAAATATAATTCATTCTAAACCAGACGATAAAGAGATTACTAAGATTGCGGAACGAGACGGCATGATTTCATTGCGAGAAGCGGCTTTAAAGAAAGTAAATGAAGGCGTTATTACCATAGAAGAAGCATTAAGATTAACAGAATAAAATATTAATTATTAATTTTTTCAGGCAGATGTTAAATGCTGTCTAACGTAATTTTATGAAAAAAACTTTAATTATCCTAGCAATCATTCTTATTGTAGTGTTTGCCTATGGCTGGAGTTTGTATAATAATATGGTAACGGCTTCAGAAAACGTTGATAACCAATGGGCACAGGTAGAAACCCAGTATCAGCGTCGCTTTGATTTAATCCCAAATTTAGTTGAGTCAGTTAAGGGAATAATGGCGCAGGAGAAGGAAGTTTTTGGAGCGATTGCCGACGCTAGAACTAAGTATGCCGGGGCGACGACTCCAAACGAGAGAGCCGGAGCGGCTACGGGAGTAGAAAGCGCTTTGGCTAGATTATTAGTGATTATGGAGAATTATCCGGAATTAAAATCAGCCGAAAACGTGCAGACTTTAATGGTTCAGTTAGAAGGAACGGAAAATAGGATCAGCGTTGAACGCAAGCGCTATAATGACGCGGCTCGCGAATTTAATATTATGGTAAAGCGTGTTCCGGCTAAATGGTTTGCTTCTATGTTCGGATTCGAGCCTAAGAATTATTTTGAGTCAGTTGAAGGTTCAGAAGTAGCGCCAGCCGTTCAGTTTTAAATTAGAGAGTTAATTACAAATTAGAAAATTCAAATGACAAAATTCAAAACAATTTTTGTAGTGTTGCTGTTATTATTTGTGACAACGCCTGTTATGGCTTATTATAATCCAGGTAGTCCCAGCGGTTTTGTTAATGATTATGCTAATGTTATTACTGATAATAATCAGCAGGCGCTGGAATCTAAACTTACTAATTTTGAAAAAGATTCTAGCAATGAAATTGCGGTTGTGACTATTCCTAATTTAGACGGAGATACGATTGAGAATTTTGCCGTAGAATTGTTTTCTGATTGGGAAATTGGTAAGGCGAAAAATGATAATGGAATTTTAATATTAGCCGCTATAGAGGATAGGCGAATGCGGATTGAGGTTGGCTATGGTTTAGAAGGCGCTTTAACAGACGCGCAAAGTTTTTGGATTATTGATGATATAATGAAGCCGGCCTTTAGAGAAGAAAATTATTACCAGGGAATAGATCGGGCAGTTGATAAAATTATTGCGGCTACACAGGGAGAATATGTACCAACAGCAGATAATACGCAATCACAGGGGAGTCAAGACTGGGATTGGAGTTTTATTTTCTGGTTTGGATTTTTTGCTTTAATGTGGATAGCCAGTATTTTAGGCCGAAGTAAGTCCTGGTGGGCAGGCGGAGTTTTAGGTGGTGTGATTGGTATAATAATTGGGTTAATTAAGGGATTTTTGTTTTTTGGCTTAGTGTCTATAGCCCTTTTAATTCCTTTTGGTTTGCTATTTGACTTTATTGTTTCTAAGAATTATACTAAGCACAAAGCGCATGGCACTATTCCTTGGTGGATAGGTGGCGGACGCGGAGGCCGAGGCGGATTTGGTGGCGGAGGATTTGGCGGATTTGGTGGCGGAGGGTCTGGTGGTGGCGGAGCGAGTGGAGGATGGTAATTGGTAATTTTAGATTTAAGATTTAAGAATTTATGACCGCGTTATGTGTTATGCGTTACGCGATATGTGAAATATATGAATGTACAACAAATATACGACCTAGGAATAAAACTAGGCATAAAATCTGACCTGCGTGGTGAGACAAAAGTAAAAAAATATTTAGGCCGAACTAAGGCTAGGTATGAAAAAATGTCTAAAGAGGAAAGGGAAGAATTTGATAAGGAAAAATTAACTAATCCTTATAGTGATTCCCGGATTTTAAACACTAATGGGAAAAAAGAGATAAAAAAGATTATGATCGGGATTGATATGGAAGGTCCGGAATTGATGTTGGCTAATCAAATGGGCGATATTGATTTAGTTATTGCTCATCATCCTGAAGGGCCGGCGTTAGCGGATTTGCATAGTGTTATGGATTTACAGGCTGAAGTTTTAGCCCAATACGGGGTGCCTATTAATGTGGCTGAATCATTGATTAAGCTCAGAATTTCCGAAGTCGGGCGGGGAGTTTCGCCGGCTAACCATAATCGGGCGGTTGATATTGCCCGGGCAATAAGCATGAATTTTATGTGTCTGCATACGCCTTGTGATAATTTAGGTGCGAGTTTTTTAGATAAGTTATTAAAAAAGAAAAAACCGGAATTTGTGGACGATATTTTAAAGATGCTGAAAGAAATTCCGGAATTTAAAGAAGCGGTTGCTTTAAAAGCCGGGCCAAAATTGTTTGCCGGTGATCCGGAAAATAGCTGCGGGAAGGTAGCGGTAACTGAATTTACCGGCGGAACTTCCGGATCTAAGGATATTTATGAAAAAATGTCTCAGGCCGGGATTGGTACAGTAATCGGCATGCATATGAGCGAGGAGCATAGAAAAGAAGCGGAAAAATACCATATTAACGTAGTTATTGCCGGCCACATGGCTTCGGATTCATTAGGTTTAAATTTATTTTTAGACGAGCTTGAAAAAAAAGGTATTAAAATTGTGCCGATGTCTGGTTTGATTAGAGTGAAACGTAAATAGGGGCTGGTATTTAGTATCTAGTATTTAGTTTTAATAAAAAAGCAGCTCGTTTTGGCGGGCTGTTTTAACTAAAAAGTTAAGATGAATAAAAAATTTAAAAAAATAGAGTTGCTGGCACCTGCTGGGAATTTAGAGAAAATGAAAACGGCGTTTGCTTTTGGGGCTGATGCGGTTTATTTAGGTATTCCGGATTTTTCTTTGCGGGTTCGGATTAATGATTTTACTTTATCTAAAATTAAAGAAGCTACTCAATATGCTCATAAAGTTAATCCTTCGACTGGGCTCAGGACAGGAAAAGTTTATGTGACTGTAAATATTTTTGCGCATAATGAGCATTTTAAAAAACTACCTAGCTATATTAAAAAATTAAAAGAGATTGGCGTAGACGGATTAATTATTTCTGATCCCGGAGTTATGAGTGAAGTTAAAAAACTTTGGCCAAAAGCAAGAATTCATTTATCCACTCAGGCCAATTGTACTAATGCAACGGCCGTAAAATTTTGGCAAAAGCAGGGCGTGTCTAGAATAATTTTAGCGCGGGAATTAAGTTTATCTGAAATTAAGGAAATAAAAAGCCAGGTACCAAAGTTGGAACTAGAATGTTTTATTCACGGAGCTTTATGCATGTCTTATTCTGGGCGTTGTTTTTTATCTAAATTTTTTAATGACCGGAATGCTAATTTAGGTGATTGCTCACAGCCGTGTCGTTGGAAATACACACGAATGGCACGAAAAAAAATGAATGGCACGAATGCGAGTGAATTTATTAAAGCTAAACCACATGAAGAGATTTTAGAGTTAGTGGAAGATACTTCGGGCAGTTATATTTTAAATTCTAAGGATTTATGTTTAATAAATAGATTGCCGGAAATTATGCACTCAGGAGTAAGTTCGTTTAAAATAGAAGGCCGAGCTAAGAGTGTTTATTATTTAGCAAACGTAGTCGGAGCATATAGGCGGGCGATTGATATTGTTTTAGAAAACAAGGGAAAGCAGACAACGAGTGTAAAAAAAGAATTAAATTTTTTGTATAAGGAGTTGGAAGAAAAATTATATCATCGCGGTTATACCGAGGGATTTATGTTTAATCAGGGTAAGGAAGCGCAGAATTTAGCTAATTCACATAATTTACCAAAGTGGGAGTTTTGCGGACAGGTTGAAAGTCCCGCCTACGCCAAAGCTTTGGTGGGCAAGCAAAAATCCATAAAATTGAAAGTTGGAAGTCAATCGTCAAAAGTTAATGGTCAATTGTCGGTTAGAGTTCATAATACAATGAAGGTTGGAGACAGGATAGAGATTGTTCGGCCAGATTATGATATAATAAAGATGAAGGTGAAAAATATGATAAATATTAAGACTAATAAGGAAATTAAGGAAGCTCATGGCGGAGGGAGCGGAGATGTGGTGGCTCTGGAAATTAACGAGGATGTTCCGGAATATAGTGTAATTAGACGGCGTGTAACATAAATTTATGATTTCTTTTTTACGAGGGACAATTTTAAATAAGGGTGAGGGGTTTGTGATTTTAGAGACGAATAATGTTGGTTATAAAGTTTTTGTTGGTACAATTTTAAGAGACGAATTAAAATTTGAAAAAGAAGCTGAATTATATATATATCAAAATATTAAAGAAGACTCTTTAGATTTATACGGATTTAGGTTAATGGCGGAACTTGAAATGTTTGAGTTACTTTTATCTATTTCTGGTATAGGGCCAAAAGGGGCTTTAGGGGTTTTAACTTTAGGCAGTTTAGAAGATATCAAGGATTCAATTTCGCGCGGTGATCCGACTTTACTTATAAAAGTTTCCGGAATTGGCCGTAAAACCGCGGAAAGAGTGGTTTTAGAGTTAAGGGAAAAGATTGGGCATTTAAGCCCTATGGCTGGCGCTTCCTCAGCCGGCCAAGGTAATGCCAGCGGAGATGAAATAGATGCTTTAATGGCTTTAGGTTATTCTATGCAGCAGGCTCGCGATACCCTAATACAAGTTGATAAGAAAATAAAAGATAGTGGAGAGAGAATAAGGGAGGCGTTAAAGAAATTAGGCGGTAGATAAAAAATATAAATAAGTTTTTTAAAATAATTTTTTCAGGAGGGGGACATGAAAAAAATAATTTGTTTTGCTCTGGTTATTATTTTTACCATAAATATTTGTGGTTGCAGTATTGTAGGTAAACAATTTCGTTATTCAACTAACCTTGGTTGTGCTTTGTCAGATGATAATTCTAATGAAGAAGATAAAAAACCAGAAGGAAGTGAATCAGATGAACAATAATAAATCTGCTACTGGTCAAGAAAAATTATTTGCCGGCTTTATACCGCCTCCTACCTTAGGACATGATGCGCTTGGTACAAAAAGACTTACTGAAGTAATTGAGTTGACTGAGGGGAGCGTAAGAGAAGGAGGCGATGTTGAACAAAAGAAATAAAAAGGAGTAAAAAACCCAGGACTATGTCTTAGAAATAGACAAAAAAATAGCCTGGGTTTTCTTTTTGACAAAGCCCTATTTTTAAGATAAAATAGAGTAATAAACCCAAGCACCATACAATAGTGCTGGATAAAGATATTAATTTAGTAAGTACTGTATAAAAGTTTTATACAGGTTATAATTATATGCGCCAATCTAAACTTTTTACAAAAACAATTAAAGAAACCCCAAAAGATGAAGTCAGCCGTAATGCTCAATTACTATTGCGAGCTGGTTTTATTTTTAAGGAAATGGCTGGAGTGTATTCATTTCTACCTTTAGGGTTTCGCGTAATGAAAAAAATAGAAGATATAATTAGAGATGAAATGAATGCTGTTGGTGGCGTAGAAATGAAGACTTCTATAATGCAGAACAAAGAAGTATGGGAAAAATCAAATAGATGGGATGATAAAATTGTAGATAATTGGTTTAAGACTAAATTAAAAAATGGAATGGAAGTCGGATTGTCTTTTACTAACGAAGAAGCTTATTCTAATATTTTAAAGCAGTATGTTAGCTCTTATAAAGATTTGCCTGTTTATCCTTATGATTTTAAAGATATTTTTAGAAATGAAGCTAGGAGTAAATCAGGAATTATGAGAGGTAGAGAATTCTTTTGGAAAGCTCTTTACTCATTTTCAAAAGATGAAGAAGAGCATAGTGTTTTTTATACAAAAATGATGATTGCGTATAAAAAAATATTTGATAGAGCTGGAATTGGTAGTTCAACTTATTTAACTTTTGCATCAGGTGGAACTTTTTCAAAATTTTCCCATGAATTCCAGACTGTTTGTGAAGCTGGAGAAGATATTATCTATATTCAAAAAGATGATTATGGAAAGGGATTAAATGTGAAGCTAGGCCACGCAGCTATTAATAAAGAGATTTATACCGATGATTTAAAAAAAGATTTAGGTCTAAAAGGAAGTTTTGAAGAGAAGAAAGCTGTTGAAGTCGGAAATATTTTTACTCTAGGGACTAAGTTTTCAGAGCCACTTGATTTAAAGTATAAGGACACAAAGGGTGAGGACAAGATGGTTTTTATGGGTTCTTATGGTATTGGATTAGGTCGTTTGATGGGAACAATTGTTGAGTTAAATAATGATAAGGACGGGATTGTTTGGCCAGCCGAAATTGCCCCGTTTGCAGTTCACTTAATTTCTTTAAAGCAGAATGCCAAGAGCGATAAAATTTATGAAGAAATGATAAAAGCTGGAGTGGAGGTATTATATGACGATCGTGAGGACATTAGCGCTGGCGAGAAGTTTGCTGATTATGATTTAATCGGTTGTCCGATACGAGTAGTGGTGAGCGAAAAAACGTTAGCTAAAGGGGCAGTAGAAATTAAGGAAAGAAACAGTGAAGCGATAAAAATGATTAAATTAAAAGAAGTTGTGAAGAATGTTAAATAAGATATTGGGAAAATTTAGCAAAGATTTGGGAATAGATTTGGGTACAAAAAATACCCTGGTTTATGTTAATGAAAATGGCATAGCCGCTAATGAGCCGTCTGTAGTGGCGGTTAATATGCGGACTGACGAAATTTTGGCTGTGGGTGATGAAGCTAAAAAAATGGTCGGGAAAACTCCGGCCCATATCCAGACAATTAAGCCGTTAGTGGACGGGGTAATTTCTGATTTTGAAGTGACGGAAAAAATGCTTAAATATTTTATTGATAAAGTCCATAGCGAGAGTTTTACCTTAGTGCCGCGGCCACGGGTAATTATTGGTATCCCTTTAGATATTACCGAAGTAGAAAGAAAAGCGGTGGAGGATGCGGCGAAGTCAGCCGGAGCTCGCCAGGTTCATTTAATTGAGGAATCAATGGCAGCGGCAATTGGTGCTCGTTTACCCGTAACCGAGCCGACCGCCACTATGGTAGTTGATATTGGCGGAGGGACAACTGAAATTGCGGTTATTTCTTTAGGCGGAGTGGTGACATGGAAATCTTTGCGTATTGCCGGCAATGAGTTTGATAATAATATTATTGAATACATTCGGGAAGAATTTAATATTTTAATCGGCGAACAAGTAGCGGAAGAGATAAAGATTAGGATTGGTTCAGCCACGCCCCTAAAAGAACCAATAAGCATGGAAGTTAAAGGACGAGACTTGATTAATGGTCTGCCCAAGGCAGTAAAAATTACTGATAGCCAAATTAGAGAAGCGATTGGTCGGACTATTAAGCAGATTGTAGATAACATTAAAACAACCTTAGAAACAACTCCACCGGAATTAGTATCAGATATTTATGAACATGGTATATTTTTAACCGGTGGCGGGGCCTTACTTCGCGGTATAGATAAAGAAATTGCTCAAAATACTAAAATACCAGTCAGAGTAGCGGACGACCCCTTAACTTGCGTAGTGCGCGGTACGGGAATTTTATTATCCGATCCTGAACTGCTAAGCAAGATTATTTTGCCAGGTAGTGAAGAGTTATAGAATGATATTTTTGGAGTAATTAGGATATTTAAGATTTTTAGAATATTATAAAAATATGTTAAAGCCAAAAATAAAAGGGATATATATTTTTATAGCAGTTATTGGGCTGCTTATTTTTTTGCATTTTATTAGAGTCTTGGTGCCGATAGAAAAAGCAGTTATAGCTATAATAAATCCTCTGACTAGCGGATTTTATTCGATTAGTTCTGAATTGCAGATGACGTATAATGAGCAAACCAGCAAGCAGGATTTTTTTATTGTGATTGATAATTTAAAACAGGAGGTTAACCGTTTAACTGTAGAAAATTCTAAATTAAAATCGTTAGTCGAGGAAAATAAAAAATTGCGTCAGTACTTAAAATTTTTCACTCAAGAGCAGTATGATTATATTTTAGCTGATGTTGTTTCTCGGGGTTTAGGTCTTAATTCAACTAACCAGGAAAAAAATTTAATTATTAACAAGGGCGGAGAGGATGGTTTAGTAGTTAATTTAGCTGTGGTTAATAGTCAGGGAGTTATTATCGGGAAAATTATAGAAGTTAAAGAAAAAATTTCTAAGATTTGTTTAACTACGGATAATAATTGTAAATTAGCCGCTTTTGTCCAAAGCCAAGAAGAAGCAGTTGGCGAAACTACTGGAGTTATTGAAGGCGAATTAGGTTTGACTATAAAAATGAATTTTATTCCTCAAACTAAAAAAATTGCCATAGGCGACATTGTGGCTACCTCAGGTCTAGAGGAAAATATTCCCCGTGGATTAGTAATCGGAAAAATTACACAGATTGATGACAGCAGTAATGAAGTTTGGCAGAGCGCAGTTATCGAACCTTTAATTAATTTAGACAGTTTAGCCATAGTATCACTATTGCTACCGTAATTGTATTGACTAACACCTAACATCCCTGCCTACCCTGCCTACCGGCAGGCAGGCGGCAGGCAGGTAAAACCTAAATAACATGTATTGGAAAATTTTTCTTAATTTCATATTAATAGTTGCCTTAGCAATTTTACAGTTGTCTTTTATTAGCGGATTACCTTCTTTAGCTAGTAAATTTAATTTTATTTTATTGGTTTTAGTTTTTATCTTAATGCTAAAAAGTTTTAAGTTGGCTGTTTGGTGGGCGATTGGCCTGGGCTGGCTTTTAGATATTTATTCATTTTCAATTTTCGGAGTTTATTTAATTTCTCTATTTCTAACAATTTTAATAATAAATTTTTTATTAGTTAATTTTTTTACTGATCGGTCTCTTTATTCTTTTTTAGCTATAACATTCCTTATTTTTGTTTTTTATAATATTATTTTTTATTTAATTATTTATTTGATAGGTGAGTCAGCCAGGATTATATTTAGCCAAGATTTTTGGCTTAACTTTGGCCAACAATTAGTGGTGAATATGTTAGCCGCGTTGTTTTTATTTTATTTAGTTAGCTTTATGAGTAAGCGATTAAAACCGGTATTTTTATCGCGTATCTCGTGATTTTATCGAATATTGTGTAATAATTTATGGCAGGAGAAAAAATATGATATACTTAAAAATATAATAATTAAATTACAAATATTATGAGATATGATGTTATAACAATTGGCGGAGCTGTTGAAGACATAAATTTTTATACTAGTGAGGGTATTTTATTGGACAACAAAAAAGATGTTTTACGGCAGAAATTATTGGCTTTTGAATATGGAGCAAAAATTAAAATTGATAAGTCTTATGCAACTTTCGGCGGCGGGGCGGCTAATACAGCAGTTAATTTTTCAAGATTGGGCTTTAAAGTGGCGGCCTTGATTGCGGTTGGCAAAGACGAACGAGGTAAACGAATTTTAAAAAATTTAAAAAAGCAGAAGGTTAAAATTGATTTAGCGCAAACCGTGAAGAATATAGAATCTGGTTTTTCTTTTGTTTTAATCGGGCCAGATGATGAACATATTGTTTTTTCTGATCGGGCGGCAAATAGCGAATTAATAATTAGCCAATCAGAAATAAGAAGTTTAAAAAATACTAAGTGGGTTTATATAGCTTCTCTCTCCGGCAAATGGCCAGAATTATTAAAAAATATATTTTTAGTACCTAAATTAAAAATTGCCTGGAACCCGGGGCATATTCAGCTTAATAGCGGAGTGAAAAAAATAGGTGCTTTTTTGAAAAAGACATCTGTACTTTGTTTAAATAAAGATGAGGCAATAGAGTTAGCGGCTTCTAGTTCTAAATACAGAAGAAAAGGTAATACTTTTTTAAATAAGAACAGAAATTTATTGGTTGCTTTAAAAAGTATGGGTCCGGCCATAGTTGTTATCACTAGTGGAAAGCAAGGAGCGGACGCTTATGACGGCAATAAGTTTTATCATCAGGCCATACTTAAAGAAAAAAGAAGGGTTGATACAACCGGTGTGGGAGACGCGTTTGGTTCTAGTTTTGCGGCCGGATTAGAACTATATGATGGAGATATTAGATTAGCTATGAAGTTAGGCGTAAAAAATACGGCTTCAGTAATAGGCCAGCAAGGAGCGCAGAATGGTTTGCTTAGTAAAAAGTTTATAAAATAAAGTTATGATAGAAGGTGTAATTATAAAAAAACTTGAAAAATTTAATGACGAGAGAGGCTGGTTGTTTGAAATATATAGAAATGATGATGGTGATTTTAAACCAGCGATGAGTTATGTGAGTTTGACTAATCCGGGTCAGATACGCGGGCCGCATGAGCACATTAATCAGTCTGATTATTTTGTTTTTTTAGGTCCAGGCAGTTTTGAGCTGTATCTTTGGGATAAGCGCCAGAATTCTCCGACTAAAGATAAACATATTAAAATAGAAGCTGGTGAAGATGAACCAATGTCTGTGGTTGTTCCGCCCGGAGTTGTGCATGGCTATAAATGTGTTTCTAAAATTCCCGGATTATCCATTAATTTGCCGAACAAATTATATAAAGGCAAAAATAAATCTGAAGAAGTAGACGAAATAAGGTGGGAAGATGATGAAAATAGCCCTTATAAGATTATTTAAAATACAAATTTGGATTAACTAATCAACTAATTAACTATTTAACTGGCCCATGGACTGTATTTTTTGTAAAATTGTGGCAGGCGTTGTTCCGAGCCATAAAGTGTACGAGGATGAAGATACCTTGGCTTTTTTAGATATTGCGCCGTTTAATCCTGGGCATACTTTAGTTATTTCTAAAAAACATTATGCTAATTTAGAAGAAATCCCAGAAGAAGAATTGTGTAAAGTTATGAAGACGGTGAAAAAGATTGGAAAGATAATTAAAATTGGTTTGGGCGCAGTCGGTTATAATGTTATTTCTAATAATGATCCAGTCGCTGGACAGCTGGTTCCGCATTTGCATTTTCATATTGTACCTAGAACTGAAAAAGATGGTTTTAAGGGTTGGCCTCGGGGGAAATATAGTGAAGGCGAGACAGAGGAGATTATAAAAAAATTATCAATTATCAATTAACAATTTTCAATCATTTGTGAATTTGCCTGCCCGCAACGCGAGCTTGCGAGGCGGGCGGGTGTTTAATTTGTAATTTGTAGTGTATTATGAAAAATGC
>Ga0208904_1002021_pt1 | contig 13188 bp, 11 predicted proteins | sample AntAceMetag02UKB_FD_184774 | JGI IMG/M metagenome (GOLD analysis project Ga0208904, IMG submission 184774) | Saline lake microbial communities from Ace Lake, Antarctica - Antarctic Ace Lake Metagenome 02UKB (SPAdes) (version 2) | ecosystem: Environmental > Aquatic > Non-marine Saline and...
AATGGAACAAGATGGCATTTTGAAATATGCTAATTCTTATTTATGTTCTCGTGGAATGGAATTAATTACTCACCCTGAGGAAAAAGTTAGGGATGGGAAAATCTCAGAAGTTAGATTAAGAAATTTTACAATTAGTTTCTATAAGGCAGTTCCTGCAATTCCAGAAAATAAACAAAAGCTTGAGGATATTTTTCATATGAAGGAAGAATCTTGGGATAATAAGTTTTAAAAACGCTTTAATTCTAATAGTTCTATGCCTCCGTGGGACAATGGTACTCCAACTGGCTTGAGACCAGTGCCCTTTTGGGCTTCTCGGTTCGATTCCGAGCGGGGGCGTTTTTTATTTAGTTCTTACAAAAAAACCCTTTTCCACCATGATCTTTTTAATCCTGAAACTAAAATTTCTTTTTCTTTTTCTTGTCCTGTTTCGTCTTTTTCAATTAACCTATAAGTTATCTGGGGTTTCTCTTTTATTGGTTTAATGTCTTTTGCCAAATCTCTATGCGCATTGTCAATTGCATTGTCAACGGAAATTCTTGAATAGCCTTGGCTTATTAAAGAATATCTCAAAGTATCTTGATTATATCCCTTTTGAAGATTTTTTTTAATGTATTCTGTTAACTGACTTATGTGATTTTTTGGAATATCCATAAGAACTAAAGAGTATTTTTATTTAAAAGATTAATTAGGATGCAATAAACTCTTTAGACATTGACATTTCACTGATAAAGAAATCTTTTTATACTTATCTTGGTAGATTTTATTAAATGGGGTTAAATAAAAGAGGATAAATGGCAATTGAAATTATACAAAGTCTTATGTCGATAATTCCGGAAAATCTTTACATCTTATTTGAAATAGGATCTATGTTAATTATTGCCGCAATTTTAGCATTTATTGTAAGACTATTCAAACAACCACTTATCCCCGCGTATATAATTACTGGAATAATTTTAGGACCCTTGGTTTTTGGGATAATTGAAAATGAACATCTGATTACTTCCTTATCTGAAATTGGAGTTGCATTTTTAATCTTTTCAGCTGGAATGGAAATTAATTTTAAGAAATTAAAGGAGGTTGGAAAAGCAGCTACTTTCGGAGGAATTTTGGGGGTTGCTATTTTATTTGCAACTGCATTCTTTATCGCCATCTGGCTAGGACTTACGGGGCAAGCACCCATCTATGTAGGATTAGTTGTGGCATTTAGTAGCACCATGGTTGTTTTAAAGATATTAGCAGACAAAAAGGAATTAAACAGTCTACATGGCAGACTTATTATTGGTATATTACTTATCCAAGACGTTGCTGCGATAATTGCTTTAACAATATTGGGCACTGATTTTAGTTTAAATAGTGTTCTGCTTGCATTAGGAAAGGCAGTTATTTTTGTTATTATTGCATTAATATTATCCAAAGTTTCTAATCCTATATTTAGAAAAGCAGCAAGTTATCCGGAACTATTATTGCTAGTTTCTATATCATTTTTATTTTTGTTTGTAATTGGAGCATTTTTAGCAGAATTATCTTTAATTATTGGAGCATTTTTTGCAGGTGTTGCCTTAGCTAATTCAGACTATAAAACTGAGATTGAAGGGAAGATAAGACCGATAAGGGACTTTTTTGCAGTGATTTTCTTTGTTGCATTAGGTATGCAGTTAAGATTAATTTCTCAAGAGTCATTAATCCTATTAATAATTTTGTTTGGATTAGTGATTCTGCTTAAACCTCTGGTAATAATGATATTAATTAGGATCTTCGGTTATAAAAAAAGAACATCATTCTTAACGGGTAATAGTCTTGCTCAAACAAGTGAATTCTCATTAATAATTGCAACCTTAGGATTTGGGCTGGGACACATTAGTGCAGAATTATTTAGTGTTTTGATATTATTGACAATTTTAACAATGTCCTTCACCACTTATTTAATGAGTTATGAAAAAAGATTATTTAGTTTGTTTTCATGGCCTTTGAATTTTTTTAAGAAAATAAAATCAAAAGAAGAGGAATTAGAATATCATGTTAAAGATAGGAAAAGAGTGATTCTTTTTGGTTGTCACAGAATGGGAAGTTTATTACTAAAAGATTTTGAAAAAATGAAAGAAGAGGTTTTAGTAGTTGATTATGATCCTGAAATAATCAAGTCCCTAATTAACAAAAAAATACCTTGTATCTATGGGGATTTTATTAATGGAGAAATTTTAGAAAAAGTAGATATTAAAAATTCTGAAATAATTATAAGTACTATCCCAGATTTAGAAGACAATCTTTTATTGATTAAAAAAGCAAAAAAGATTAATCCAAAAGTTTTAGTTTTTGTTGTGGCTATAAGAATTGATGGGGCATTTAGTTTATATCGAGCAGGTGCAGACTATGTTATTTTACCTCAGGTTATTGGGGGCCAAAGGGGATTTGAATTAATTAAAAAAATAAAGAAGGATAAATCTTCACTAAAAGATATAAAAAAAGAACATCTTAGTTATTTAAAATCTATTCATAATATCCTATATTAAAAAGATATAAATTTTTACTAGTGATTAAACTTAATCAAATTATTTTTATTTTTATTATAAAACTTTAAAGCGTTATCTAATTTATCCTTAGAGCTTGAATAAATTGTCATTATCTTATTTTCTTTTTCAATAGATTCTCCAGATTTTTTATGAAGATAAATTCCAGCAGCTCGATCTTCGGGACATCCGGCAAATCTTGCCAAGGTATTTAATAATTTATTGTCAATATGTTTTATTTTCTTTTTATTTCTTGCATAGATAATATGAGAAAATTTTCCTCGCTCTAAAGGTTTAATTTTACCGCCCTGGGCTTTAATTATCTGTTTAAATTTATTAAACGCCTGTCCAGAATAAAGAAGTTTTTCAGCTAATTTAAATCCCTTACCTTTCCTTGCTTTTCCAGCCATTTCTAAAATTATTCCTGCCAACATTAATGATTTTTGTTCTAAATCTTCAGGCGGAGCTTCTCTTCCTAATACCTTTAAAACGTCTGTCATTTCTAATACTGGACCAATACCTCTTCCAATGGGCTCTTTCCCATTTGTTAAAACTACCCTAATCTTTAAATTAAAATATTTTCCAATTTCAATAAACTTTTCACCAAGTTTTTCTCCTTTTCGTTTAGTTACCTTGGCTGAAGGTCCATAAGGAATGTCAATAAGAATATATTCACTATCTACTGCAATTTTTTTTGATAAAATACTTGCAATCATTTGTGCACTTGAATCAACATGAATCATTCTCTCAATTTTAATTATTTTAGAATCTACAGGAACAAAACCTAATCCTCCTCCCCAAATAAAACAAGCTTTTGTTTTTTTAATAATTTGTTTAACTTCTTTTATATTAAAATCTACTTTTGCTAGTGTTTCAATTACATCTGCAGTCCCCGCAGCACTAGTTATTGCTCTTGAAGAATTTTTGGGCATTGTTAATCCTGCAGCTGCACAGATAGAAACTACAATTGGTGTAGTTCTGTTTCCTGCCACTCCGCCAATACAATGCTTATCTACAATTTTACCCCTTAAGGTCATAATATTACTATTGTGAATCATGGCTTCGATAAAGTTCTTAGTCTCTTTTGTAGTAAATCCAGTATTATAAACTGCAGATATAAAAAAAGCTATCTCTATTTCAGTTAAAGAATTATTAGCTATGTCATTAACAATCTCTTCCATTTCTTCCTTAGTTAATAATTTCCCTAAAAGTTTCTTTTTTATTAAATGAATACTGTGGGGCCTAGAGGTTATTTCTACTTCAACTAAATTACCTTGTTTTAAATTAAGATGAGCAATAATTTCTTCGGAAACTGCAATTTCATGGGGTTTAACAATTCCTTCAGCGATATCTACTGCGGAAATTATCTTTTTGTGGTCTCTTGAAATTGAAACCCTATCACTAACATGAACACTCATTTCTTTTGCAGTGTCTTTATGAATCATGCAGACAGGTTTACCTGCTAAAAATTTTAATATTTTTACCTTTAATTTCATTTAATCACTTCTTTTTTAAATTTCTAAATTATTGTTCTTTTTTGAAGAAAATATCTTCAGAGATTTTGTTTTTTCTATACATATCAATTATTAATAGAATATATGCCAGAATTAATGGACCTATAATTAAACCCAAAATTCCAAATGCAATAAGCCCCCCAATCATGCCTATAATAACAATTGCTGAATTCATTTTAGTTCTTCGTGAAACAATTAATGGTCTGATAATTGTATCTAACCAATTTATTATTAATAATCCATAAATTAACAAACCAAGTCCTGCCCCACTATTTCCTGATGCAAATAAATAAACATCCACTGGGACCCAAACTAGCCAAGGACCTATCAAAGGTATAACTCCCGCAATCATTGTTAAAAGTGTTAAAAATAAAGCATTTGGAACTCCAAAAATAAAATAACCAATTCCAGCAATAATCCCCTGAGCAACTCCAACGATTATCTGCCCAATTAAAACTGAAAAAGTTACATCCTTAAAATGTTTAAAAAATTTAGATTCTGTTTCTTTTTTGAATGGTGAAAGAGATTTTAGATATTGGATTGCTTTTTCTCCATCTCTTAGTGTAAAAAAGAAAACAAAAAGGATTAAGAATAGCTTAAGTAAATTTAGTGGAAGGTTTACAATAAAACTACCAAATCCGCTAATTGCATCTGCAAGTCTTTCAGCTATAAATCCATTTAAAGAACCTGCAAAAGTTGCTGAGAATTCAGATTCTGGAAGTATTTGTCTTGCAATATTAGACAAATCTATGTTTTGTAATGATAAATATACTTCAATTGCTTGATCAAATAATGAAGAAAAAATAATAATTACAGGAACTAATATAATTAGCAACACTCCTAAGCAAATAATAAATGCAGAGAGATTTGCGCTTTTAATTTTATTTCTTAACCACTTATATCCTGGTGAAAAAACATACGCCAATAAAGTTCCAAAAATAATTGTAAAAATTATGGGCTTAATAATCAGAAAAGTTAAAATTACTAATACTAAAATAATTCCAATAGTTATTATTGTCTTAAAATTCTTTTCGCTTAGCATGATATAATATGAGGGCAAATATTTATAAATGTTGTTAGGAAGGTTATTTTCTAGTAAACATTTAAATAATTAAAAATTTTAAAATTAATATGGATAGCTTTATTAAAAAAATATTTGATAAGAATACTGATGAATTAGTTCATTCTCAGTTTATTAAATTTAGCAAGGGCGAGTTTCCAGATAGGGCAATGATTAGGGCCAGAAATACCAAAGGAAATTATACAATTACTACCACTGCTGAATATGCCAAAGAGACAATCGTGTATCTTGCAGAGCAATTAGGTGATGAAAAAGTAAGTGTTAATGGGGCAGTAATTTCTGCATTAGACTTGGAAGGATTTGAATATAATGAAAGAAAAATGGCTATGGGTGTAAGAAAATATATGATTTATGATAAAGAAATGAGTGGGAATGAAATTTTAGAATTATGTAATAAAATTGAAAAAGCTTTTTTTGGATTATCCTTTAAGACTAACAAAACAAGTTTAACAATTAAGCCAAAATCTCCTAAGTCTGCGAAAGGAGCAGGTAGTTCTAAAAATCCTAAGAAGAAGGCTAAAATTGATTTTATAAAAATTAAAACAACAGATAAGGAATTAGTAGATAATCTTATTTTTGATGATGAAGCTAAGGATTTTAAAAAAATTGAGATAAAGCATAAATTTACAGTTGACAATATAATCATGCCTGAAACAGATGAAAAAGATTTTGCTAAAATAAGAGAAATGGCTAAAAGAGCTGGAAAAATTGAAAGAGCATTAGACATTGACGGAAAGGAAGTTAAGAAAGAGATTGAATTTGAGGCTTAAGTGTAATAATTCTTATAAGTAATGTTTTATTTAAAATTCTATGTCTCAAAAATTAGTAGATTGTTTAGTCGGATTGCAATGGGGTTCTGAGGGCAAGGGTAAAATTGCTGCACATTTATCTAAGGAATATAATGGTATGGTAAGATCTGGGGGGCCTCAGGCAGGACATACATTTCATATAGGAGATAAAAAACATATTAACCGACAAATCCCTTGTGGGATTAATAACTCGAACTGTAAGTTTTATCTTTCTGCAAATAGTATAATTAATTTAGAAGTTCTAAACAATGAAATAAAAAGATATGGATTAACTCCTAACAATTTAATGATTGATAATAATGCCCTTATAGTCTCTCAAGAACATATTGATTCTGAAATAAAATCATCTCTCAAGCAAAGACTAGCATCAACATTAGAGGGAGTGGGGGCTGCACAATCTGATAAAATATGGAGAAGAGCTAAGTTATTCGGTGGCAATGAAAAATATCATCGTGTTTGTTTTACTGATGAAATGCCTGAATTATATTTTTTTGCAGGAGATACTTCTGAATCAATTAATCAGCAAATTGAATTTGGGGGGTCAATATTATTAGAGGGGACTCAGGGATTTGGTCTTTGTTTAAATCATGGAAACTATCCTTTTGTTACAAGCAGAGATGTTAATTCTTCTTCACTTTTATCTGATTCTGGAATTGCTCCTCAATTTCTTGGGCAAACGATTGGAGTTATTAGAACCTATCCAATAAGGGTTGGGGGCAATAGTGGACCTACGGGATCCAATGAACTTAGTTGGGAAGAAATTACAAAAAGAAGTAAATCCACTTTGCCAATTAATGAATATACTACAGTAACCAAAAGAGAAAGGAGGGTTTTTGAACAAGATTTTTCAACATTATACAAGGCAATTGAAATTAATCAACCAGATCAAATTGCCCTTATGTTTTTAGATTATATTAATGCAGAAGATTATGGCGAGTGTGATTTTAATGAACTTTCTCAAAAATCCCAAGATTATTTTTTTGAATTAGAAGAAATGTTAGATATCCCTATTACATTAATTGGAACAGGGCCAAAAGAAGAGCATTTAATTGATTTAAGATATTCTGATCAAAAAAGAAAACCCTTAGATACCATTGATTCGCAATCAGATGGATTTCCAAATAGTTTTATGGGTCATAGCTGGGATGCTGACTATCTTGAAAGATTTATTGGAAGGAAAATGTGCAATTCTGCTTAGTACATTGTTAAGTTAAAGGGAGCTATATAAACTAAAAAAATTATTTCTTCTTCTTAGGTTTATTCCAGTAAGGAGATTTACATTTCGGACAGATGATAGGAGTTTCTTTTTTGTTTCGTGGAATCCACTCATGCTCACATCTTTCACATTTGTAACCTCTTACTTTTATTTCTATTTCTGCCATACCTTATTATAGGAAACTATACTTTATAAATGTTACCTATTTAGGTTATACTTATAAACGAAAGGTTTATATAGTCTTTATTACTTATATAGGTATAACCTTACAAGGTAATAATAAACACAAAAAGAAAATGAAGGGTGCTTGAACACCCCTCTTTTTGTATCCCAATCGTTAAAATGAAACACAATAAAAATAAGAAAAACGAAGTTAAAAATGTTTGCTGTCCTAAATGCCACTCTGATAAAACAAAAAAAAGAGGATTTAGACAAACAGAGAACAGGGGAAAGATACAGAGATACTTTTGTAATGAATGTAAAAAAGCTTTTGTTATAGATGATGGATTTTTTAGAATGAGAAATAATCCTCAGAAAATAACTTGTGCTTTAGATTTATTTTATAGAGGGGTTTCTACTCGGAAAGTCCAAGAACACTTTAAAGCATTTCTTCCACATAATTCTTCTAATGTTTCTATCTATAATTGGATTGTTAAATATTCTAAAATGATAAGCGGATTTACTGACAAATTAAAAATTGATGGTGGCTCTGAAGTTCAGCTTGATGAAATGGAATACCACCGAAGAATAAGCCACAAGAAAAAAGGAGTTAGTAAGGATTGGTTTATTGATTCTATTGATGTTAAAACTCGGTATATGGTTTCTTCAAAATATTTTCAATCAAGAGGACAGGAAGAATTAAAAGAAGTTATGCAAAAAGTTAAATACAAAACAGAGGGTTACATCACAACTATCACTACAGATGGTTATACTGCTTATGAGAAGGTAATAAAGCAGACTTGGGGATATAATAACAAAATAGGCAAATACAATATATCTCACAATAAAAACATAGCTTCAAAAGGGGAAGGATTTAATATTTATGTTGAGAGGATGCATAACTCAATAAGAGAAAGGACTGTAACTTTTAGGGGCTTTCATGGCAGGATAGAATCAGCACAAGCTATTATGAAAGGATATGAAATATTTTATAATTTCATTCGGAAACATCAAGCTATCGGAGTTTGCCCGTATGAGTTGGCTACTGATTTAAAATTAAATAATCCTAATAAGTGGCTTGGATTGATTGAAATGAGTAAAAAGTAGCTATTGTTCAGTTTTTTTTATTTTTCACTCTTTCAATCTGTTTCTTTAATCTAAGAACTTCTTTTTCTTTTCTAATCTTAAGCTTAATTTTCTCTTTTTCTTTCATTAACTTTCCCCTCTCTTTATCCAAATAGTCTTCTGCTTTTTCGACTTTTGTTAAATCTTTTTCTAATTTCTTTAACCTTGGATTAGATAACTCTTCTTTTTTAGTTTTCATCTTTACACTCTTTTTCCTCTTTTTGTAATGAATTTTTTGTTTATATATTTAACTTTTCTAAAATCTCTCCATCAACAATTACAATATGCCCGATACTTTTTACATCTTGGTATTTGACAACAATCCCCTTAACTTTCTGCTTTTTCTCTAATTTAATTCTCAAACTATCAATTTTATTTTTTCCTAAAATAACCTCATCAACTTTTCCCAGATATTTGCCTTCTTCTGTATAAACTTTCTTTTTGATTAATCCTCTAAGACTATCTTTAGAATGTTTATTCATTCTTTTAGTTTCAATTTTCTCTATAATTTTTTTCCTATAAACAAAAACTAATAATCCTAACATTCCAATAATCAAAACAAATCCAAGAATATTCCAATTATTGCCAACTACACTTGCACTTCCAATAACAAACCCAGTCATACTGTTTCCCCTAATAAATAACAATCCTGTAAGCATAAAACCTACAAGAATTATTAAGAAATTCTTAGATTTGATTCTCTTCAAATTATGTTTAATCTTGCTTTTGTATTCTCTATGAGTTTTTGGCTTTCCTGCTTTTTTCTTTCTTATTTTCATCAAAATAAAAATAATTAACATTAATATAATTATTACACTTCCAAAAATTATTAATAATTCATTAGTAAATACTTTTGCAGGGACTCCTAATTCTCCTTTTTTTATTTCAAATTTTTGTTCAGCAAAAGCTCTTTGTAAATTTCCATAGAGAATCTCTGTCCTTAATATATACTCTCCATCCATTAATTTAAGTTCTTTTAATTTTTTATCAAAATTTAACTCTCCTTGTATTGCTTTTGTCTCTATTTGACTAAAAATTTTATTATTATCTTTATCAATAATAGAATATTTTATCTGAACATCAATTTTATCTATTCCTTCTTGTTCTATTAAATCCACATTAAACTCCAAAGTGTTATCTCCTGTAATTATTAAATCCTTAAATTCTAAAGCCACATCAAATAAAGCATCTGAACAAATTCTCTCTTCCATTGGTTTCCCCTTATTCCCCTCACAATCTCCAAGGTTTTTACATTGTCTTATTTGTTCTCCCTCTAAACAAATACTCCAAGAACTACAATCCCAAACATAAGTACATTTTTCTATTCTTGTTGTGCCGCCCCCGCCACCTCCTGATGGAGAAGTTACTGGTGAAACTGGAGGGGTTATCTCAAATATGTCTATTACTGATGCAAGACTTCCTGAAGAACTATTAGCATAAAAAGTTACAGTATAAATCCCAACATCATTTCCAGTATAATAGATATCCCCATTATTAGTTAAAGAAATAGTTTTTTCAGTACTATTTGGAAGTGTTAAAACTGTCCAAGTTGATTGAGCATTCAATGCAGAAATAGACAATCTCATTATTGAGCCCTGAACTGCAGATGTTGGATAAATTGTATAGGATGTTATACTTACTGTTGTATGATATGTAGTGTTATCAAAAAATCCAATATTTACTGTATATTGATCATTGGCCCCATTTCTTGTTGTTCCCTGAGGTTCTGTTAAAACATTAGAATCATAATTTATTGAAGAAGGAGTTGCCGTTGCCATTCCAGTTCCAAACATGCCGACAGAATAACTTGAAGAATTTGCAGTTAATGCAGAAACACCATTAATAAGGAAAGTAAAAACTAGGAAAATGATTATTAAGTAAATTAAATTTTTTTTTAGTTGTTTCATCTTATACTCCCTCCAGGATTAATCACCATTTCACAACCATCTGCCTTGTAAATTTCCCAATGTGCTTTGGTAAAACTCATATTAGCATTCCAGGTTAGTGTTCCTGAGCCAGTGATAGAAATATTATCAGGAACAGTAAAATCATTTGTCCAAGTGCAATTATCAGAACAAGTAATTGCCCATTTTCCAGAACCTGGGGCTGTGCAAGTGTCCCCTTCTATAATAGTTATTTCTCTATTTTCACTGATATTCAAATTCCCACCAGCATCCATAGAGTAAGCAGAATAATTATGAGTTCCAACATCTAAATTTGTAAAATTATGATACAGTTTACCCTCACCATAAGAAGCATTAATTTCTTCCACAGATAAACCACGCTTGAATATTTTTACTTCATCAACTACACCATTAAACATATAACCTGCACCAACTGCACCTGAAGAACCAATCCTCATAGTTGCTGGTTTATTAGTGAGTGAAGCTAAAGCATAAGTTTTCTTCAGAACATTATCAACATAAACCCTTACATTAGTTCCATCCCATGAAGCCACAACATAATACCAAGTGTCCTCCACAGCAACAACCCCCGTAGTCCCTGCCATGTGTCCAGCCCCTGAACCAGCACCAATAGTAGATACAATTTGATTAGATCCTGTTTCCATTCCTCCAAACCAAGTAGATGAACCAACGGAAGTTCCATCATTTCTATGAACAGCAGTTTGCCATCTTGCAGTTGTAGAATCAGGTGTTTTGAACCAGTAAGATAAAGAAAATTCATCATAAACTTCATTGAAAGGATCACTATCTATTGCTACATGCCCTGTATCTCCAATAAAATCTAAAGCATTTCCATATTTTCCTGTGATGAAATCATCTTCATCTAGAGTAGTTCCAACATAACTTCCAAAATTACTATTGCTGGAATTATCATAAATGCCAGTTGCACTTGAAGCATCCATTGACCAATATCCTAACAATGAATTATCCCAATCATAAAAAGAATAAGTCTCTGAATAATCAGTGATTGTTGTATTCAAATATACCCAATCATTAACAGTAGATGTTCCAGCATCAGGAGTTGGATCTTCCCAAGTGATTGTAGGAGGATCAGGATCTATTACTAACAAAGTATCTGAAGTTCCAACAGGACTATAAGCTGTGCCATCATAAAATTTCATATCACATTTCCAAACATCACCAATAGAAGTATTTCCAGAATCAAGAACTGAAAGAATAGTGTCCTCATCCTCATAATTATTATTATATTCCAGAGTCAAATTCAAAACATCATCTTTATACCATCTCACAGTAGCATTAAATTTATTACCCACAACATCTGAAATTGTATCATAACAATTCAAATCTGTTTCTGAACCACGAGTACCATCACTTGAATTAATTTCAGGAGTTGGAGTTATAGGAATAGAAATTATAACACTTTGTTGACTTATATTTATATTTCCATCTTCATCAATCGCATAAGCAGAATAATTATAGTCCCCAACTGCTAAACCTGTAAGATCGGTAGATAAGCTGTGTTTTGAACTATTATATAATGCCATCATTTCATCAGCACTAAATGCTCGTTCAACTATTAATACCTCATCTATTGCTCCTTTATATTGATAATTTGCACCATTACTAGACGCACCAATTCTTGTAGCAGTTGTTAAAGTATTATATGTCGCCAAAGCATATTCCTTATTATAAACACCATTCACATAAACTCGAACAGTTGTTCCGTCCCAAGTAGAAGCTATATGCCACCATTGTCCATAAGTTGCAAGTTGTCCAGTTTTTCCTATTGACCACCCCCCACCAGTTGTTGCACCAATAGTCGCAGTTAAATAATTACTAACATCAACACCTAACCAATATGAAGTTGAACCAATACTTGTTGCTGTTCCGTGATGTAAAGCACATTCATAAGAAGGTCCATCAGCAGTTTTGTAAAGCCATGCACCTATTGTAAGTTCCGTGGGATTACTAACAATAACATTATCTGTTTTAATATAATCATTTACACCATCAAACACCATAGCATGCCCACGTGTTCCATTTATTAAATCAGAAGCGCTTGGACCACTTGCACCATACGACATAAAATTACTATTACTAGAATTATCATAAACTCCTGTTGCACTCAAACTTTCAAAATTCCAATACCCCAATACATCATAATTCCAATCAATAAAAGCACTTGTTTCATTATCATCTGTGATTGTAGCGTTTAAAAAAATATCACCAGAAGTACTAACTCCTCCATCAGTAGGAGTTGGATCTTCCCAAATTATACTTGGGGTATCACTTGCACTAACTAAACCTGGAATTAAAATTAAAGAGAAAATTAAAATTAGAAATAATAATTTGGTTTTTATAAATTTTAATTTCATCTTAACTAGAGATTATTATCCCACTCCCATTGTGATACATTTTAGCTGAACAATCAGCTGTAAAACAAAAAGTATCTGTTATTGTAATATTACCTGTTACATTCAAATCTCCGCTTGCAGTTATATCTCCAGTAACATTTAAACTTCCAGTAATTGTAATCCATCCATCGACTAAGTTATCAATAATTTCTCCTAATGAAAATGTTATTTTTTGTGTTAAAGTTAAATTTCCTGCTTGGAAATTATATGGAGAAATATTGATATTTTGATTTGCATTTGTTCCGGATTTATTTAAAAATCCTAGAGAATCTATGTTAGCTGTTGTATTAACCGCATTAATTTGTGTATCAGCATAAGCATTCGCAGGAATTGTCTGATTATAATCCCATTCAATTCCTGCATAATTATCATCTAACAATCCTGTTAAATCAGATTCCTCATCATAAAATATTGTTCTTGCATGACTTTCATTCCAAG
>Ga0208904_1002022_pt1 | contig 13184 bp, 15 predicted proteins | sample AntAceMetag02UKB_FD_184774 | JGI IMG/M metagenome (GOLD analysis project Ga0208904, IMG submission 184774) | Saline lake microbial communities from Ace Lake, Antarctica - Antarctic Ace Lake Metagenome 02UKB (SPAdes) (version 2) | ecosystem: Environmental > Aquatic > Non-marine Saline and...
AGGGGCAACATGTATGCGGAACTTCACTGTCACCGGCGGTGAAGGCGAGACTCCAATTACGTTTATTGGCGGTTTTTGGACGGAAACCGTGAGCGCTACTTAATTTAAAGGATAAATTATGTCACAAACCGAAAAAGTAATCAAGCTCAAATATTCAATTCCAATTCCTGGTAAAGACGGGGAGATGATTCAAACCAATGAATTGAAGATTGGGCGATTAAAGGCAAAGCACCTTAAATTGCTACCCGATGATTTTATGGAAAGCAATGGGCAATTGTCTCCTGGGGACATAATCCCGTTGATTGCTGGCCTTGCGAATATTCCTGAATCTGCTGCTGATGAAATTGATATTGAAGATATGACGGAGGTGGCAGATGCGTTGCAAGGTTTTTTAGGAGAGTCCCTCGAAACTGGCAAGAAATAATTTGGGGGGTTGGATATTGTTTTAAATTCCCCCCTTCCGAAATGTGGGATATGGATATGAATGAATTAAGGTTTTGGGATAAAGGCGCCGGATCAATAGACAAGTGGAAAGAGGATAAATAATGGCAGGAAAGACATTCGATTTGAGTGTGATTTTTCGTGTCTTGGATAAGGCGAGCGGCCCCATAAAGAAGGTCACCAAGAACTTTAAAACGTTAGGTGATACTGCCAAAAAGGCCGGCAAAAAAATGGGGGAAGTCGGGCGAGATTTAGCCCTTAAAGTAACTTTGCCTCTTACCCTTATGGGTGGGCTGGCAACCAAGGCTGCTATTGATTTTGAGACTGCATTTACAGGAATAAGAAAAACTGTTGAGGCGACCGAACCACAATTTGCTAAATTAAAAAAAGATTTAATGGGGTTGGCCCTTACTATTCCAGTTGCTACTACGGAACTTTTTGGGGTTGCAGAAGCGGCAGGGCAATTAGGGGTTAAGCAACAAGATATTTTAAAATTTACAAAGGTCATGGCTGATTTAGGGGCCACCACCAATTTATCCTCTGAGGAAGCTGCAACACAATTAGCCAGGTTTGCCAATGTTGTTGGTGTTTCTTCTGATGACTTTGATAAACTTGGGTCGTCAATTGTTGATCTTGGAAACAATATGGCGGCAAATGAACAAGAAATTGTTATGATGGGTGGGAGATTAGCAAAGGCCGGTACCTTTGCTGGGTTATCTGCCTCAGAGATAATGGGCCTTTCGGCCGCTTTAGTTTCTGTTGGTATTAATGCAGAGGCTGGTGGAACTGCTTTTTCACAAGTAATGTTCAGAATTGGGAAGGAACTTGGGACGGGCAGCAAAAAAATGAAGGGGTTTGCTGCTGTATCTGGAAAACCTGTTAAAGTTTTCGAAAAGTTATGGAAAGAAGATGCTGCGGAGGCAATGCTTTTATTTACGGAGGGATTAAAAAGAGCAGAAACACAAGGGCACAATGTAAATATAATTTTAGATCAATTGGGATTAGACGGAATAAGGGTTGCAAGTTCATTGCTTGCTGCGGCTGCCGCTGGCAATACATTCCGAGGTGCTATTGAAAGAAGTAATAAGGCATGGATAGAAAATACAGCTTTATCAAAAGAAGCAGCACTAAGATATAAAACGGCTGCTTCACAATTAGCAATAGCCCGAAACAGAGCTACCCAAATGGCTGCTGCTTTTGGGGCCATTTTGGTTCCCGCTATATTAAAACTTTTAAAGGTATTGGAGCCTGTTGTTGATTGGTTGACAAAATTAAGCCCAGAAGCAAAAACAATAATTGTAGTTATCGGGGGTATAGTAGCCGCAATAGGTCCACTATTAATGGTTTTAGGGTTTTTAACCGTTGCAGTAGGTGCCCTTGGTGCAGCGGCCCTTCCTATTGTAGCAATTATCGCAGCATTTGTGGGATTGGGCTTCGCAATTTGGCAGGCATATCGCGCTTATAAATTACTTAAAGAAATAATGAAAAGTGGATTAAGAACCCCAGTATCAGATAAACACAAAGCACAAAGATTTAAAATTGGAGCAGACGGAAGCTCTTCTCAAATAGCAGGAGAAGAAGGCGAATCTGGCGGCCCCGGTGGTGGTGGGGAATCTATGATGAAGGGTTTTTTAGGAAGAGTGTTAAAAAGATCTTTATTTATGTCTAATTCAGAAAGCGGAGCCAAGGGATTGGCAGGGTCAGGCGGAAAATCTGAAACAGATATAAATATTAATGTATCATCTGACCAGGGGTCAATGGCAACAGTTGAAAAAGTAAAAAAGAAATCCGGCGATGCAACCGTTAATACAATGACCGCTGGTTATGTAGGAGCATTCTGATGAAAAGTAAATTTAAAAGACTAAAACCCCCTTTGTGTAAATGTGGTTGCGGACAGTCAGTTAGATTAAATTCTGCATATAAAAAGTGGAATAAATTTTTACAAGGACATCATAGCAGAGTCAATAATCCAATGGACAACTTTTTGTCCCGACAAAAAGTTTCAAAGACATTGTCAGGGCATAAAGTTTCTGAAGAAACTCGTTTTAAAATATCCGAAGGCAATAAAGGTAAATTGGCGGGCAAGTCGCACCATATGTTTGGCAAAACACATACAGATGAAGCAAAAAGGAAAATATCAGAGGCTGGTAAAAGACTTAAACATACAGATGAAACAAAAAGGAAAATATCTATTGCAAATAAAGGAAAAGTTATTTCATTGGATCAAAGAAGAAAAATTTCAAATACATTAACTGGCAGAAAAAGACCCGAAATATCTGGTGCCAATAATTCAAATTGGAAAGGGGGTATTTCTTGTGAGCCTTATTGTGATGCTTGGTTAGATCAAGAATACAAACAGTCAATAAGAGATAGAGATAACAATCAATGCCAGAACCCTGATTGTTGGGGCACTTCAAATAGAATCCATATTCATCACATAAACTATATTAAAAAAGATTGCAACCCTTATAATTTAATAACTCTTTGTAATAGTTGTAATTCAAGGGCAAATTACAAAAGGGGTTTTTGGATGAGATTATACCAAAATATTATGTTTAAAAAATATGATAATTCTTATGAGAAAAAAGGGAGTAGTTCCTGATGGCTGGCTGGCGAGATAGATTAGTTTGGGCCAAAAAAGATTCTAGCCAGAAGAAAATGGCTTCTTTTCGAAATGCCTATTTCTTTGTTCAGGATTCCGGACATAGTATTGGCCGCAGGAATGTTGTCCATCAATATCCTCAAAAAGATATGCCATATGTAGAAGATTTGGGCAAGGATACTGATGAGTTTTCTATTACCGGATATGTTGTTCAAAACGCAGAAAATTTTCAGGATTATATATCTGAAAGAGACGCCTTGATTGTTGCATTGAAAACATCTGGTAGCGGAACACTTATTCATCCATTTTATGGCGAAATCCTTGTTAATTTAGTCGGTAAGGCACAAATTAGCGAATCATTTAAAGACGGCGGTATCGCTCGTTTCACCATGGCTTTTGTTCTTGTCGGAGATGAAGGAACTCTTTTTGAAAAAATAGGTGTCGCAGATAGTATAAGTGCAGTTGATGTTGCTGTTGAAAGATCTTTACAGGATGGGGCAGATGCTTTTGGTGAAGGATATGATCCTGAAGATGCCCCAGATTTTTCTCTAAATTCTGTTCAAACATCAATCAATAAATTAAATACAATGCTTCGCTCCACAATGTCTTCAATTCAAGGATTAGGGCCAGCACAATTATCAAGATCCTTGGCTGTTCTTACAGAAGAAAAAGAAGGTGTTGATACAGCAACAATTAATAGTGCATGTTCTATGGGCAATAGTATTGTAGGCATGTTCAATGGGCTTTTAAGCCTATCTGGTATGTATGGCGACCTATTGGTTGAACAAATGTTTGGTGCTTGCTCCAGCCTTGTGAGGGGTATTGCATCCGGCCCTATGTCTGGTGCCAGGCCACCTGAAGATTTGAGTGCTGGCTTTTCTGGGAGTACATTGTCAACCGCGGAATCAATTTTTGAGGATTTTGGCATTACAGCGATCAAAGCCTCTCTTGGTGTTGCCAGATATGGTGAAGAGGAAGGAAATAGCGATCCAAGTCAATATGGCGGAACACTTGAAGCAATCCCAATTACAACAGCAGCAAGAGCCCGCCAGTCGGCTAATCAAGAATCAATTGTTAATATGGTAAGGCTGAATGCTATAACAACAGCGACACGGATTGCTGTCCGGATTGAATATACAAGTCATGATGCCGCTATCGATATGATGGATGAAATTTTAGATGCAATCGATACCCAATTATTAAAACTTGGAAATGATTCTGCCAATACTGATTATTCAGATTTTAGCATTAATATATCTTCTCCGGATAATTACCAGGCACTGAAATCATTACGCCCAGTATTTGTAAAAGCAATGTTAGATATAGGAGCAGAACTGCATAGGATAGTTCATTATAAGGTGCCAGCACAAACAACGCCTACTTTGGTTTTGGCTTACAGTAAATATAATGATCTTGGTAGGGAAAAAGAAATAATTAATCGCAATCGTTCTCTTGTATCCCATCCTGGTTTCTTGCCCGGTGGCAAAACATTGGAGATTCTAAGTGCCTGATAAAATCGCCCTGCATATAAAAGGAAAGAAATTTGAAGGTTGGGAAAGTGCCAATGTTGAAAAATCCCTATATCAAATGACCGGTTCTTTTTCTTTGGGAGTAACAGATACTTCTTTTAAAGATAAAAAGGAATGGGGCATTAAAATGGGTGATGCCTGTTCAGTTTCAATCAATGGGCAAAATGTTATTACTGGGTATATCGAAGACATTCCAATTTCATATGATGCCCAAAGCCACAGTATTGGGTTTGGGGGCAGGGATAAAACAGGCGATTTAATTGATTGTTCTTTCACTGAAACCGCCAAAGAATGGACAAATCAAAAGGTAATTACAATCATTAAAACTCTTTGTGATCCTTTTGGGATCGATGTTGATGTCGATGCTTCTGTAGAAACAAAAGCGAATGAAAAAACACCTAAAGAACAATTTAAGATCAACGAGGGTGAGACAGTTTTTGATACAATTTTCAGATTATGTAAGCCAAAAGGAATTCTGCCCGTTAGTTATGGCAATGGAAAATTAATTCTAACAGGGACAGGTACACAAAAGGCCACTGACGTTCTTAGGTTTGGAAAGAATATTTTGAGCGGAGATATTTCTCAATCAGACAAAGAAAGATTTGCCGAATATGTCGTTAAGGGGCAGGGTGAAAATAGTCTTTTTGGAACAGTCGATGAGGCCGCAGGCCCCAAGGGGGTCTATAAAGACAATATAATTTTAAAAACCCGACCTTGGCGAAAGATAGTTATTTGGCCCGATTCGTCCTGTACTGTTGGATATTGTAAAGATATGGCAAAATGGGAATGTATGAACCGGGCTGGCAAATCAAGAAGTATTAATTACAAGGTGCAGGGATGGACACAATCAAACGGTAAGGTATGGCCATTAAATGCATTGGTAAAAGTCAAAGATTCTTTCTTGGGAATTGACACAGAGTATTTAATTGCGGCAGTAGGCTTTAGTATTAGCAATCAATCTGGGACAATTACCACTTTGAATTTGGTTTCTCCAAACACCTTTGCTTTGCCACCTGTTAATCCCACGGAAGGAATGGCAACAGGGTTTGATTTTTCAAAATTAATACCTCCGGCTACAACAGGATAATTTATGCTTCTAGATGATTTTAAAAGATTAGTTAGGCCAATAAAAAACAGGATTTTTCTGATGTTGGGAAGGGCTGTTTTAAAATTGGTTGAAAATGATGAAGCAACCCAAAGGCTTTCTGTAATTGCATTGGCGGATGAAACCATTAGCCGCATTGAACGTTTTCAGGAATATGGGTTTGAAACATATCCTTTAACAGAGAGTCAGGTTTTTATTGGTTTCTTAAATGGAAATAGAGACCATGGCATTGCCTTATGTACACATGATGATCGATATCGCCCAACAGATTTATCTGAAGGTGAAACAGCTTTATATACCGATGAGGACACAACAACCGAATTTAGATTGTGGATGAAACGAAATAGAATAGCATATTTAAGGGCAGACAAACTACAGGTTGTGGCAGATACAGAAGCATATATTAAAGCCCCCTCGGTTTTGCTTGGCACAGACAGTGTTGCCGCCGCTTATGAACTAATTGATAGTCGTTTTCAGGCATTATTTAATGCACACAAACATGGCGGCGGTGCTGTTCCTGATGTTGCCATGGGAGCAGGGCATATGACAAGCAAAACAAAGGCAATATAATGTCAAAAGATATAGCGATCGCTTGGGATTCAGACCTAATGGAAGGTGACTTTGTTTTTGATTCTGAAATTCAAGATTTAGAATCCGACGAAGGGCTTGAAACAGCGGTAATAATTAGTTTGTTCACGGATCGCCGGGCTAAAGATGATGATATTTTGCCTGACCCTGATAACCCTGATTTGCGTGGGTGGTGGGGAGATTTGGTTTCGGGCATTGAAGGGGATCAAGTCGGCTCAAGGTTGTGGCTTTTGAATAGAGAAAAGACAGAAGAAAATGTTTTAACTCGGGCAAAACAATATATAGAGGAAGCGCTCGCATGGTTACTCGAAGAAAACGTGGCTGCAAAAATTGTCGTAAACGCAGAGCGCCAAGGGATCGTCGGAACCGACCGACTCGCTCTCGGTGTAGAAATTCACAAAGAGGACGGAAATAAAAAAACATTTAACTTTGAATTGCAATGGGATGCCCAAGGATTAAAAGTATAGCCTTTTATTTAACTTTTAACGGGTGCAATATTTGGGATATACTAACATATATAGAAGGTAGAGATATCCAGTTAAAAATGATTCTACAAGGTCATTTTTTATAAAAAGGAAAGATTAGAGGAAACATTATGCCTTTTACCCGAAATTCTTTGTCAGATATTGTCGACCGCATCGTTTCTGACTTTCAAACCAGAATTACTGGAGCAACATCACTTTTGCGGAGATCCACTCTAAGTATCATTGCAAGAGTGAATGGTGGGGCAATTCATCTATTATATGAGTTCCTGGATTATATTGCCAGACAGATATTTGTATCAACCGCAGATGAAGCTGGCCTTGAGGCTATTGCTTCTGAATATGGAATTACCAGAGAAGCAGCCGTTGCAGCAACGGGAAGTGGTGCGGCTACGGGAACAAATGGGGTAATAATTCCGGCCGGAACAGAATTACAATCAACAGATGACGAAGTTTACACAACTGATGATGCCGAAACAATTGCGGCTGGAACAGCAACTTTAGATTTTACCGCTTTGGTTGCTGGTGCAGATGGAAACGATGACGCGGGAATTACCTTGTCGTTTGTTTCTCCAATTGCTGGTGTTAGCACCTCGGTAACCGTTGATTCGAATGGCATTGCCAGTGGAACCGACGAAGAAACAGATGCAGATTTAAGGGAAAGAGTTCTGGTTAGAAAACGCCAGCCCCCCCATGGCGGAGCAGATTTTGATTACGAGGTTTGGGCGCTTGAAGTTTCCGGAGTAACCCGGGCATGGGCCATTCCATCATATCAAGGAATCGGCACAATAGGTTTGGCGTTTGTTCGAGATGACGACGATGATATAATTCCTTCTGCTGCTGAAATAGCAACAGTTAGAGCATATATTGTTGAACATGATGATCCCGGAACCGGTAAAACAGTTGGTTGTCCAGTCACAGCAGAACCGGGATTATATATGATTACGCCCACCCCTTTGGTAGTTGATTTCACAATTGCTATTTATCCAAATACATCAGCGGTTCAAACAGCGATTACAGCTAACCTTACGGACTTAATTGAAAGAGATGGTGGCTCAGAAGAAACATTATATTTATCTAAAATAAGTGAAGCAATTAGTTTGGCAACATCGGAATCAAGACATACTTTGACTATACCGGCAGCAAATATAACGGCAACAGCGACGGAAGTACACACAATGGGGACGATTACATTTGGTGATTACTAATGGCTAAAGCAAGGTCAGCATTACAATATCTGAGACAATTACAGGCGTTAATGCCTCAAGGCCGGGCATGGAATCGTGATGAAGATTCAACTTTGACCGAATTTCTTTATGCCCAGGCCGACGAGTTTGCTCGTATTGAAGAAAGAGCATATGATTTACTTCGGGAAAGAGATGTTCGCTATACCTCCGAGCTATTGACCGACCATGAAAATGATTTAGGTTTGCCTGATGAATGTTCTGCTGAAGATACTACAATTCAAGAAAGAAGATTTGCTGCACATAGTAAATTAATTTCTTTAGGTGGCCAAAACCCAGCATATTTTATTGAGCTTGCAGACGCTTATGGTTGGACAGTAGCAATTACAGAATATAGCGCTTTTATTTGCGATGCTCATGGATGTGGCGACAGTATTGGTGATTCAGATAATTTCTTTTATTGGAAAGTTACAATTACCATCGGTGGCGGGAATATCATTTATTTCTCTTGTGGAGAAAGTGAATGCGGGGATTATTTATCATATTTGCCCGGTACGGACACAATGATTTGCACTTTCAACAAATATAAGCCCGCCCATACAAGTTTGCTTTGGGAATTTGATGGTCCAGAATTTGGATATGGATTTGGCCTTGGGTTTGATTCACTACCGTCCGGGACAGAAAGTCATTTGGAAGGTGAATTCTGGCAAGCATTTGGGGCTGGGTTTGATGTGCATTATGGTGGTAGTTTTAGTACCGATGGTTTTGGGGAAGGCTTTAAGAAATCAGCATAATTTTAAATAACAAATAACAACGTACAAGGAGAATGACTAATGGCAGACACACAAAGAACGAGAGCGGCTTTAATTGCTTTATTGGCGGACAACGTAACCGGGCAAATCTCTGCTCAGGATTTAAGGGATTTTTTGGTCACAGTTATGGAGACTCCGGAATTTACTTATGCCGGTGACTTTTTTAATGGCCCGGTTGCAGGTGGCATAACTGCCGATAAAACCACAAGGGGATTTCATCTTTATTCCCAGACAATGCATTCTAACGATAGTGCGTCATTTGGTATGCCTTTGGCTTATAATCAAACTTCAGGCAATTGGATCCCTGCTGATCTTTCTAGAGCAGAAGCAAATCCCGCAAGAGGTATAGCCGCAGATAGTTATGCTTCCGGAGCAACAGATGTAAAGATTTTGGTAAAAGGGGTTGTTTATGATGTTGGCTTATCAAAAATGAGTGGCTATATTGGCAAGCCGTGTTATCTGCTTTCAGCAGCGGTTTCCACTTCTGGTGATTTTTCGATGGCAGCGTGTACAAGTGATCCAAAAGGGATTATTGGGTACGTTATTGGTTCTTTAACTGTTACATACCCAAGTGTTTACAAATGGCATTTTGACGGAACTGGCAATTGGGCTGTAACTGGCGTATAAAGGGGGCTATAAATGCATAAAACAGAAGCCACATATAATGATAGTGGGTTATATGTTGATGGTCCTCCCGGGACTCGTGTAAATGCGGATTCTATGAATGCAATTCAAAAAGAGATTGTCACTGTCATTGAAGGTGGGGGGCTAACTCTTTTAACAGCGGCAACAGAATCAGGGGTGCAACTATTAGCGGCATTAAATACCTTGTATGTCACTCCGTCCGGCATCTTGGGTAAAAATGCTTTAATAAATGGGGATTTTCGTATTTCACAAAGAGGGGCAAGCGGTTCAGCCGCCTATACAGGAGCAACCGTCCCTCTTAATAGCGATGATACATATCTTCATGACAGATGGATATTACTTTCAGATGGCAACGATATAGTTGATTTTTCACAAAGCACAGAGGCACCAACAGGGGGGCTATTGTCTTGCGCTTTAGATGTCGAAACAGTTAATAAAAAGTTTGGCATTCTACAGGTTATTGAGCAGAAAAATTGTGCCCATATGATTGGGGGCAATGTTTCGTTATCATTCCAAGCCAAGGTTTCTGATATTACAAAATTAGACAACATTAAAGCAATGGTGGTTTCATGGGATGGGGCAGCAGACACAGTTACAAGTGATATTATTTCTGCATGGAACGCTGAAGATACTACCCCGACTTTAGTTGCAAATTGGACGGCAGAAAATACACCCGCTGATTTAGGGGTAACGGCAACATGGGCAAAATATACAATCCCAAATATTGCTATTGATACCGCAAGTGCCAAAAACATTGGGGTGTTTATTTGGAGCGATGGCTTTTGTGATACGGCGGCTACTTTTTTATATATTACCCAAGTTCAACTTGAAAAGAACACTGTTGCTTCTATTTATGATTGGCGGAATATTACAGATGAATTAACCTTGTGCCAACGATATTATTGTAAATCATATGACCAAACAGTTGCTCCAGCGGCGGCCACGTCTGCTGGAGCGGCAAAATTACAAGCAGATGGCCTCGCAAGTGCAGACCATAATTGTGGTTTGCATGTTTCTTTTCCTGTTGATATGAGATCAACACCGTCATCATCAGCCTATGATGTTGCTGGAACCATTGATAAGGTGACAATGGCGGCGGGAAATGGAATTGTTGCCGTTCTTGCCGGTATTTCAAGAAGAAGTTTGGTTTATGGTGGGCAAAATGGGGCGGTTAATACAAATAGATTTTTGCAATATCAATATACTGCTGAATCTGAACTATAAGGGGATTTTATGTATAAATTAACTGATTTTGGGGTTAAGCGGTTGTCAGACGGTGTTAATATTCCCAATGATCCAGGTAATCGGGATTGGCGAAAATATCAGGCGTGGGTTGCTGAAGAAAATACGCCAGAACCAATGGATGTCGTTGACCCCTGGATTGTCAAAAGAAACGAACGCAATGGAATGCTGAAATCTACGGATTGGACAATGATGGCGGATGCCCCATTGACAGCGCCTCAAATTGTAAAATGGAAAACATACCGGCAAAAGCTTCGGGATTTGCCGCAGGATTTTGCAGAGGTTAAAGATATAAAGATGCCGAGTAAAAGCGGATTGGTTAAAGCGGAATAATACTAAAAAAGTATTTGATTATTTAGTCGGGCTGGGTGGTGTTAATAATTCGAGCCCAACCCGACAAGCGGTATATATAGCTGCAACAATTCCTATTAATGGAACTTCCCAGCAAATTACCAAACAAATAATAATAGCTGGGACAGTTAATAAAACTCCAAAAAATTTTAATGTCATTATTCACCCCTTTTTATGGTTGCTAACAACCTGACTGGACGGCTGTTTAGTCCAATCCTGCGTTTGTTGTCTTGTTATAATTTTTCCTGCCGTCGTCTCCCTCGGAACAATATATTATGCCTTGCGACCGCATTCGTTCACCTGGGTACTTTATAATCAACCCGGTCACCTCGCCTTCATACGCAAAACACACGGCGTTTACTGGAAATTTTTTTAGTTCCTCTATTAGTTTCGCAACAGTAATCATATTAATACCCTCCAAAGGATATAACAGATAAAAAATTTAATGTTTCGATGTACAATCCGGGCTAATTTCTAAAGCCTTGTCATAGGCCCTTTGGAATTTGCCTTTTTTGCCAACGCAAGAATAACATTCTGCAATACAAAGCCATGCTTTATAATCATGCGGATATTTTTTTAAATATGATTCATAAGCAATTATGGCTTCTTTATGCATTTTGCTTTCGGCATAAATTTCGCCGAGATGGGCAAGGAAATTGTCAAATTCATCCGTTGCCTCCATGACTTTGCCAATTTCCTTTAGCCCCAGGTTTAGTTCCCCATCTTTTAATAATACCTGCCCATATTCGAAACGAAAAGTATTGTTTTCTGGAAATTTTTCTATTAATTTTTTATATTCAATTAATGATTCTTTTATTCTTTCTAAATGATGTAGCGATGTAGCTAGTCCCCATTGTGCCTCTGATTCATCCGGCATAAGTTTAATTGCTTTTTTCATTAACTCCAAGGCCGTATCAAAATCTTTTTCTTTGCCCCCTGCTTTTTTAGCCTCCTCAAGATATTTATTGTACTTAACCAACTTTGTCATTTTATCGTGATACTCAGCTTCATTTTCTTTTGCCCTTTTAATGGCCTCTTTTTTCATTTTAATGGCTTTTTGATAAATCTGTTCTGCCTTAAATTGCAAAGTATCACCTAATTCCTTTTCTCTTTTCATTAGTTTAATTGCGTCTAACAATGGGTGTGCCCAATTGCCTTGTTCAAAATATTTCTCTGCATCATTTAAATTAATTTTTTCTTTTTTAGATGGTATTAATAAATTATTGTTTTTTGTCTTATTATATTTTTTTAGAAGCCTTAGTGTTTTTCGATATGATTTATTAAGCCCTGATCCAGCCGTATATGCCGCCTTTAGGATAAGATAATTCCGCTGTATTCTGGTAATTGCATCATCTTTATTTTGGAGAAAATGATTTATGCCACCAGATACCTTCAATGCTCTTGTGTTGATGGCGCGGCTTGCCCCATAGATGGCAACATTTACCAATGGATTTCTTAATGAAGCAATATGGGCCGCCTCCGAAAACATAAAATTCTTATACGACATTATCATTATTGTTTTAAGCCTGGATTTCTTTAATTTGCTAATCGCCTTTTGAAAAAATATTTGTGTGACAATTGTTGAATTTCCTTCGGCAAGCTTAAAGGCCTCTTTGTTTAATTTGTCAAACAATTTTCTTTTGTTTTTGGGTAATAGTTTTTGGTATTCAGGGCGTTTAATGAGGGTTTTAATGCCATGGCTTACAGCCATCCCCTTTCTGCTATTTACAATAATTTCTTTTAGTGCCTTGATATCGTCTTTTAATAAAGGGATAACCTTTTCAACCAATTCATCCCCATCATCGGCAAGCGTCAGCAATGGTTTAATTTTGGATTTATCAATTGGCTCTTGACAATATTTCTCAATCACCTCTTTAAGAGATAACTGTACCGTACCTTTAATTTTTGCTCCGCCCTCCGTTGCATTAATAACTTGCTTCATATTATTCCTTTGTTTTTAAAGTTTCCTTGCCTGCCACGCCTCGCCCAGCCGAGCCAAGCCACGCCGAACCCTGCCATGCCCAATTTTAGTTATGCCTGCCTTGCCTGCCTTGCCCCACCAGGCCATGCCTTGCCGTGCCATGCCTATCCTGCCACGCCAATCCAAGCCAAGATAGGCTGGAATAGCCTATTGGCAAAAAGTTAATCCATCTAATTCGGTATTGCTTCGGTAAACATATTAAACCCTTTTTCTATTTTTTTA
>Ga0208904_1002023_pt1 | contig 13184 bp, 10 predicted proteins | sample AntAceMetag02UKB_FD_184774 | JGI IMG/M metagenome (GOLD analysis project Ga0208904, IMG submission 184774) | Saline lake microbial communities from Ace Lake, Antarctica - Antarctic Ace Lake Metagenome 02UKB (SPAdes) (version 2) | ecosystem: Environmental > Aquatic > Non-marine Saline and...
GAAAGAGATATACTCGTTGAACGAATTCTGCAAAATATAGATCTGATCACGCAGGCGGGTAATCTCCTCTTTTTGTTCCTTCTCCAGATCTTTGATTTTTCTTTCGTAGTAATTGTAGTACTGCTTCATGTACTTATTCTTCGGACCTGCAGCTACCAGTCGCGTCCCCTCTTCCGTATCGGTAAAACTCTCGAAATTTTCGATGAATTTCTCTGCCAGAGATTGCGCCTGTTTGACATAGGCGGTTTCATATTTCCAGGTATTTTTGGGGTTCAGGATGAAGCTGTCCACACCCTTGAGTTTGGTTGGAATCTGCAGCCCGAAGGTCCGCAGTTCCTCATACTCCTCCTCATCAATGGAACCATCCAGAATGGCCTTGATAATGGCTCGGGTATCCTTGAGATCGATTCGCTTCCCCATCCCATAACCGCCACCGGTCCAGCCCGTATTGACCAGATAAGCGGTTGATCCATGCTCTTCCATTTTGCGTGCCAGTTCCTGCGCGTAAACAGTGGGATGCTGCAGCAGAAAGGCCGCTCCGAAGGCCGGTGAAAAGGTGTGAATGGGTTCTTTGATCCCCTGTTCAGTGCCTGCCAGTTTCGATGTGTAGCCACTGAGGAAGAAATACATGGCCTGATCTCTGGTCAATTTTGAAACAGGGGGAAAAACACCAAAGGCATCTGCTGTCAGGAAAATGATCTTCTTCGGATGAGAGCCTTTGGAAATGGGTCTGACAATGTTATCGATGTGATCTATGGGGTACGAAACCCTTGTATTCTCAGTTTTTGATGCATCCGCGAAATTTATTTTACCGGTTTTTTTATTGAACACCACATTTTCCAGCAGGGCATCTTTCTTGATCGCATTATAGATATCAGGCTCCTTCTCCTTGGCGAGATTGATACATTTCGCATAACACCCCCCTTCAAAATTAAAGACACCGGCATCATCCCAGCCGTGCTCGTCGTCACCAATCAGATACCGATCAGGATCTGCCGAGAGGGTGGTTTTCCCGGTCCCGGAAAGCCCGAAAAAAATGGCAGTATCACCGTTTTTCCCCATGTTGGCTGAGCAGTGCATGGCGGCGATATTATTCAACGGCAGAAAATAGTTCATCACAGAAAAGAAACCTTTCTTAATCTCTCCGCCGTACCATGAACCACCGACCACTGCCATTTTTTTAGCTAGATGAAATGCCACATAAACGTCACTGTTCAGGTTGTGATAGACCCATCTATCGTTCACTGTTTTGCAGGCGTTGAGCATCACAAAATCCGGCTTGAATGTCTTCAGCTCCTCATCTGTCGGACGAATGAACATATTTTTCACAAAATGGGACATCCAAGCGACTTCGGATATCACGCGGATGCGAATACGAGTGTCTTCATTCGCCCCACAGTATGCGTCCGTAACATACAATTTTTTACCATTCAGCTGGGAGGTACTGGTTTCCAGCAGATCGTTCCAGACCTCTTCGGAAATGGGTTTGTTGTCGGACGCAGCCCGTTGAGGCGATTCCCACCAGATTTTATCTTCTGAACTGCTCTCTTTGACAATATATTTATCTTTAGGCGATCTACCGGTGAAGACACCTGTGTCTACTGCAACAGCTCCCAGGCTGGTAACATACCCTTTTTCGTACCCCTCAAGTGAACTGTCGGTTTCATGCTTGTAGAGCTCGTCATAGGAAAGATTGTGGTAAATCTTATCAACTCCGGTAATGCCATATTGTGAAAGGTCGAGTTTCTTATTTTTCATCATAAATTCCAGCAGCGTGATTATCCAGCAGAGCGATTTTTCCGGGGAAACCGGTTAGTAAATACTTAAACTCTAAAATTAAAATCTAATCCAAAGGGGGAAAACTGTCAATCGAAGGCAATTGCTATATGGTCTCATAAATCAGCCCATCAACAGTGAGTAAATACCTTGTTAATAGGCACTGGAGAGGGGAGTCTCTATTGAATAACACCCTTCATTTTCAGGGTTTCAATCGCGTCGACTTCGTAACCCAGATCCCGCATGATTTCATCTGTCTGCTCTCCTTTCTGCGGCGCAGCGCTTTGGATCCCGGCCTGACTTTCACTGAAATAAACCGGATACCCAGGGATATTCATCTTTCCCAAGCCCGGATAGTCACAGGGGACCACATACCGGTTTAATAGAGCCTGAGGATCATGCTCCACATCTGCAATCCGTTGAATCGGAGCGAACATCAACTCATTGGCCAAGAAATCGTCCATCCACTCCCCCCGTGTTCGTGTCGAAAAAACCTGGTCAAAAATAGCAATTAATTCTGGGAAGTTAAGCGGACGCCCCTTTTCATCCGTGTAATCCGGATTTTCCAGCAGATCTGCCTTTCCCAGCACTTTACAGAAAGTTGCCCAGTATTTCTCGTCCGGATGGTGGGTGCACATGACCCATTCACCATTTTTGCAAGCATAAACGTTGCGGAGCGGCGAGTGATAGTTTCGATCTCCGGAAACGCACGGATCAATTTTCGAGGTATTGGCTATCATCAGATTGATGTGCTGCAACCACAGAGCACTACCATACAAAGAAACATGCACCTCCTGAGAGATTCCCTGCCTTTCACGAACCAGCAGTGCCGTCAAAATGGCATGACTCAGGGTAATCGAAGTCGCCTGGTCTAGAACACCAATCTGGATACGGGCAGGCAACTCAGCTCCAGTGGTAAACATCATCCCGGAACATGCTTGTCCCAGAGGGTCAAAAGCACCGATATTCTGCATCGGTCCTTCCGGTCCATACCCCGAGACATTGGCGTGGATAATGTTCGGGTTTATTTTGGAAAGCGTCTTGTAGTCTACACCCAGTTTTACTTTGGTTGGTTTTCTTAAGTTGGTCATAAAAACGTCCGCAGATTTCACCAGTTTGTGGAGTACTTCTCGACCCGCAGCGGTTTTGATATCGAGGCAGATGTTTTTTTTATTCCGGTTGGAGATCTCATTGACCAGGCTTTCCCCGTTGGGGGCTGTCATGTCAAGTTCTCCAACAACTGTCCAGTATCGCACGGGATCGCCACCAGCGGCTTCAATTTTAATCACCTCAGCACCCAGATCACCTAGAATCGCCCCGCCACCGGGTCCTGCATGAAAAACACCATATTCAACGACTTTAATGCCCTCCAAAGGCAGAGGGCCACTGCTCTGTTCCTTATATTCAACCTTCACTATTGATCTCCTTCTTTTTCCGTTCAATCCATGAAAACAAAACTGAATCCTTTCTAAAATCTCTTCTTCTGAAAACAAAGGATAGATGGAAAAACAGTTCCAGACAACCATAACCCGACAGAAAGAGGGGTTCTATCTTGTGTTTTCCGATGTTGTTCTAAACCCAATGTCCACCATATCTAAAGCGTTCACCCTGCCGATTGCCAATCCGGAAAAAACATGTCAGGCTACCAGCGAAAAGTAGAATAGTGAATATCGCCCTGGATTGTTGTAACTGAATAATATCTAAAAATTGAATATCAAAAACAAAATGGCACTACCCTCAACTCCAGCTGAAAAAAAAGGTTTTTTTTATGGCTGGATAATGGTGACAGGCGTATTTTTCATGGTCGCCATCACCTGCGGTTCTTTCTATAGTTTTGGTGTATTTTTCGTGCCTATCATGAAGGAGTTCGCTTGGTCACGCAGTGTGCTTTCCGGTGTCCTTTTTATATCCGGGATCACTTATGCCGCGGCTGTAACTTTGATCGGCAGCATGGCTGACCGCTTCGGATTCAAATGGGTATCCATTATCACCGCGACGTTGATGGGAGGAGGCTATATTCTGGGGGCACGGGCAGAAACTGTCTGGGAAATGTATATTTACATCGGTCTTTTGCAGGGAATAGGGGCCTGTGCAGCCATTTCACTGCCGCTGTCGATGATCGCCAACTGGTTTGTGAAGCACCAAGGATTGGCACTGGGAATCGCATCCGCCGGTATCGGCATCGGAGCCGCCACGGTTCCGTTGCTGGTCACAGCTGTCGAAACACAATTTGGCTGGCGGTCATCAATGTTGGTTTTGGGATCGTTGATTCTGTTGATTTATGTACCTATTGCACTGCTGGTGATACGGCGGCCCGACGCCGACTATATCGCTGTCCATGAAGGAAAGCGAGTAGTTGAGATCGGACAGGAAACGGCAAGCATCAACCAGGATTTTTCCTTTTTCCAGGCCCTGAAAACCAGACAATTCTGGGCCCTTTTCACCATTTTTGGATTCTGCGTCTTTTGTGTGGCATTGATCATCACCCACCTGGTACCTTTTGCCAGGGATACGGGTATTTCCCCGATGAGTGCCGCCAGTTTGCTGACAATTATGGGCCTTTGCAGTATTGGGGGGCGACTGGCTGCCGGTTTTCTGTCGGACCGTTTCGGCGCCAATAGAGTTCTCTTCAGTGGTTTATTGTTACAGGGCATGATGATGCTTTGGCTTTCGCAAATGAACAGTCAGGGGATGTTCTATTTCTTTGCGGCCTTATTTGGCCTCGCCTACGGCGCAAACCTGGTTATGGTTCCCAGACTGACGGCAGCGATTTTCGGTGTAAAATCCATGGGAGCTATCTTTGGCGGACTGTCCGTAGCCGATGGTATCGGCTTCGCTCTAGGTCCTCTCTTGGCCGGTTATCTTTTTGACATTTCCGGAACTTATACAGCCGCCTTTCTGATCACCGCCACAGCAATATTCATTGCGATGGCAGCTACGAATTTTCTCAGACATCGGCATTAACCTGCGATTGCTGTTCCTGACCTCTGTCTGTGAAATCACTGAGGAGTACCACAGGACTCTCCCGAAGTCACGCAGGTGTCTTTATCCTCTGCTTAACATCAGTAAGGCACGCTTGGCCTATTGTTTTTGTCTATAATTTGCATTAGTCTTATAAGTATATCAAAAGTCAGAATTGTTCGTCATGAAAAGAAGATCGAATATCAATGCTTGAATCGTTATGGAAAAAAGAACGAAAACAATTTTACTGGTGATAATCACACTGACCGGTATGGTAGGATTGGCTGGATCAATCAGCGCACAGGAGAGCCTGACCATGGGCAGAAGCTACCGCTCGCTGGCTATGGGACATACAGGTATTGCCAGTGCCAATGACAGTGCCGCCCTTTTCTACAATCCGGCCATTCTTGCGAATGTTGAAGGGTGGTGGCTGGATTATTCCGCCTGGACAATGGAAAACTCAGAGGGCTTTACAGCTGAAGATACCGTCCCCATGATGATTTCGCCGACTTTCCCTTATACCAACCGAAACGGAATCTCAAACGGTGACAAAGCCACTTTTTTGTCCAAAGAAAACCCATACCTGCGTGCTAATGCCGGGATCAATCTGACCATCAACCTGACGGATAAGGGGGTCTCCGTCGCAGGTAGTTACCTGATTGAAAATATTGCAACAATGACCGACAATGGGACCACTATCTATCAACGGGATGACACGATCCAGAAAGTCGGGATTTCGATCCCAATTGGGCAGGGGTCTATGGTCCTGGGCCTGGCAGCCACAAATATTCAGCGCCGTGTCGCAGAAGATGCCACAACAGATATGCTGACTGGCTGGGGTAGTCGTGAAAGCGGTACCGGATATGATATCGGTCTGATTTACCGCATGGCCAACAAGGGCCGAATTACCTGGGGTCTGGTGGCCCAGAACTATGGGGGTCTCAAATTTGACGACCCCGATCTGGAAGAGGTTGAGCAAATTGGGCTCGGGATCTCGATGAATCACGAAGTGGGGATATTCAAAATTGTTCCTGCCATCGACGTTCGGGAAATCACATCAAAAACAGATCGCAAGAACACCCTCCACGCCGGAATTGAACTGGGTATATTTCCAAATTCCACCGGTGGTAGCTACGTTACCTATCGGGCAGGCCTAAATCAAGGCTACCAGACCCAGGGGGTTGAATTGAACTTCTTCAACCACTATCTGATCGTCGGATACACGCTTTACGGTGAGGAAGTGGGAGAAGGAACCGCTAAAGTGGAAAGCAAACGGGCAATTGCCTACATCTCCCTGGGTTTTTAACCGATTTCCCTGACAAGCTCAAACCAGAACAACTCACTTCTCTTTTGTGAAGGGTTCAATCTCGAGTCCTTCTTCTCACACAAATACCTTGGCAATATTTCCTGCCCCGGAATTACAAAATCTGCGTTTTGAACATCTACAAGAGCCCAGCCGGGGAGACTTCAGTCAACTATAATATTTTTATAGCACATGTTTGAGCCTTATCGTTTAAGGGATAAAGAGTTCAGTGACGACCTTCTGAAATGCTTTATGACAGGTGGTCAATATATTGGCACAGAACTTCCAGTAAATAATCCTACAGCGTAAACAGTCACGCTTAATAAAAACGATATTCCAATCAGTTAAATAACAAAATTAACATCTCAAAAAGGAGAAAAAATGGCTGAAGTTGCTTTAGGTGAGAGTAAAGTACATACATCCGGTGAATTACCCGCTGTGGGAACTCAGGCCCCTGATTTTTTGCTGACCAAAACAGATCTCTCAGACATGAGTCTGAAAGATCTGCAAGGGAAACGAGTTGTTTTAAATGTATTCCCCAGTATCGACACAGGTGTCTGCGCGACCTCAGTGCGCCGGTTTAATGAAGAAGCAAGCCATCTTGAAAATACAGAAGTTGTTTGTGTTTCCCGAGACCTGCCTTTTGCACATAGTCGTTTCTGTGGAGCTGAGGGTCTCGAACGCGTGGTATCGGTTTCTGAGCTGCGAAACCAGGATTTTGGTAACAATTACGGTCTGAGATTTGTTGAAGGCGCCTTAACCGGCCTCTTATCCCGTTCCGTTATCGTTCTCGACGAAAATGGGAAAGTTATTTATACCGAACAGGTTCCCGATACCAGTCAGGAACCCGATTATCAGTCAGCGATAAAGGCACTTGCTTAGTTGACAGAAAAGAATGAACCGGTATGAATCCCGCTTTGTGGCAGGCGGTTCATAAATTATATTCTGAATTTATATTGCTTATTGGTATAATAATCAGTATATTCAAAAATGGGGTTAGCGTTTGTAGACCATCATTTAAAACCTAAAATGGAGAAAATATGTCCGCACTTGAATTGTTAAAAAAAGAGCACAAACTCATCCAACGATACCTTGACAATATGTCTGTTGCTCAGGATTTACTGGCAGTACGGGAAACTGTTCCCGCATCGGTGATAGATAATTCCATCCGGTTTGCAAAAGATTTCATGAATAAAACCCACCATTTCAAAGAAGAGTATGTTCTGTTTTTGAAGCTGGCAGAAAAGAAAGGGGGCGACATCGATGGACAAATCGTTTCCCTGCGTGATCAGCATGAACGAAGCCGGGGTCTTGTTGCTAAAATTAAGGAGTCCCTCGGTGGATACAAAAAAGGGGATGAAGTCTCATTCAGCACTCTGGCAGAAAACATGGGCTACTATGTCTCCCTGGAAAACCAGCATCTGTACCGTGAAAACCATGTGTTTTACCCCATGGCGGAAAAGCTTTTCTCAGCTGATGAGATGGCCGAGTTCGACGCCGAATTCGCGAAAATTGATGAAAAACAGGGTAAAGGCACTTATGAAAAAGGATTGGAATTGATCAAAGCCATCGAAGAGGACATGAAGGAAAGATTTGGTGCGGTTTACCGGGACAAGTATGAACTGATCGTCAAGGGACATCAACACCAATAGGAACAACCGCCTTTTAAGATTTATTCATCCGTCAGCGGGGTCATCGTACTCTGCTGTCGGATGAACTCTTCCACTACTGCCACCTGCTTAATAGAATTCCACTTTTTGAAAAATTAGGTTCGTGAATTTCAAAGCGTTCTCTTATTGACCTCTAGCTGATGATTCACTGCGACAGGGGTCCGCCAGAACTTCAGTCTTTGCTTGTCAAGCGTGTCTCTAATTATGAGGTTTTGTTGACTTGATCTCAAGTTTGATTTGACCTTGAATGACAATCACTCAAACAGCCACCAATTTCCGAGGAGAAACCAACAGAACCCCGTGAAACTCAGTCAACCAGAAACAGGTATAAAACAGCCTTTCCCATATTCAATACTTGCCAAGGGGGTGTTAGATTCAGCATACTGGTTGTTATAGGGGGTCATTGTCCTGGGGTGCCAGATTCCAGCCGGGTAGATCAGGTTCTGATCACAACATGGAGCTAAATAATTCATAAACCGATCAGTTACTGAAATGCTAATAATGACATGAAAATCACCACTAAATGCAGGTATGGAATCCGAGCGATGGTTGAGATCAGCCGTAACTATTCTGTCCGACCTACCACCAGAAGGGAGATCGCCTCAAGCCAGGAACTGGACGATTCCTATCTTGAAAATATTCTGTTGGACCTCAAGAAAAATGAGATTGTGAAATCGATCCGGGGAGTCAAAGGGGGCTTTGTTCTCAGCAGACCGCCGGAATCGATTACACTGCTTGAAATTATTGAATCGCTGCAAGGAGAAATCGTCCCATCTGAATGTGTGACGCTTCCTTCCATATGTGATCGTGCCTCTTATTGCGTGACCCGACCCGTCTGGCTCAGGCTGCAACAAGCCCAAAAGCAGGTACTGCTGGATGTGACCGTGCGAGATCTTCTCGACGAGGAGCTGAAAACCCGGACTTGACCCTTTTTATATTCATGTACAAAAACCGATTTTAGTTGGTAATGGCGTATGACAATTATTCTTCCCGAACTTTACCACGCGAAGTCCGCTCTTGAATCTAACAACATCACCTGCATATCTGCTGGAGACGCTGCTAAACAGGATATTCGACCGTTACGCATCGGCATTCTAAACATAATGTCCAATATTCAGACCTATGAATTCAATCTACTGTATCCGCTGAGTAAATCGATTCTGCAGATTATTCCGGTCTGGCTCAAACTTAACACTTACCATTATGATACATCCAGCCAGGAACATCTTAAAGACCTATATGTCTCCTTTAAAGAGGCCATCAGTGACAGGATGCTGGATGGACTGATTATTACCGGGGCACCTGTGGAAGAGCTTGAATTTGAAGCGATTGACTACTGGGACGAGGTGCAGAGTATTATCGGATACGCCCGTAAAAACATCATCTCCACTCTGGGAATCGGTTGGGGCGGCATGGCTCTGGCCAAAACGATCGGGATCGACAAGACCCGGCTCGATTCGAAGCTGTTTGGGGTGTACCCTACGCGCAACCTCTCAACCCACCATGTGATCACAGGGGATCTGGATGATATTTTCTGCTGTCCCCAAAGCCGGCATTCCGGGTACCCCGACACCGTTCTGGAAACCGAAAGGGACAAGGGGACACTCAACCTACTCGGCTACTCGGACGAAGCAGGTTACGTCATTTTTGAAACCACAGATAGACGTTTTTTAATGCATCTGGGACACCCAGAGTACAATTCAGGCCGTCTACAGGAGGAGAGCCTGCGGGATAAGGCTAAAAAGAGAAAGGATGTCAAGGAACCGGTTAACTTCAACCTGGAGAAACCTGTCAATAGTTGGCGTTCCCATCGAAACGAATTTTTCAGCCAATGGATAAAATACATTTATACAGAAACCAGTTACAACTGGCTGGGGTCCTGATCGATCTGTTATTGAACGGATTTGGAGTGTTTGAACTTCACCAGGATAGTGAAGTCAACGACCGTTTTGGAAGACAGCCATGGATGGCTGCCGAGAATGAGTTCAATCACAGATTGATCATGACGATTTGCTGAATTCGAGTCTAATTTTTTATTTAGGGAGGGCTCGTCCGTTGGGGGGCTGAACAGTTACAAGATCTTTTCGGTTTTTAAGATAAGTATGACGACAACATGGATTAAACCTGTCAGAGAGGAGAAGGTATGAGCAAAAAATACCGACTGGAAACCCAGGCAGTACATGCGGGACAAACACCCGACCCCACCACGAATTCGATGGCGGTGCCGATTTATCAGACCACCTCCTACACCTTCGACAGTCCGGAACATGGCGCACGCCTTTTTGCGCTGGAAGAGTTTGGAAATATCTATACGCGCATCATGAACCCCACCACCGATGTCTTTGAAAAACGGATGACGGAATTGGAGGGTGGTGTCGGAGCACTGGGGGTCTCTTCAGGCCAGTCTGCTATTTTCCTGGCCATCACCAATATCGCTGGAGCTGGAGACGAATTCGTCAGTACATCGAATCTTTATGGCGGCACCTACACCATGTTCAGCCATACCATGCGCCATTTCGGAATCACCGTCAGGTTTGGAGACGGAGCAGATCCAGCCTCTCTGGAGTCCCTGATCAACGACAAAACCCGCGCCATCTATACTGAAACGATCGGTAATCCAAACGGTAATGTCAGCAATATTCCTGTACTGGCAGAAATCGCTCACAAGCATGGCATTCCACTGATCATAGACAGCACTTTTACAACCCCATTCATTTGTCGGCCCTTTGATCACGGTGCAGATATTATCATCCATTCTGCTACAAAATTTATTGGCGGTCACGGCACCTCCATCGGCGGCATCATTATCGATTCAGGAAATTTCGATTGGGCGAAAAGTGGAAAATTCCCCATGCTCAGTACCCCAGATCCTTCTTATCATGGGATCGTTTATAGCGACGCATTCGGACCTGCGGCCTATATCCTTAAAGCACGGGTGACTTTATTGCGGGATATCGGCACAGCAGTCAGCCCCTTCAATTCGTTCCTGTTTTTACAGGGTTTGGAAACCCTGCATCTCAGAGTTGAGCGACACAGCCAGAATGCGCTCAAGCTGGCCAATTTCCTGGAAACCCATGCTAAGGTCTCATGGGTGAGTTTTGCGGGTCTACCCAGCCATAAGGATCATAAACTGGCGCTGAAACAGTTTCAAAAAGGCTTGTTTGGTTCAATTTTTACTTTCGGTGTCAAAGGCGGTGAAGATGCCGGACGTCAGTTCATTAAGGGAGTGAAACTGGCTTCACTGGTCGCCAATGTGGCAGATGCCAAAACGCTGGTCATCCATCCAGCCTCTACAACTCACCAACAACTTTCTGCCGCAGAGCAGAAAGCTGCCGGTGTGACGCCGGATATGGTTCGGGTAACCGTCGGCATTGAGCACATCGATGACATTATCGAAGACTTTGACCAGGCTCTGAACCCATGAAGGGTAAATATTGAGACTAAAACTAACTGCTAACCATATTCCTCTCGGCAGAGCGCTTGTTGAATGGCTATAAGTAAACATCACCTTGAGAATTTATTGGATCGCTAAAAATGAAAATCAATCCCAATATTCAAAAACTGATTCCCGAAATTACCAGCTGGCGTCATCAGATTCACGCCTGGCCGGAAACCGCCTTTGAGGAAAAACGAACATCTGAATTCGTCGCGGAAAAACTCACATCTTTCGGCCTCAAGGTGCACACGGGTCTGGCTAAGACCGGTGTGATCGGAACGCTGCAAAAAGGATCCCCTGATAAACCGGCGGTTGGACTGAGAGCAGACATGGATGGTTTGGATATTCTTGAGGAAAATGATCTGCCCTATCGCTCGGAAAATCCGGGGAAAATGCATGCCTGTGGACACGACGGTCACACCGCCATGCTCCTGGGAGCAGCCAAACATCTCTCCCAATGTGATGAGTTCAACGGCACCGTTCATTTTATTTTTCAACCGGCGGAGGAAAATGAAGGGGGTGCCGGGGTCATGGTCAGAGAGGGTCTATTTGAAAAATTCCCGGTGCAGGCTGTCTTCGGGCTGCACAATTTCCCAATGCTGCCCCTGGGTTATTTCGCTATAGCGCCCGGCCCCATGATGGCAGCCTTTGATATCTTCGATATCCACATCAAAGGGCGAGGAGGACACGCCGCGATGCCCCAGCAGGCTCGGGATCCCATTTTGGCCGCTTCATATTTGATCAGTCAGTTCCAGAGTATCGTCAGCCGTAACCTCGAACCCATCGAGGGCTCTGTGATTAGCGTGACCCAGATCAACGGCGGCACAGCCTATAATATTATTCCGGATGATGTATGTCTCAAAGGTACCACGCGGCATTTTCAGTCTCATATTCAAGATGCGATCGAAGCCCGCATGCGGGAAATTGTGGACGGAGTCTCAAAATCCATGGATGTCACTGTCGATTTTTCATACGAGAGGCGCTATCCAGCCGTCATCAACAACCTGGATAAGACCCAGGCTGCTATCAATGCCGCAAAATTAACCGCCGGAGATGAGAAAGTCATTAGCAATCTTCCGCCAATTATGGGTTCGGAGGATTTTGCCTTCCTGCTGCAAAAAGTGCCCGGAGCATATATGGGACTGGGCGCCGGAGTACCCGAAGACGGAGGTATGCTGCATCAATCCCGTTACAATTTCAATGATGCGCTGCTGCCTGTAGGGGTGACCTACTGGGAATCTCTAGTGAAGAGTCTGCTTCCAGTCAATGACTGATCGACCATTTTAGGATTACGTTTAATAAAAACCGTTTGGAAGCCATTAATCTGGTTTCCTTAAGCTTGCACACGGTTTTATTCCAGCAAACGGATTGCTGGCAGACACGGCTCTGTTATGGATAATCTGATACTCCTCTGACTCTCTTTTAAGAAAGATCTTTTTTCCCTTCGTTACGTTTTAGGTTCAGTATTTTAGCAGTTGTTGCCAGATGTCTACAAGGAGCAATCGTCATCCAGGACATCAGCAATTTTACACGGCATACCCATGGAAAGTATAGAATTACTTCACAATATCAGTAATATCATCATCAATACCGACTCACATAGCAGTGCACTGCAGAAAGTAGTGAGTCACTTGAGTCAGTTTCTGGAGAGTGAGGTCTGCTCGATCTATCTGCTCAACAGTACCGAAGATGGACTTCTGCTCTCGGCAACCAAAGGTCTGCACAAAGATGCCGTCGGTAAGGTCAGCATGGGATTATCAGAAGGCTTAACAGGACAAGCCTTCAGCAGCGATGAGTTTCTGATTGTCAACGATGCAACCAAACACGACCACTTCAAATATTTTCCAGGTATCGGCGAGGAGCCGTTTAACACATTCATTGGTATTCCATTAAAAAACCGCAAATCCAGCATCGGCGTCCTGGTATTTCAATTCAAGGAAAACCGGGAAAATACCCCCCTGCTCGAGAAACTCCTGATTACCGTTTCTTCTATCGTATCCGGGCTGGTACTGAAATTTAATCTACTGAAAATCACCGG
>Ga0208904_1002026_pt1 | contig 13171 bp, 17 predicted proteins | sample AntAceMetag02UKB_FD_184774 | JGI IMG/M metagenome (GOLD analysis project Ga0208904, IMG submission 184774) | Saline lake microbial communities from Ace Lake, Antarctica - Antarctic Ace Lake Metagenome 02UKB (SPAdes) (version 2) | ecosystem: Environmental > Aquatic > Non-marine Saline and...
TATGAAATTAGAATTTACAATTGATCGTTTTGAAGGCGACAAAGCCATATTAAAAAGCGAAGACAACGAAACAATTGTTTGGCCGAAAAATAAACTGCCCAATAACGCTAAAGAAGGGTCAATTTTAGCTTTAACAATAGTTGATAGGGAAGAAGCTAAAAACAATAAAGAAGGCTTAGCTAAAGATATTTTAAATGAAATTTTGGATGTTGAAGAAAAATAGTTATGTTTTTGAATAAATACCAAACTATAGATAAAATACCAAGATGGCTACTTTACTTAGTAGTTATTTTTTTTATTGCTGTTGTTATCCTTGTTATAGGAATTTTAATTTTTGAAAAAAAATACCAGGATAAAATATACCCCGGAATATATTTAGGGGAGATTGGTTTAGGCGGACAAACATCTAAACAGGCAGAAGAATTAATAAACCAAAAAATTAATTTAATTCACCAAAACGATATAAATTTTGAGTACAGCGGCCGGGAAATATCCTTAATGACAACGGTCTCTTCGTTTGAGGCGGGCTTGGCTAGGGAAATTATTTCATTTAACTCTAAAAAAACTATTGATCAGGCTATAAATTTCGGCCGAACTAATAATTTCTTTTTTAACTTAGCTAATAAAATCACAGCTTTAATTTTTAAAACGCCGATTACCATGGCTTATAAAATTAAGGAAGATGAAATAAAAAAAATCCTAGAAGAAAATTATACTGAATTTGAAATCCCGGGACAAGACGCTGAATTAAAAATTAATTTTGGCCTGCCTGGCGGAGCCGAAGCTATGACATTCAGCGTAGCCTCAGAAAAAATCGGAAAAGTTATAGATTATGATAAAGCCATTAAGGAATTAAGAAATAATTTAAATAACTTAAAGACTAATACAATAAAACTCTATAGCCGAACTGCTTATCCAAAAATTTATAAAAATGAATCCTTAAATATTGAAGCTAAGGCTAAACAGGCTTTAATGGCCGCACCCTTTAATTTACAGCATGAAAAAAAAACTTGGCTCATTGATGAGCAAGAATTAGCTAATTGGCTTACCCTAGAAAAAAATAACGCAAAAGAAGTTATAGTCGGCTTAGATAATAATCAAGTAGCTAAATTCTTAGACGAAGAAATTGCTCCGCAAATAAATCAAGAACCAATTGAAGCTAAATTCCAAATAAAAAATAACCGCGTAGCTGAATTTCAAGCCAGCCGGGACGGAATAAAAATAAATAATAATAAAAGCATTGCCGCAATTAAAGTTTGGCTAAAAAATAATAGCGAGATTAAAAAAAATAATCAATCTATTGGCTTAATAGTGGAAATGACTAAGAGTAGCAACAACACGGCTGACACTAATGATTTAGGTATTAACGAAATTATCGGTACTGGACATTCAAGTTTTGCCGGCTCTCCGGCTAATCGACGACATAATATTAGAATCGGTGGCAACGCCGTAAGTGGCCTACTTATTAAACCTGGTGAAGAGTTCTCTTTAGTTAAAGCCTTGGGTGATATTAACGCCGCCACCGGCTATTTACCGGAATTAGTTATTAAGGGGAATGAAACTGTGCCAGAATACGGCGGCGGTCTCTGCCAAATTGGTACTACCCTTTTTCGGACGGCCACAGAATCCGGCCTGCCGATTACAGCTCGGCGCAACCATTCTTACCGTGTTTCTTATTACGAGCCAGCCGGAACTGACGCCACAATTTATGAACCCTGGCCTGATTTGCGCTTTGTTAATGATACGGTTAAAAATATCTTAATTCAGGTTAGAATTGAAGGTGATGACTTATATTTTGATATGTGGGGAACTGGGGACAACCGAGTTATAGAAAAAACCGATCCAGTCATTTATAATATTACTAGACCCGGCCCGACTAAAATTATTGAAACCCTAGATTTAGAACCAGGTAAAAAAAGATGCACTGAACGGGCCCATAACGGCGCTGACGCTTACTTTGACTATAAAGTGAGCTATCCGGCCGGCACAGCCAGTTCCAGCCCGATTACTAAGGAAGTAAGATTCTCGTCTCATTATATTCCTTGGCAGGAAGTCTGCTTATTGGGTGTGGAAGAGTTATCTGAAGTAGAGGAAGAGAATGTTGATGGGGTTGAGGAGGAAGAAGATAATACTGAACAATAAAAAAAGACCGCCAAATATTACATCTGACGGCCTAAATATAAAGCTCTGCTCAGCCCAAAGTTAAAACATTTTCTGAAGTTCATCTTTTGTTAATTCACTGACTGGCTTTTCGAGTTTCGGAGTTTTTACGAACGCAAATTCACTCAAGCGGTTGCGGATATTCTCCGGCTCAGAGGAAAGGAGGAGTATTCGCCGAAAACTTCGCAAAAGTTCAAGCTGTGCATCCGTAATAGACTTATCCATCAGACCTATAACAAACGGAAAAAATTTGTTAATGTGAACAACGTCCAATACGGATACAGTAAGTACTACCGCTTCCCGGTTTACCCGAAAGAGATTATAGAGCGTATCCCATTTGAAACTCTTAGGGAAAGACCACACTCCATCCTTAAAGCAAAGGTAACCTCGAAAAGTACCTTCATGATCAACAATCTTAAAAGCTACTTTCTCGGACATTGGTCCTTGATTGCAATAACCAATGCCGAAGTGCTTAGCCGTTTTTGCATTGATACCCAGTTCTTCAACTGCCGAGTGGGAGTAATCCAAAATCAATTCTTCAGTATCCATACTAATCCCCTCCTTATATTTTAGAGTAAAAATAAAAAGATCAAATCTAATTTTTTATTAACTTAAAATTATCATTAAATAAATTTTAAGTCAACTATTTAATTTGAATACCCCTATTTGAACATTCGCAGTAAAAAAGACCGACTTAAACGGGCAGGCAAGAAAATTTCATCTAGGTGTCTCTGAGCTCATCAGAACTAACAAAATTTACTGGCTCTGATGAGCCCAGAAAACCTATCAGAAAGTCCCCATGCTTGTCGTGCCTGGCCCGTTTAAATTGGCCTTTTAATTTTTAAATGATAACTGACTATCTTAGCATAGCGATAGAAAATTGTCAACCCTATTATCAAAAACATACAAAAAACACCCAATTTATGGGTGTTTTTTAATTTTTTTTGTATCTTATACTTATTTTTCTCTTACTTTAATACCATCACTCATAATCTCAATCGTCCCGTGAATATCAGCTCGCAAAACTTTTATATCTAAACGCTCTAAACGCTTAATTATCCGCCGGCTAGGATGGCCGAAATCATTGTCAGCGCCAACTTGAATAACAGCAATCTCAGGACTGATAAGCTGCAAAAAATCATGGCTAGACGAAGTATCACTGCCATGATGGCCAACTTTTAAAACATCAGCCGGCAATAATTTAAATGAATTAGCTATCAACTCCTCCTCAACTTCCACTTCAGCGTCGCCGGTAAATAAAAATTTATTTTGTTTATAAACTAATTTCACTACCATAGAACTATTATTTAAATTACCTACTGTTTTATTTAAAAAACTCTCTAAAGGATATAAAATTTCTAAATAGCAATTTTCGCCTAAAAAAATAGTTTGCGGCCGGTCAATAATTATTAAGGGAATTTTTGTACTAGCCACTAATTCCAGGAAAACTAAATAATTCGGCGAGGTATGCACCACGCCGGTATAGAGAATTTTTTTAACCTGATATCTTTTTATAACCTCAATTAATCCGGACACATGAGTGTCGTGTACAATGTATAGGTAGATTGATATTATTACCTGTAAATACAGGTATGAGTCCTCTAATTATGATTTTATTGCTTGAATCATTATTCTTAAATATTTTTACTTCTTCAATTATCTGTTTCAAAAAATTAGTCTTTTCAATATCTTTTAGCCCATCAAACCTCTTTTTAGCCAATTTACAAAAATAATTAATATCTTTCCTTATAAACTTTCTCTTCTCGACTAATAACATTTTTTCATTTAATTCCTTAACTGTATTTTCCTTCTCTTTAAACTCTATATCAATCTCCTCAATCTTATTTATATATTCTTCTTTTTCTAAAACTCCATCGGAGTATAAATCCAATACTCTTTTCTTTTTATTTTCTAAAGAAAACATCTGTTTATTGATCTTCTCGATATTTTTACTTAACAGCCTTTTGCCTTCTGTCTTTTTGCTTTTAAGTACGTCTATATGCTTTTTAAGAACAGAGGGAGTTAAAATTTTATCTTTTACAACATCTAAAACAAGATTCTCTATTATATCGCCTTTTATTGACTGATTGCTACACTTATTCTCAATATTAACCACATCGCTATGTTGCCTTAATTTCTCCCTATAATTACATCTATAATGCTTCGTTGTATCCCAATACACTCCAGTATAAGTATGATTGCAAACTCCGCATTTTACCAAACCACTTAAAAGATATTTTCCATTTTGACTTCTTAATAGTTTATAGTTTCTCTTTAGCTTGTCCTGTACTCTATCAAATAATTGTTTGTCTATAATTGCCGGAATCTCAATTGGTATCCATTCACTCTTATCTCTTAACATAGTCCTTGTTTTGGTATTCTTCGCGTATTTACCACTTTGTTCTGCTGATTCTATCCTTTTCTCCTTATTGAAGTAATGCACGCCATAGTAGCTTGTATTCATTAAAATACGCCTTATAGAGCTTCTGCCCCAAACATATTGACCTCTAGGAGTCTTGATTTTCCTTTCTTCTAAGAATTTAATTAAGGTAGTAATACTCCTATCTGTATTAGCATAAGTTTCAAATATAAGTTTTACAACTTCCGCATGTCTTTTATTTATTAAATAGTATCCATTCTTTTTGTCTGTCTTCTTTATATAATCATAACCATACAAACCTCCGCCATCCACTATTGCTCCTCTCCGTGCTTTTTCTCTTCTGCCTCTCATTAATCTTTCAACTATTTTAGCTTTCTCTAATTCGTTGACTGCTCCCAACACAGTTAAGGTAAATTTATTTTCAGGATTATGAATATAGTTTTTGCCATTTATAATAATCTCCTTATCGTGTTTCAATAATTCAGAGATAATTATATTTTGAAAAGTAACATCTCTTGCAATTCTGTCCGAATCTAAAAAATAAACAACATCAAATAAATCTGTTTTTAAATCTCCTATTAATTCATCTAGCGCTGGTCTATCTAATCTCGCTCCACTCCATCCATTATCAATATATTCTTTTACGAGAATATTACCATCATTTTTTATTTGTTTTATTAGCTCGTGTTTTTGGCTTTCGATAGTTCCTTTCTCTTCCTGAAGGCTTGTACTGACACGAGCATAATATACTGCTTTTTTCATATATTTATATTATCTTAAGGATTCACAGGGAATCCCATCATTATCTTTATCTAAATTATTTATATCTCTAGCGGGCTCCTTTTCTACTCCCCCCATATCATAGCATTCATTAAATAGTTTTATTGCATCTTCTTGAGAGCAAAAATCACTACAATCATAGTCATTTGTCTTACAATGATTCAAATAAAAATCGTCATCTAAATACAACGTTTTCTTATAATCTTCATTTAAAAAATTATCGTCTTCCCAAGAAACAACCTTCATGCACATTCTTTCTTCTTTTAAATTTAACAATAGATTAATTGAAAAAAATATTATCAACAAAACCATTATAGTAAGTGTTAACACTTTTTTATATTTAACAATATAATCATAAAATACTTCAATCTTAATAATCATTTCATTTGTTAAAGACCTATCTTTAAATTTTAAATACAAAAATATAGGAAAAACTAAATATATTATTAATAATAATGGTAATAAATAAATACTAGCTCTTTCAAACAATGTTCCCACCAACCCTAAAAGAAAAAAAGGAAATATAAAAGAGATAAAACAAATAATGCTGAAAGTAAATTTCAATAGTATTTTTTTCATTTATTTTAGTTAATAATAATCCTCTACATATGCCTGACATCCCTCAATAAAAGAATCTGAATTGCCACCGCAATCATATATGTCAGAAATATCATTATCTTCTGCCCATTCATATCCTGCCTCATGACCACTACAATCCTCAGTACATTCATAACCCATAAAACTCTGATATCCTGAATAGTTCTCTTTTACATAATCATTACAACCATCTTCAGCATCACCTGTCCCAAATTGGTCTTGGCAATCAGCAAAATTATCAATATCATTATCTTCTGCCCACTCATAACCTACATCGTAATCATCTTCGTCATAGCTAGGGTAGTCATAATTATAATTACTACTAGTACACCCCGTAATAAACAATAACGAAAATAAAATTAAAAAAATTATATTTCTCATACATTTAAATTAATATTTTAAACCAATACTTTTCTTATTAATTCAAAATTGGGAGACATTAAAACTCTTGTTATCCCAACTACTCCATAGATAAGCATTATAATACCTACAGCTATTAATATATTCGATACCCTTGTATATATAACTGCTTTTTTCATATTTATTTTCTTTTATTTCTTTATTACAATAATCAAATTCTTTAAATATTAAAACCTACCAAAGCGCACTCATTCTTTATGTATTGAATAATTACATCTCTTGAGTTTAAATTATTGTCTATATATTCTATCTTTGACCTATATTGACCATATTGTTTTTTTAATGAGTTTGTGGCGTCTAACACATAATAATACAAATGGCCTCTATCATCACTATTAGAAACTATATATGAACAAACAAGATGAGTGTTGTTATAAAGAGCAGTAAGTAAAGAGTTCTCTGATTCCTCTCCATTTTTTACATCCATTTTATAATTTAATAAAATCAAATCATAATTTGGCTCTGCTTCTTCATACACAGGTTTCTCAATTATTTTCTCAACCACCTCTGCTTCTTTAGATATTTCTTCATCTAAAGCTTTTTTTGCTTCTTCTAATCCAACTTGAGTATCATTTAATTGATTTTTAGTTTCCTCTAATTCTTTTTGTATAATTATTAATTGATTCTCTTTGTTAAATTCTATATTTGAGTTCGGTAAAAAAATAAAATAATAATAAGCTACGCTTAAAATTATTATTAATATAATTGTACTCAATTTAAACCAATTTTCTTTAACAAATTTTGTCATATATTTCATTTAATTAATGGAATCATACACGCACCTATCTTTTAAAGCACTCCAAGAATAATATAAACCACAATCACAAGTATCATCGTATTGTAATACACGACCTTTATCGCACTCTTTATAGGGCTCCCTATAATACTCATAAACAGTTTTACATTTATCAAAAATAGCAGTCGTTTTCAAATTATAGCAATAGCCTCCCATAGTTTTCCCTTTTTCAGTTTTACTATCATCACAAGTAAACTTGCTATAAAACTTTCTTAAGTCAACTAATTTTTCTACTTCATAATTATTAGAAAGATATATCGTTTCCCTGCAATCATCATAATTAATAAGGCCTTCTCTTTCGCAACCACTTAGAATAAGAGCAACAAAAACAAGAAATAAAATAAATAGTTTTTTCATATATTTTATCTACTTAATTAATTTATCTTTTTCTGGTTTTATTTTACCAAAGTATATGTAATAAAATGCTCTTCTGAAAAATTCAAAAGAAAACATTATTATCAAATTCCAAAAGGTAAAATATTTTATAAACTCGTTATAATTAAAAATCGGCTCTATATCAAAAAGATTAAAATTAAAATCAAGATATTTTGCCTCGCTACTTCCAGACACAAATTTAGTTTGCTCCTTATAAGCTTTAAAATCTTTAGTTAAAAGCTCTAATTCTTCAACAGTTTTCTCTTTACCTATCAATCCATATTTATTTGATATCTCTGATGCTTTCTGCGCATCATAAATATCATAGTTATCTAAATCTAATTTTTCATTACAAGCCTTCATAATCTTTTCTATCTCCCAGCTATAAGAATTATTAAAAAATTGCTCATAATTAAACTGTCCATAATTAAAACCACCATAAAAATTTAAATTAAGATTTTTCGCCGTAAATGTTTTTTTATCCTTAACATTACATTTTATTATTGTTTTAGATAAGTCTAAATTTTTCACCCCTATTTCAGTAAAAACAAAAACATTATAACTTATTAATACAATGAGGAAAAATAAAATATAAGTTACCTTTATAAGCCTATATAGTTTTTTTGAATTTAATTCTTTGATTGTCCTTAAACTCATATAATTTATATTATTTAATTAATTTATCTAAATCCTCTTTTTTAATTCTCCATTGCCCAATTTTTGTGGCTTTCAGTTTGCCACTTTTTATATATCTAAAAATTGTCATTTTACTAACCCTTAATATTTTAGCTATCTCTTCTACGGTATAAAAATGATATTCTTTATTGTTTATCATATTTGCAATTAAATTATTTATAAAATCCTACTTCCTGCAATTATACTTATAAAAACTTCAAGTCTGTTTTAGTTATTATTTCTCGTCTTTTTCTTCTCTCATTTTTAATAGCCCTATAACTATAAGAACACTTGCTACACCTAGAAAAGGCAAGGCTTCGTCATTATAAAAGTACCCACCACTATAAGTGCTGTGGTTAAAACTAAATAAAAACGTAACAAAAACTCCTACCCCCAACAATAAAATAAAATGCTTTTTAATTGTTTTCATAATTTTAAGTTTAATAATAATTAAAGGTTTACTCCGTTAAAGACTTTATTACCCCTCTTTATTAAAGAATAACATAGTGATAACTTTTGTCAAGTTTTGTTAATTGTGCTTTCTATCATTCCTTTGTACCTTCTGCACCGATATTCAAGCCCTAAACAGCCCCTACAGCCTAAATTTTGGCTTATAGCGTGCCTATATAGCACTCCAACCCTTTTATCACATATCGGGCATTTAAACCAAAGCCTAATGCCATTAAAATTTGTTTTGCCAACAGTTAACTCAATATCTACTCCCTCTATCTCTAATTGAGAAGTAATTAAAACTTTCTTAATTCTCTTTTTTGCTTGCCTTAGGTAGTCATTTATAGATATTCTTTCACACTGTTCAACTAAATATTTTTTTCCTAAATTATTTGGTTTTAATCTTTTCATTTTGGTTATTATTAAACTGTTGCTTTTCAGCTATGAAAGCATTTTTAGCTTTAACATTAACTTTTAGTTGAGGTTGTTTAAATTGTTTTAGGGTTTCAAGAGCAGTTATAAAATGTCTGTTTGCCCTATCAACATCCTTACTCATAATAGATAAAAAATTATTTATTTCTTTAGTTGTGCGACCTGTAGTTGCTGTATTAACTAACATTCTGCTCAGTGTTAAATTTCTTGAATAAGCATTAACAGCTAAATCAACTAATGCTTTTTCTGAGAAAGCTTTACAATCGTATTCCTTGATTATATTCCTCTTTAATTCAAGCATCATTCCTCTGTATTTTTCCTCTACTGCTTCAATAATTGATATATCATTTTCAAACCCATAATCATATACAGCTTTTTCTAAGTTTTTTTCATCTTCTTCGGTTGTTTCTTCACCTCTTAAATGTTTAGGAAGTACTTTTTTTGCAATTTCTTTTATATTCAAATTAGGGTCACAGCTAATTGTTGCGTGGTTTTTAATATACTCCTTTGCTTTTTTAAAAGCCTCGCCTGATTCAATCTTTTTATCCCATTCTTCCAACTCATTTTTCTGTTTAATTGTTAATTGCTTGTCTTTTTTATTTGATTTAATATTTTTACACTTCATAATTTTTTAGCTTAATTGCTTAATTGTAGCTTCATTCAATCTCACAATGAAGCAAAATTTAAACTAATATTAGTATAATATCCTGCTAATACGTTAAACTGCTTAATCATATTTTCCTATTAATGCTAAGTAGTTGTAGCGTGTATAACCCACCCTAGTGGGTTTACACACTAAACTGCTTAATTGCTTAATTGCTTATATATATAAACAAGCAAATTGAGTTAAGCAATTATTCGCCTGTATTCTCAAAGTAATAGTCTGTATTCCAATATTTACCCTCTCCCTTATGCGAATTCAATAAATCTTCTTCTATCAGCTCTTTACATCCGTCCCTTATCGCACCTTCCCCAAATACCAACCCTTTTGTCCTTTTTTCTTCAACAAAATTCTTAATAGTATATTCCCCTCCATTGTTAATAATCTCCAAAATAAACTCTTTGGCCTCTTTAATATTCTGGCTCTTATCGTCAACCTCGCCTATATACTCCCAGCTTGTCTTTTTTTCTGCCGGATCATAGATAATATTTAATCCGATCTTACCCACGCACTCCGGAAGTCTGTTTTTCTCCTGCGAAATCGTCATTTTAATTATAATATTTCTATTCTCATCAAACTCTCGTTTGCTATCTATTAACAAGTGGGAGGCAACTTTTGCAATTATTTCCGTAGAGCCTCTGCTGGTAGCTTGATTATACTGCTCCCCCTTCCTCTGCTTTCTATGATGATGAAGATAAATAATCGTTGCTCCTGTTTGGTTTATTAAATTTAACATTAATTTATTAACCTCCCTCATCTCCTTCGAGCTGTTTTCTTCTTTATTATGTAGAGTGGTTAGAGTATCAAAAATTACTACTCCGTAATTATTCTTTTTTATGGTATCTATTAACCATAAATAATCTTTTTCTATATTTAACATTAAATAATTTTCGTAAAGATAATCAACATTAATATCTTCCCTAATTGTGCTTTTATATCTACCAATAATTGTATCTCTGTTCATTTCTTGATCCACAATTAATACTTTTCTCTTCTTTGCCCCAAATTCTCCAAACTGTTCACCTTTCGCAATATGCTTTGCCAATATCATTGCTAAAATACTCTTTCCCTTTCCGGCGTCTGCTGTTATAGCAGTAATTGCTTTCTCCGGTATCAATTTATCTATTACAAACGGCTGTTCTTTTATCTTCATTTTAAGTATATCCTCACCAACTACAACCTTAAATACTTCTTCTTCTAAACTCCTCTTAGAAATATTTGATATAGTTTGTTTTGTTTCTTCTAACAATTTATATACATCTTTCTCTTCGTTATATCCTTTCTCTTCTATTCTCCTGCCAGCGTCTATAATTTGCCTTAAAATAGCTTTATTTCGCACTATTTCCACATAATCGGCTACTTTATTGTTAGATATACTAATAGGCGTGTTATTTAACTCTATTAGATAAGTTCTGCCACCCACCTTCTCTAATAACTTCTTTTCTTCAAGACGATCGGCCAAACATACAACATTACAATTATCGAGCTCCTTAATTATTTTAAAAATTATCCTATGGCTATCCCTATAAAAATCATTTGCCTTTAAATTCATTACTTCTTTTATTTTGTTTCCGCCAAATATTAAACTACCCAATAAATATTGTTCGGCTTCTATGTTTTGTGGAGGTAATTTTTCAATGTTATTGCTCATAATTCTTATCCTTATTTAATTTTTTATATTCTAAAATATCTTCCTCACCCAACAAAAACGTCATTGCCTTAAAACAACGGCTCTCTCTTTCTTCCTGAGAAACGCTACTCTCAACTATATCTATCGTAAAGCCATTTTTCTTTTTAGAAATTGTCATAAAGCAAATTTTTTAACTTTTTCATTGAAAAAAATATCTTCCTTGCGTCCACTAGTGTTGCTGGATCATTCTCTTGACCAAAATTAAAAACCCTCTCAAGCTCTTGTAGCTCAGGAGAGTTCACGAACACAAATAATGATTTTTTGTCATCACCTGTCTTATCAATATTTACTAATTCAATATTTTTGGAGAAAAGGAAAATTGATAAATTAAAATTAGTTGTCTTGTAGTACTTATCTTCCATACTTATATTTATATTAAGACTTTTATATCCCTCAAAAGAGCTTATACGAAACAAAAAAACGGACTTTAAAATCCGCTAATATTAAATAATTATTATTTTTTAAATTTTCTCACTAGATAAAATTATGCTTGTTCATTAAACTCATCTTCATCTAAACCTAAATTTTGAAGCATATCCTTCTCATACTCTTTAAATCGTTTATTTGTTTTTCCCCTTATCGTCCGAGTGTCTTTAGTTTTATCCCCTTTTTCTCCGCTTTCAGTCTCTTGATAATCGACATTTTTTCTTAAATCTTCGTTTTTGATATATCTCTTTCCATCTTTCTTATATGTAACACCCTCATACCACTTAATTAATTTATACCACATCATTCCTCGTTTTTTTATGTTTCCGAATAAATATAAAGATAAACTTGAATTTTTTGTTGGCCTATAACAATGCTTATTATATTCACTTGAATAAATCATTAAACTATATAAGTTAAAATAAGGCTCTATCCGAGTAAAAATCCTTGAGGTATTAATTATTTCAGACAAAGAAAAACGAATTATTTTTGCTAAATATTCTAGTTCAACTTCTTTACTTTTATTTTTAACTCTATATCTCCAATTTTTAATTCTGCCTTTATAATTTTCATAGTCTTTCTGCAATTTTTCAATAATTTGTCCTAATAGATTGTATCCTGAAAAATATGGCTGTTCGACAATTCTCGCAATATCTCTAGTTTCCATATCTTCAATGCTTAATTTTTCTTTACCATATTTATCTAAATTTTGATAAAGCATTGCTGGATTATTCCCTCTCAACAATGTAGCAAAAAGACTTAATGCTACACTTTTTACATTTTCAAGGCCTAAATTACCACACTCATTGAGTTTTAAATATTTTATTAAAAATCTTTCAGCAAATTTCTCTACATCACTCTTATAACAATCAAATAATTTTTTAAAAGCAATTTCATCTCCAGCTTGTGCTCTTTTGATAACGTATATTGCAAAAATATTATCAAGCAAATCTGTGCTTTCTAATTTACTTTTATCAAAAGAATAATTGTTTGTGTCGAGCAAATCTTTATTTTCAAAATTCATTACAAAATACTCCCTCAAACTTAATTTCTTATTATCTATAAACAAACACTTTGTTTTTTCTAATATTATGTTGGGATAATTTTTGTCATGATGTTGCAATGTTTCAATAAAATAATCGCCCTTACTTAATCGACTTGCATCTAATTCCTTATCAAGATCAATGGTAATCTCGCTATTTCTATGTCCATATTTTTTTTTATACCACAACTCATCAGACCTTAGTTCATCAAGGTTATCGACCTCATCACCTATAATTATTTTTAATAATTGCTTCATCTTAACTCCCTTACGAGCACGTTTATATT
>Ga0208904_1002030_pt1 | contig 13160 bp, 9 predicted proteins | sample AntAceMetag02UKB_FD_184774 | JGI IMG/M metagenome (GOLD analysis project Ga0208904, IMG submission 184774) | Saline lake microbial communities from Ace Lake, Antarctica - Antarctic Ace Lake Metagenome 02UKB (SPAdes) (version 2) | ecosystem: Environmental > Aquatic > Non-marine Saline and Alkaline...
ATTTTGCTTTGCAAGAACAAATGGCTAAGATTATAAAAAAATATAATATATCTTTTATTACTTGTATTAATTCTTTAGGAAATAGTTTAATCATTGATGCTCAAACAGAAAAGACCATTATCAAACCCAAGCAAGGAAAAGGTGGTTTATCAGGGGATTATATAAAACCAATTGCGTTAGGAAATGTCCAAGGTTTCCGTAATCTTTTAGGAAACGAAATTTTTATTTTTGGAGTAGGGGGAGTTAAAACAGGTACAGATGCTTTTGAATTTATTTTAGCTGGAGCAGACGCTGTCCAAATTGGAACAACTTTTGAAAAAGAAGGATTTCCCTGTTTTCAAAGAATAGAGGGTGAGTTGAAACAGATTTTACAAAAAAAAGAATACCAGAACATTCAAGAAGCTAAAGGTAAATTAAAATTTTTATAAGACAACGAGAAATGATAAATTAAAGTAATAACTTCACCAGTCTAATATCTTCAAATGAATGGCCACTGCCCAGTTCTCTTTTAACAGGAGTTAGTTTATCACCACCAATCTTCTTCCAAGCCTTTTTAATTTCCTCAAAATCTTTAATATCTTGTTTTAAGTATTCTAAACTTACCTGCTTACTCCCCCTCTCTTCTGATAATTTCTCTAAATGATTAATAATGGTAGACTCTGTCATCTTTCTTTCACGTGCCATATCTTCAATCATCATTTCTTGAACCACTAAAAGTTTAGTTAATTCATAAGTTGAAAGTTTTTCTTTTTTAGGAATTTCCACAACAGCTGTTCCTAAAAATTTCTTATTCAAATCACCTTTTCTTTTCAAAGGAGTCGCCTTTAATTGCCTAACAACTCTTTCAGATTTCTCTCTTAATTCTTGATCAAAGACAAAAACATCTTCATTTATCTGTAATGCTATATTATTTATCCCTTTCAGATATAGGCCGTCTAGAGAACGAACCCTTGAGAGTGCTACATAACCCATTCCTTCCACGAAAGAACGAGACAAGTCGATTTCAGCGGCATCTAAGCTCATTCCTTGGCTTTTGTGAATAGTAATTGCCCAAGCTAATCGTAGTGGAATTTGGGTGATTTTAGCCTTTATAATGCCATCTTCTTCTATATGCCAAGATTCTTGATTAACAATTATTTTCTTACCATTATAAGTTTTAATAATAGGTAAATTTCCATCAAATCCAGACACTACCCCTAAAGTTCCGTTGACATAACCAGCTTCAAAATTATTTTTTACAAACATCACTACGGCATCTTTTTTCAACTGTAACTCCTCCATTGCTAAACAACTTTTTTTCAAACTTTCAGCAATTTTTTTCGTACCTGTTGACCTCATCTGATAAATTTTCGGAAAACCACCTATCTTATCTAATTCTCGTAAATTAAGACTATCTACTTCCCTATTATGAGTATAGAGTTTAGTAGGAATAATTTTCTTAGGTTTAACTAACTGGCGTTCTTTTAAATATGTTTGTGTCTGTTCACTAATTTCATTTTGCCGAATATCATTTAAGACTTGCATCAAGTTATCCTCTAATTTTTGACGGTATTGTTCATCCAAATAACAAATCTGTAAATCCATGTTTTGCCAAATATCAGACTTATAAGCGAAACTAACTTCTAACCGATCTCTGTTAATCGGCGGTAATTGAAAAAAATCTCCACACAACACCACTTGCAGTCCCCCAAAAGGTTCAGGTTTCTTTTTAAAAGCTCTACAAATTCTGTCCACACTATCTAATTGAGCATTATGTAACATTGAAATTTCATCAATCACCAGAACTTGGACATATTTAAATTTTTTCTTAAGATAAGATTTATCTAATAATTTATCAATCTCAATATCAGAAAGACTATCTTTAATCCCTAAACCAGACCAAGAATGAATCGTCACCCCATTCAGATGAGTAGAAGCAATTCCTGTGGAAGCTGTCACTCCCACCGGAATTTTTTTTGATTTTAAAAAATCTATATATTTATTTAAAACATAGGTCTTACCACTCCCAGCGGGACCAGTTAAAAAAACGTTCTTCCCCATTTTCAAAATTTCTAAAGCTTCTTTTTGCTTCATAATTACATTTGTTCTACAGTTTCAATCCCTAGCAAATTCAGTCCGTTTTTTAGGACTTGAGCGGTTCCCTCAGCTAAAGCTAAACGAATCCCCTTTTCCTCATCAGAAGCTTCCAAGACAGAACAATGTGCGTAAAAAGAATTAAATCTTTGAGCTAATTCATAAAGATAATTACACATCAAATGCGGAGCAACTTCTGTTCCTGCCCGATAGGCGACTTGAGGAAAACGAACCAACCATTTTAATAGCTTTTCCTCATATACATTCTTTTCCGAATAATTCAGTGCTCCAAGCACTGAATTGTCTGATTTTTGGAGGATGGCTTTTGCTCTAACATAAGCATACAAAATATATGGTCCGGAATAGCCTTCAAAATTAACAAATCTTGCTGGATCATAATTAACATCTTTATTAAATTCATGCGACAAAATCAAAAACTTCAAACCTGCCAAAGCTACCACTCGAGCAATTTCTTCTTTTTTATTATCATCATAATCTTTCAGTTCAGCAATTTTAGTTTTAGCTACCTGTAATGATTCTCTGAGTAAATCAGTCCCTTTAATATTTTTACCACTACGAGAGCTAGTTTTTTTACCGTCCATCAAAAGCCACCCATAAGGAATATGAAAATATTTGTCTTTAAATTTATCATCTAGAGTTTCTAAAATTTTGATGATAGCTTTAAAATAATCTTTTTGTTCTACTCCTGTTAAAGTAATATTCAAATCTAAATCAGGATAATCTTCAAACTTTTGGAAACCTAAAGCAATATCTTTAGCAGAATAAGTCGGATTGCCTTCGCTAGTTTGCATTACCCAAGTCGCCAAACCGTCTTCTTCCCCATCATAAATAATAGCCCCCTGACTTTTTATGAAAATTCCTTTTTGATTTTCTTTTATAATTTTTTTAGCATTTTCATAAACTTGAGATTCAGGATATTGTTTATCATAAACTACTCCTAAATCTGCAAAAATAGCTTTTTGATGTTCTAAACTCCACTCTTTTATTTTTTCATACAATTCAGTTGCTTCTGTTTTATTTCCTCTATAAATATCTATATTTATCTTTCTAATGATTTCTTCATTTTCATCAAAATTTTCAGAAGCAAAAACATAAGCTTCTGCAATAAATTCCATCTTCTTATGTTTATCCCAAGTCTCAAAACCTTCCGGCAGAGTTTTTTGCATTACTCCCCAAGTAGTTTTAGCTGTATGCATTCCGATGTCACCATAATAATTTGTTTTAATCACTTGATAACCTAAATTCTCAATTAACTGACAAACTGATAAACCAGAAATTGTTCCTTTAATATGACCAACGGTAAAAGCTTTGTGGGTATTAGGTTGGCCAAATTCAACCATTACTTGTTTAGATTTTCCTAGGTTAAATTTACCGTAATTTTCTTTTTTTTCTAAAATCTCGTTTAGTTCAGAAACAAAAAAATCTGTTTTTAATTTAAAATTAAGATAACCGGGAGCCACCGCTTCAACACTTTCAATAAAATCCTCTTTATCAATTTTTTCAGCAATTTCTTGAGCAATCTCTAAGGGGTTTTTTTTCAAAATTCCAGCTAAAACCATTGCTACATTAGTAGAATAATCACCGTGAGATTCCTCTACGGGATGCTCCACCACAAAACTGACATCTCTTTCAATTATTTTAGAAATAGTCTGGTGTAAAGATTCTTCAACAGGATTTATTGTAGAAATATTATTTTCAAAAAGTTCTTGTATTTTCATTAGTATAATAATAACATTTGGATTATAATAATACTAATATTATGAAAGATATACCTATATTTTATTGGATAAGTATAAGCATTTTTGTTATTTTAGCGGGAGTTATTGGTTATTTTGCTTGGATAGGAAATAATCACCTTAATTCTATCAACGAAAAATTCTCTTTACTTAACTCAAGAGTAGGACTCTTAGAAGGAAATTTGGCATCTACTACCGCTAAATTGCAAAATGACATAACTCAAACTCATAGTGATTTGTCATCAGCAATTGATGATGAAAAAAAGAATGTTGGAGATATTGAAGCACGATTAGGAACTTACCAACAAGAAGTTGGTGATATTACTGGAACTATTACTACTCTTGAAAAATTAAGTAAAACTGATCCAGAATTATTACAAAAATATTCTAAAGTTTTTTTCTTAAACGAGCACTACGCTCCTGCACGCTTGATAGAAATTCCTGATAATTATGAATACGACGAAACAAGGTACTCTAAAATAGATTCCCAAGTGTGGCCTTATTTAGAAAAAATGCTAAAAGCATCACAAATTGATAGTCAAGAGATTTATATTTATTCAGCTTATCGTTCGTTTGATGAACAAAATGCCCTAAAAAATTATTATTCTGTCACTTATGGAGAAGGGACTGCTAACCAATTTTCTGCTGATCAAGGTTATTCAGAACATCAACTAGGCACAGCCGTTGACTTAATTACTACTGGAATTGGAGGAACTTTAGAAGGATTTGAAAATACAAATACTTATCAGTGGCTTTTAAATAATGCCTATAAATTTGGTTTTGTCCTTTCTTATCCTGACAATAATGATTATTATGTCTTTGAACCATGGCATTGGCGATTTGTCGGAATCAAATTAGCCACAGATTTACACAACGATGGAAAAAACTTCTATAATTTAGATCAAAGAGATATTGATGAATATTTGATTAATTTATTTGAATAAAAAATTAAATAAAAAGAATAGCCAACCCAGCAATGGGTTGGCTATTTGTGATTACCCGGCAGAAAACGACTTTATTGTTCGTCTATGCCGACGGTAGAGGCATCCTCTATGATATCGGAAGTACTCAAGATATCTCGAACAGGTTGGAACCTCTGGCGGACTCTCTTACCTGATTTAGTCAAGGCCTCTTCGAGAATAAACCCTGCGTCTTCAATCACAGCCTGTTTGGCGTAGAGGAGCTTCCCATCTTCAGAGAGCATATCATTTAACCTTTTTATTTGGCCACTGAGATACTCAACTTTGTTGTTCAGATGTCCGCATTCATAATCGATTTTTGAGGCTCTTTCGTCGGCCTCCTCTACCTCCTCTTGTGCGTCTTGCCTGCGTTTTTCCTCAATTTTCAGCTCTTGCTTCATCTTAGAAAGAGCTACTCCTAACAGGTCAATTTCCTTGTCCCGACCCAACACTTTGGCTTCTGCGAGAATTTGCTTGGTTCCTTTGACCCCTACCATTACCGTCCAATGAAGACCATCATCATCTATCCTGTCTCCCATCGCAAGATAATCCAACATCTTCCTAAAATGTTCTTCGTGCATCGTTTCTCCTCCTTCTTTATTATGTCTCTTTTGAGACGTTTTTAAGGACATCTATCAAACTTTCGTTATTTAATCAGAAAATTATGTTTTTGTCAATGAAAAAATAAAAACCCCTAAATTAAAATTTAGAGGTTTTTATCATTTGGTTGCCAGACTAGGATCCTATTTCTGCTACCGGGTAGGGATTCGAACCCCAATTCTTTGGACCAAAACCAAATGTCCTACCATTAGACGACCCGGTAAAATTATTTATTACTGTCCCCGCCTCATCGGCGGGTCGCCGATGAGGCGACTACCATTAGACGATCTGGCAATAATTACTTAATTATTTTACATCTTTTGCTAATTTTATCAACATTAATTCAAGCGGAAGTTGCGGAATATAGGATAATTTTGTCTGTGAAGAAGTTTCTATTAATTCTTTAATAACTTCTGCCTTGATATTAGAATCTTTTTTCTGACTAATTTCCTTTAGAAACTTAAAGTCTTTCTCTGAAAAACCATCTTCTATCCCCTGATCCATATCTTTTGCAAATCTCAAAAGTAAAACTGCCCTAACCTTATGTAAAATTAATTTAAGAAAAATCTGCACATCTACACCATTTTCTACAGCTTGATTTAAAGCTTTCAAACCATTATCTAAATTTCTTTCATCTAAAGAAGAAATAAAATCATTAACTAAAACACTATTAGGCGCTCCTGTGATTTTTTCTACTTCTTTTAAAGAAATTTTCTTATCTGCAGATGCACTAATAACTTTTTGTAATATTCCTAAGGTATCACGGAAAGAACCGTCTCCCAATAAAGCAATTAATTCCTCTGTTCCCTTCTCTAATTTTATCTTTTCTTTTTTAGCAACATCTAAAATATTTTCATTTAGTGTTTTTTGTGACGGTTTTTTGAAAGTGAATGTCTGACATCGTGAAATAATTGTGCTAGGTATTTTCTCTGGTTCAGTGGTCGCCAAAACAAACACCACATGTTGAGGTGGTTCTTCTAACGTCTTTAAGAGAGCATTAAAGGCATCTTTAGTCAGCATATGAACTTCATCAATAATGTAAACTTTATAAGGTGATTCAAAAGGCAAAACGTTAACTGCTTCTCGTAATTCCCGAATAGCATCAATCCCACGATTAGAAGCTCCGTCTATTTCATTCAGATCATTGAGAGTACATTTTATCTCCTGTGCTAAAATTCTTGCAACTGAAGTCTTTCCTGTCCCCCTAGTCCCAGAAAACAAATAAGCATGAGAAATATTACCTAATTGAATAGCTTTTTTAAGTGTGTCAGTAATGTGATTTTGCCCTAAGACTTCTGAGAATTTTTGAGGCCGATATTTACGATATAAAACTAAATTATTTTCCATTCTTAATATTATACACTAACGGAAGTAAAAAACGAAAAAACCGCAAACAAGTTCCACTAAACAGACTTTCGGAGCCCGAGCGAAGTCAGAAATTTTGATTTTTTACTAAAAGAGGTCCGACCGCTATAAGAGATCCAACCTAAGTAGTGGTAAAACAAAATTTAATGAATAAGAATTACAATCATTGTAGCTAATAGGTTGGACCTCAAGTGATTAAAAGTTACGGTTATTGTAACTCAGAGATCGGACCTCGTCAAAAAATCAAAATTATTGAGCGAGGGCGAGAAGGAATAAAAATTTTTCGGACCCGTAGGGAGAAAAATTTATTATGTTCTGTTTGGGGGAAGCTTGTTGGAGGTTTTTCCACAAATTATTTTATTTCCACTGTTTTGCTTTTAGAGCATTTTGAGCAGCTAATTGTTCTGCCTCTTGTTTAGAAACTCCTTCTCCCTCAGCCACTATTTTATCATTTAAAAATACCCCGACTTTAAACTGTTTATCATGATCTGGACCAATTTCTTCTAAAACTTTATATTCTGGGGTAACTTTCTCAATTTCTTGTGTCTTCTCCTGAAAATTACTTTTAGCATCTTGCCATAAACTTTTTTCAACCACTTCGTTAATTTTACAAAGAAAATTATCCGCTATAAATTTTTGAGCAGCTTCATAACCCTGATCTAAATAAACTGCACCAATGATAGCTTCAACAGCATTAGCTATAATAAAAGTTCTAGCTCTCCCAGTATCTTTTGCTTCACCTTTTGATAACTGCAAAAAATCGTTAACTTTTAATTTTTCAGCTACATCTAAAAGGGACACTGTATTTACAAGAGCAGAACGATAAGAAGTTAAAACCCCTTCGCTTTCTTCTGGAAATTTTTCAAATAAGTAATGAGTTGTCACTAATTCTAAAACAGCATCACCAAGATACTCAAACCTTTCGTTGTGTTCTAAACCACTACCTTGGTGCTCATTGATATAAGAACGGTGCGTCAAAGCTGTTTTTAGTAACTCTATATCATCAAATTTTATTTTTATATTTTTTTCAAATTTTATAAAATCAATCATATTTTTCTTATGAGCGAAGCGAATTAGAAAAATATGACCCTACTAAACCAAATTTCGCAGAAATTTGAACCATCTGATTTTTTGTTAAAAAATCAGATGATGTTTAGTATGGGTGACTTACTAATTCTACCCCCTGTCAATAATTATTTCATTTTTATAATCTTAATCCCTTTCTTTATTATCGGTTTCAAATCTTCATAAGTTTCAATTTCATCAACTTTAGATAATTCAAACCATTTCACATCATCAAGAGTTCCTCTTTCTCCACCGTTTTCTTCTAATTCAAGAATTTTGAAATCAGCTTTTGCTAGAAAATATGTCACTTTTCTTCTAGTTAATGTTCCGTCCCCCTTCTTATCATCTTCAGCATATAAAGTTGCAACATATTCATTAGTATTCAACTCATCACCAATAACAGCATTTAAACCAGTTTCCTCTTTCACTTCCCTTCTCACACATTCTTCAATAGTTTCATTTTTTTCTCTTGATCCTTTAACTAATGTCCAATATCCAAAAACATTATGAACAAATGCTAAGAAAATTTTATTATCCTTTTCTGCGTAAACAACTGCACCACCTAATTCTTGGATAGGTAGGTCTTTTTTGTCTATTTCTTTTTTATTACTTTTATTAGGATTATTATCAGCTGTCTCATGTTTCCTTGGCTCACCTAATTCTTTATAGATAGTACCAAGAACACCACTAATAAATTTACTACTATTTTCTCCTCCAAAGGCTTTGGCTAATTCTATTGCTTCATTTATAGCAACTTTTGGTGGAACTTCTTGTTTATCTGAAAATAACAACTCATAGATACCAATTCTTAATATATTTCTATCAACAATAGATATTTTATCTATTGGCCATTGTGGAGCTGCTTGTTGAATAATATTATCAAGATTTTTTTTCTCTTTTAGAATATTTTCAATTAAAGACTTAGCAAAAGAATTTCCCTCTGACATAATAGCAAACTCTTTTAGATTATAATCTAAAACATCAAATATTTTTGTCTTATCTCCTCCTTTGAAATCCCATTCAAAAAGAGTTTGTAAGGCTATTGATCTTGAAAGGTGCCTATTCAACATAAATTTTTAAAAAACTATTTGGTTTTCTTGGACAGTGCTTTTGCATCTAGGGTTGCTTCTTTTTCATCTTCTTTTTTTGCATTTGGATCTTTTCCTAATTCCTTCATTTTTGCCTTTTTTCTTTCATTTTTCTTTTCTACTTTTGCCTCCATATTAATAACCTGTCTACCTCTATATTCACCACAAACACTACAAACATGATGTCGCAAATGAAAAGAACCGCACTTTGCACATTTAGAAAGTCGTGGTTCTGTTAAACTATGATGTGATCGTCTATTTTTAGTATGACCACTGGTGTGTCGCATTCTGATTGACATATTAGGGGTAATTATAAATCATTTCCCCAAAAAAGCAACTTATTAAGCGAAACAACTCAAACACTTTTATACTACTATAATAATATAATTATAATAATAAATATTCTGAAATATTTACAATTTCTGCTACAATATAAATATGTCTAAATTTTCTCACCTACATACTCACAGTCATTACAGTCTATTAAATGCCTTGCCTAGAATTAAGGATCTAGTAACTCGTGCTAAAGAGTACGAGATGCCTGCTCTCGCTATCACAGATAACGGAAATATGTACGGCACAATTAAATTTTATCAAGAATGCTTGAAACAAGAAATTAAGCCTGTTTTGGGAGTTGATTTCTTCGTAGCTCTTAAAACTAGATTTGATAAAAGGTCAGGAATAGACAACCGCACCACCAGATTAATTCTGCTAGCTAAAAATGAAGCTGGTTATAAAAATTTAATTAAATTAGTTAGTAAATCTTATTTAGATGGCTTCTACTACAAACCAAGACTTGACCGTGAATTAATTGAAAAATATAAAGAGGGCTTGATTTGTATTATGCCTCATTTTAGCGGAGAAGTTTCTAAAGCTTTACAAATTAACGATTTTGAGAAGGCTAAAGATGTAACAGATTGGTATCGTAAGATTTTTTCTGATTTTTATTTAGAGATTACTCATCATCCGGAGATTGAAGGACAATTAGAACTAAAAGAAAAAATTATAAATTTCGCTAAAAAAGAAAACCTAAATCTAGTGGCCTGCCAAGATGTTTACTATATGAATGCTGATGACAAAAAAGCTCGTGATATTCTAATGTCTGTTCAAAGTTCTAATAGCAGATACCGAAACGAAAAGGAGGATTTCTCTTTTATTGACCAAAAAACAGCAGAGAAATATTTTAAAAATACCCCCGAAGCTTTGGAAAATATCCAAAAAATTATTGATAAATGTAATGTTGAATTAGATATTGATAGTTGGATATTCCCTGATATTGATATTCCGAAAGGAGAAACTTACGACTCTCAATTAAAAAAAATGACTTATGCAGGAATTGAAAAGAGAGGAATGAAAAAAACTGAAGAAGTGAAAGAAAGGATTGAATATGAATTAGCAATTATTAAAAATAAAGGTTATTCTTCTTATTTTTTAATAATTGCTGACTTAATTAAATATGCCAGAAATGTTGGAATCCTAACTAATACGAGAGGTTCAGCTGCTGGTTCTTTGGTCTCTTACTTAAATTTTATCACCAAAGTTGACCCATTAGAATTAAAACTTCCTTTTGAAAGATTTATGAACCCCGGTCGTCCAGGAATTCCTGACATCGATGTAGATATTGCCGATATCAGAAGAGATGACGTGATTGATTATCTAAGAGAAAAATATGGGAAGAAAGCCGTCGCCCAAATTGGAACTTTTGGAACCATGGCAGCCAGAGGATCTGTTCGTGATGTAACCAGAGCTTTGGAACTTCCCTACGACCTAGGTGACAAAATAGCTAAATTAATTCCCATGGGTTCGCAAGGTTTTCCAATGACAATTGAAAAAGCTTTAGATATGGAAGAAGATTTAAGAAAGCTACATAAAAAAGATAAAGATGTTCAAGAGATTATAAAATATGCTAAGAAAATTGAAGGTTGTGCCAGACACATTTCCACTCACGCCGCCGGGGTTTTAATTTCTCCTACCCGTGTAGATGATTATACTCCTGTGCAATTGGATAAAGATGGAAAAATAATTACTCAATATGATATGTACACTGGCGGACGGGACGGAGTAGTCAACTTACCTAAATTTGATATTTTGGGAATTAAAAACTTATCAATTTTAGCCAATGCTATTGATTTAGTAAAAAGAATGAAAGGAATAGAAATTGACCTAGATAATATTGATTTGAATGATAAAAAAACTTATGCCATGCTATCTCGTGGAGAAACAATGGGAACTTTTCAATTAAATGGACAAGGAATGACCAAGGTTATAACCGAAATGAAACCTACAAATATTGACGATGTTAATGCTATCGTAGCATTATATCGCCCTGGACCAATGGAATTTATTCCAGATTATATTGAAAGAAAATACAATCCAGAAAAAAGAACTTATCTCCACCCAAAACTTAAAACTATTTTAGAAAAATCCTTTGGGGTTATCACTTATCAAGATGACATTCTTTTAATCGCAATAGAATTAGCTGGTTATTCGTGGAAAGAAGTTGATAAATTTAGAAAAGCTATTGGTAAAAAAATCCCTGAGATGATGCAAGATCAAAAAGATAAATTCTATAAAGGATGTTCAAGTAATGGAATAAAAATTACTGTGATTGATAAGTTATGGGATAAAATTGAAACATTTGCTGCTTATGGGTTTAATAAAGCCCACGCAGCCAGTTATGGACGAGTGGCCTACGAAACTTCATATATGAAAGCCAACTTCCCTATTGAATATATGACAGCACTTTTAATGGCTGACTCTGGTGATACTGATAAAGTTTCTGAGATAATATCCGAATGTAAAAGATTAAATATAGAAGTCCTTCCTCCTGATATTAACGAATCATTTACAGATTTTACAATTGTTGATAATGAGAAAACTGGACAGAAAGCAATCCGTTTTGGGTTACAAACTATCAAAAATTTTGGAGAAGGAATCGCTAATGCAATAATTTCAGAAAGAAAAAAAGATGGTCCTTTTAAATCTTTAGCTGATTTATTAGAAAGGGTGCAAGATAGAAATTTAAATAAAAAATCTTTAGAAGCTTTAACCAAATGTGGAGCCTTAGATAAGTTAGGTGAAAGAAAACAGATTATTGAAAATATATCTGAATTATTAAAATATAGTAAAGATTTTGCTCTAAAACCAAAAGAACAAGATTCATTGTTTGGTGATAATATGAATATTTCCCAGATTACCCTTGAGAAAACACAGTCAGCCACCATAGAAGAGAAACTCATTTGGGAAAAAGAATTATTAGGATTATATATCTCAGGTCATCCTTTAGATAAATTTAGTGAGCAATTATCAAAAAGCAGAACTAATTTAAGTAAAGTTAAAAAAAAATCACTAGAGGGTCTAACTACTGTGGTGGCTGGAATAGTAGAAGAGTGTAAACCAATTTTAACGAAGCAAGGAGCTAAAATGGCCTTTATACGACTATCTGACTTTAGCGACACTTTGGAGGTAGTTATCTTCCCTAAAATTTATGAAAAATTTATTGATTTGCTTCAGGAAGAAAAATGCATTATGATAAAAGGCAAAATTTCAAAAAGAAACGATGATACCTCTTTGATTGCAGAGAATATAAGAGAACTTAAATAACCTCTAAATCAGCGAATTTCTTCGTCGGTTTCAAAAAAATATCTTTCACTGTATCTCGATACACCTCAAAATATTTTTTCTCATCTCCTCGAACTTCATCTGATTTTTGGGTTATTTATATATTATATATGTTTCCAACGGCTCAACGAGTTGAGCCATTAAACTTTTGCTTTTCAGTTTAGAATTGATATAATTTTATTAGCTTATTAGGATATTAGGTTTTCAGTTAATTAGAAGAAAAATTTGCTCTGCAAATTTTTTGACTTTACAAACTTTTGACTTTATAGACTTTATAGACTAATCCTATGGCTCTATCGTCTAACGGGTATTGGAATGAAAAGCCAACTGCTTGGCTTTTCATCTGGTTCCGAGCGATAGCGAGGAAATGACCGATGTTTACGAGGTCATAGGGTAAGCCTTCGTAGAAGGTGATGTCCTTAAAAATGTAGTAGAATAACAAAAGGATTAATTAGAAAGTAATATAATGGCTCTATCGTCTAATGGTTAGGACATCGCCTTCTCAAGGCGGAAATCCGGGTTCAACTCCCGGTAGAGTCACAAAATGTGTAAAGCAAGCCAACTGCTTAGCTTGCGAACATTTTGTGAAGCCGGAATATGTTGCGACTGAAAGAAGCAACAATGAGGAGGGG
>Ga0208904_1002034_pt1 | contig 13135 bp, 16 predicted proteins | sample AntAceMetag02UKB_FD_184774 | JGI IMG/M metagenome (GOLD analysis project Ga0208904, IMG submission 184774) | Saline lake microbial communities from Ace Lake, Antarctica - Antarctic Ace Lake Metagenome 02UKB (SPAdes) (version 2) | ecosystem: Environmental > Aquatic > Non-marine Saline and...
AATGGCTAGAAGAGAACAGACCCAAAGACCTAAAGCATATCAAGAGTATAAGACAAGAGTTATCAACAAATTACGATTATGAGAAAGTTATTGAGAAACTAGAGAAATGTCTGAAACTAAAGTAACTAAGAAATACAACTACACAATGAAGACAGGACGTCCTACTAAGTATTACCCAGAAATCATCAATAAAATAAACGAATACTTCACAACGGTTGGAAGAGAACAAACAGAGCTCCCAACAGTTGAAGGACTTGCCGATTATCTCGCTATTACCACCGAAACAGTGTATCAATGGGGTAAAAAATACACAGAGTTTGCTGATACTATAAAAAAGGTAGCAGCAAAACAGAAGGTCCAACTAATGAATGATGGCATGTATGGCGGTAAGGAAGTCAATGCAGCAATGGCAATATTCTTATTAAAAGTAAATCATGGCATGAACGAATCACCAACTACATTGGTTAAAGTTAATGAAATGAAAGTAGAGTTTATAGATGCAAGTAAAACTAATTAAGTGGCAGGCAAAAGTTGCCAAAGACAAACATCGTTTCAGAATAATATGTGCCGGCAGAAGAGCAGGCAAGTCAGTATTATCAAGAATGATAGTATTAAAGTGGGCAACAGAACAGAGAGGTACTTATTGGATAGTATCACCAAGTTACAAACAATCGAAAATGATACATTGGAGGGATATACAAAATGAAATACCAAGACATTGGATTGCTAAAAAGAACGAAGTTGAACTTTCGATTACTCTCAAAAATGGTTCCATCATCGAGCTTAAAGGGGCTGAGAATCCTGATGCACTTAGAGGTATTAAGCTTAGAGGCCTGGTTATTGATGAAATTGCCTCTATTCGTAATTGGGACTGGCTTTGGAACGAGGTTTTGCGCCCGACTCTTACTGATCATGAGGCACCAGCTATCTTCATTTCTACTCCAAAGGGATTTAATCACTTCTACGGTCTATTCGAGTTGGGTCAGAGAGATGAGGGGGATTATAGATCATGGCGTTTTACAAGTTATGAGAATACGACAATCCCTAAAGGAGAAATAGACAATGCTAAAGAAGAACTTACCGAAGACACATTCGCTCAAGAATACCTGGCAGACTTCAGGAAGTTTACAGGTCTCGTTTATAAAGAATTTGAAAGGGAAATACATGTCATTAAACCACTCGATATACCACATCATTGGACAATTTATCGCTCTTTTGACTTTGGGAGCACTAACCCTACTGTGTGTCTATGGATTGCTGTCGATAGTGATGATAACTGGTTCATCGTGGATGAGCATTACAAGACTGGAGAGATTATCGATTATCACGCTGGCATTATTAATTCTCGCTCAGTTGGTCAGAACGTTGAAGCGAGCTATGGTGATCCGTCAGGTAGCCAATGGATCCAAGAGTTTGCCCAAAGAGGAATCCACATCACCTCAGCCAACAAAGAAACAGGAACAGACAGAAACACATGGGTACGATATGGTATTGAAAAAGTATCTGAACGACTCAAACTACAACCTGGACGATTGGTTGAAGGAATTGAGTCTAAAGGAGATAGAGGACTTCCTAAACTATATGTCTTCTCCTCATGCGTTGACGTTATTAGAGAGCTTGAAGCCTACAGATGGAAAGAGAAGTCAGTAACACAAGCACAAGATCTTAATGAGCCTGATGTACCTGAGAAGGCTAATGACCACGCTATGGACGCGTTAAGGTACTTCGCAGTAAGCTATAAGAAACAAACTAATGATTATATACCTCCAATAAAAGGAGACTTTAGGATAGGAAGATGAATAGCCTACCCACAATACAGAAGCAGAACCTTAACGTTTACTGGGAAGTTATTAGAGTATTAGACCCTGAACTATACTTAATAAAAACGGCATTAGTAGAGACAGGTGTTAATCCAATGCTATTACCTCCTATTATAAGAGCAGTAGCTAACCTAGCCTATGGTTCAAAATATGGGAAGGTACAGATATTCATGGAAGATGGTGTGGTATCGGTCATCAAACCAGAAGAGAGTAACAAAGTTAATGAGAAAGCTTTAGTGGAAGGGGAAGAATGAATTACCTAGAGGAAATAGAAGAGATAAAACAGCAGCTATTAACAGCTTTGCAATATCTTACTGATGAAGTTTCACATAAGGTGAATAACATCATCTATGAATTTTGCGAAGAGTTGATGGAAGTATTAGACGATGGCAAAGATGAAGCGTTTGAGAAGATTAGAAAATGAGAACTAGTTGTGTTATAATGAATTAGTAATTACAAAGCTCTGTCCGGGCTTTGGAGTTGGGGGGAATGGTTCCCCCTTGACCAATCGCAATTCCCCACCTTCGGGTGGGGTTTTGTAATTTGACAAAGATTGACACTATATGATATAAGAAAGAAAAGCCTAACAGCTTAGAAAGCATAAGGCCGTCACACATTATTTGACGGCTTTTTTTGATGCAAAAAACATGGCAGACCAAACAATCATCACAGGAACTAAATCCGAAAGGAAGATATTCACAGAAGTAATACGCCACTATGACATGGCTAAGGAGGATCTTGACGCAAGAATCCATAAATTCGACACCATAGATGAACTATTCAGATCCCACATAGATGAGAGTGGTTGGCCATACAATGCAGAAGTATTTGACCCTCGTGTATTTACCACAATAATTGAGAAGACCTCAAGACTATTCGCTAATAAACCAAAAGGAAGACTCGTCCCAAGAGATGGAGGAGATGCTTTAGGTGCAAAGATTAACAATGAGGTAATAGGCATTCAATGGGATGAGGTATCTAGACTAGATGCTTGGCCAATGCTTGCTAGATGGGCACTAATGGATATGAATGCTCGTAAGTACGGAGCTTCATTCGCTTTAAGTAAGTGGCACTTCGAAAAGAGACCAATAAAGAACGATGGCAAGATGAAGAATGAGATTTACTTTGATGGCCCAGACTTTAGACCACTAACAAACAGAGACTGTCTTCCTAACCCTTCTTACTCAGTAATCAAGAACTGGTTCCAACATAGAGACTATCTAACACTAGATGAAATGCAGAATGTTAACGATGTAGCCAGGGGAAAGCCTGTTTACAAGAATCTTGATCTTCTAAGAGACGTTCTAAAGAAAGAAAACGACAACATCGAAGGTAAGGGTGGGGATACAAGAGCTTCTAATTACACCTCTAGGAACAAGAGCGTCAAAGGATTGACTGACTTCTTAGGACAAGACGAAGCATTCAAGGTAGTTGAGATAGTAACAGAATACAGAAACAATAGATGGATCTCCTTTGCTCCTAAGCATGGAGTAATAGTTAGAGATATTCCTAATCCTTACAAGCATGGGCAAATCCCTGTAGTCATGCTCAAGTATTACCCAATTGATGACGACCTATACGGATTAAGTGAGATAGAACCAGTAGAGAAGCTACAAAAAGCAATCAACGCTCTTATCAACCAGTACTTAGACTCAGTTAACATGAATCTGTACACTCCTCTTAAGATAAGAACAACAGGGGTACAGATGCACACATTAGAGTTTGGTCCTGGTGCTAAGTGGTTAATGAATGATCCAGCTACTGACGTTGTTCCTCATGCATCAACTGGTACAGGTGTTGGAGAGTTTGTATCTACATACAGGACATTACTAGGTGCAATGCAAGAAGCATTAGGTGAAACAAGTGCGGCTACTTCCAACTTAGTTCCTGGTCAAGAAGGTAAGACAGCAACCGAAGTTAGAGCTACAGAAAGACAGAAGCTATCAAGAGACAACTTCAATCAAATGTTCCTATCAGAAGCAATGAAGCGACAGACTATGCTTTGGTTGTCTATGAATGAGCAGTTCTTCTTCGATGACCCAGATGAGAAAGTTAAACTAATCAGGATAACCGGTAAAGAAGCTATAAGGTACTTTCAAAAGAGAGGACTAGACGGATTTGGATTAGATGCTGAGGTAATAGAACAACTCGTAGCCTTGGATGAAGAGGGAGAGGGTGAAAACCTTGACCTTGATTTGAACGCTCTACAGACACCACTATTCCCTGTATCAGGAGAAGAAGACAGTATCTCTAAGTTTCAAGTAGAAGATGGTGGAGAAGTAGGTAACCTTATCTTAGAGCCAGAAGACATTAGTGGTAATTACGACTACATCCCAGATGTAGAGTCAATGGAGATACCAAGTGATGACAAAGAGAATGCTCTTAAAGGAACACTAATGGAACTAGCTAGAGACCCTAATACTATTACACTACTACAGAACGAAGGATACAAGATAAAGATGAAAGAACTACTAGAAGATTTCTTTGAAGACTCAGGACTTAAAGACGCTGAAAAATATTTCGAAAAAGCGGAAGGAGGTATGAATGGACAAACTCAACAAGGAGGAGAAGGAATCCCTCAAGCAGGGGGAGAAGCTAATGCAGCTGTACAACAGCCCGGGCTGGCAGGAGGTGCTCAAGCCGTGGCTGGAAGCCAAACTGCATAATTCATGGCTAGACCCTAGGAAAGTAAAAGCGCAGGATAAGTTCTTTTATGAGTACGTGGTGTCTTGGGGATTTGCTCAAGCCTCTAATGAACTACTTAACTTCATGGAACAGAAGAAGGGTGAGGTCCAAGCTTTGAGAGATAAGAAGTCAGGAGTTATTAAGAAAGACTTTAAGATAGGCAAATAAAGGAGGTGAAATCATGACTACAACACTAAGAAACATAACCAATTCAATCAGGAGGAACACTCCCAGGAGAAAGAAACGCAGTATGTGAATTTGACACAGGTTCATACTCTACAGAAGCAACTAGTATTAAAAGAGCGTAATGACAAAGAATGCCAAAAGTAAATCTAAGCGAGCTACCAAAGAGCGGGGATAAGTTTTGGAAACATGCAGATGTTAACAAGATAGACATGTCCAAGAGGAAACCTAAGAAGTGTGAACATCACTTCATACATAGGACCTCAAGGGAAGTTGAGTGCAAGAAATGCCACATAGGCTTCTTCCTCTCTAAGGGATGGCACATTAAGAATAGACATGTTTACTACGGAGACAAGCTTGTTGTTTAACAAAAGCCTTATGGGTTTTTGCTAGACCGCAAGTCTAGTATTATTTATGTCCGTGTATGCGGCACGTTAAATCGCATTATGAAAGGAGTATTCGTATGACAAACGAAGACAAGGCAGTTAGTAGTCCTGAGACTCAGACTCAGGAAGAGGCAATGCCTACCTCAGAACAACAAACAACACCAGAGGCACCGGAAGAGGCCGCTCCCCAACAGGAGGTATCCGAACCAGCACCTGGCACTGAGAATCTCGGTTTGCCTGAAGGCGCATCGGAGAGGACAGCCCAGCAATTCGACAAGCTGCAAACGCAACTTAGAGATGAGCGATCTAGAAGATTAAGGGCTGAAAGCGCAGCTGCTAAACCAGCTCCTGCTCAAACTTCTGAGCTGGATCAATTCGTTGATCCGGTTACAGGGGTGGTTGATGTCCAAGGCCTTAATAAGGTCATAACGGACACTTCTCAAAGAGCGAAGCGTGCTGAAGATGCAATAGGGAGGTTCGAGAAATCCTCGCAGGATCGCCAGGAAAGAGAGGCTTTGACCGCTCATCCGGAGCTTGATCCACAAGGCAAGGATTATCGAGAGGATCTATACACCTCATCCAGAGCAATCTTGATGGACTCAATGGTCTATCCAGAAAGTTATGGTGGTAAAACGCTAACTCTTAAGGAGGCAGCTGATAGAGCCAAGGCCAACACTGGTACAGCCGTTCAGCAAGCTAAACAGGAGGGAGCCAAAGAGGCAAGGGAGAAACTGACTCCAAAAGAGCAGGCATCACTCGAAGCAACAGGGAGATCTGATCGGAGGACAGAATTGTCCACTGATATGGATAGCCTAAGACTTCAGACTCGAAAAGGAGATTTAAACTCCGTAGTAGAGAGACTAAAGTCCGTTGGTAAGAGCTAGTTACTTATCTAATTAATATATTGAAGGGAGGTGAAAATTAAATATGGCTTTTGGATTAACAACTTATCAGGACGCTGCAAGGCGTGAGGATTTAATTGATATTATCGGAGATGTCTCACCTGACGACAATCCGTTATCAACTATGCTTTCACAAACCACAGCAAGTCAAACATTGCATGAATGGCTAGAAGATTTCATTTCCAGACCAACATCAGTTAGCTCAGCCGCTGAAGGAGCGACCGCAACATACGACGATCTTACACAACCTTCACGAAGAGTTAACGTTACTCAAATCATTACTGAAACATATCGTGTTTCTGGTACTGAAAGAACAGTAAGCGTTGCAGGAATGGGAGATCCTCTAGACTATCAAGCAGGAAAAGCTTTGACCGGATGGAAGAACAATCTTGAATATGCACTTATAAATGGTGTTCTAGCTTCTGGTTCTTCTGGAGTAGGCAGACAAATGGGAGGTATTCAGGCAACTGTTACAACTCACGCAACTGCTAGAAGCTCAGGAACCTCCTTATCGGAGACTGAGTTCAATGCTATGGTTAAAGATGTATGGGATGATGTTGGACACGCAGATGTGTTCGACTTGGTTTTGGTTCCTATGGGACTCAAACAGAAGATCTCAACATTCACTGCTGGATCAACAAGATATGTTGATGCAAGTGATAAGAAATTAGTGCGACCAGTTATGGTTTACGAATCAGACGGTGGCGTTCACAGAATTATGGCTCACAAAGATGTCAATAACTCCGCAGGTACAGTTCATTTCCTTGGACTGAAAGAAGACAAGTGGAGAGTTGCGTTCTTGAGAAAACCAGTTCGTGAAATGCTATCTAAAGATGGTGACCGTGACAATGGTCAAATTGTCGGTGAAGCAACCCTCGAACACATTGCTGAAAGAGCAAACGTTAAGAGAACAGGTTACGCAACGACAGGCTAATCTCTTTAGTGGTTTAGAAATGTTCTGGGTGGGAGCACGAGCGGCAATGTAGGAGGAAAAAAGATAAATCCTACAAACACCGTACCACCCCAACTATTAATATGGGAACAAAGTTATACGATGCCGAAGGACAATTAAGAGATACTGGCGTACTAAGTGCGGCAGATAGACTTCTTAAGATGAAAGCAGATAAACCTATGTGGGATGTCATAGATGAAGTAGTTAAGATATGGATATCAAGACACCCAAAGGAATGGAAGTCAACCATTCTCAGGGTAGATGACATTAGAAACACTAGGAAGGATAAAGAGTTTGCTTCTTCTAAGAAGGATGGTGCTTATTTGAGATATACGATTGATGTACCGCAAGCGATATTATCAATGATAAGAGTCCTATACGATGTAGATAAACTGAAGATGGACAAACCTTTCTGGAGGAAGTTCGGCAAAAGGTACAGAGCTTTTATGATTCCCGAAAAGATGTGAAAGGAGGTGAATCATGCCTAATAAACAAAAAACAAGTAAAGGTGCTATAATAGGAACCAGAACAAATGGAAAAGAAACAATGGGGTTTGGAAGAACAGCTGTTGAAGTAACAACCGAGTTCGGAAGAAAGGTTGCTGGAGAACTTAGAGCAGCAGTTGCTAAGAAGAGCAGATTTGGTAGTTTAATCAAATAAAACATGAAGAAACCAAGCATTGCGTTAGCAATGATAGTTAAAGGAAATAAAGAAGAAGCGACAATGCTTCAGAGGTGCTTAAATTCAATAGCGCCTTTTGTTGATGGTATATTCATAACCCTCACCAACCCAAATAAGAAACAACTAAACGAAACAAAAGACGTATGCGAGAAATACGGTGTTAATACCGACTACTTTAAATGGGTTGGTGACTTTTCTAAAGCTAGAAACCACAACTTCGCTCAAGTTCCTAAAGAGTTCGACTGGATACTATGGCTTGATGCCGATGATGTGTTCAGAGGAGGAGAGAAACTAGCAGAGGTAGCAAAGAGAGCTGCTGATAGTAAAGCTGACTGTGTATTCTTCAATTACCTTTACCAGGTTCAGTTAGACGAAAAGACAGGAGAGATAAGACAGGTACTAATAGAACACTTAAGAGAGAGACTAATCAAGAACACCCCAGGACTATACAAATGGATCGCCCCTATACACGAAACCCTAATAGAGCAAACACCAACCAAGAAAGTAGATGACCCTAGCTGTGATGTTGTTCACTTGTCTGGAGATGAAAGACGAGGGAAGGCCTTAACAAGGAACATAGAGATTCTAGAAAAGAATGTAAAAGAGACTGAGGGTAAAGACCCTAGGCCTGTTTACTACTTAGGTAAAGCATATTTCGATATGAGAACCACAGAGTACATGGATAAAGCATGGCCTTTGTTTGAAAAGTATCTTGGAGCATCCGGATGGGCAGAAGAGAGAGCACAATGTTGGGAGTATTTAAATGAGATATGTAGAGCAAGGAAACAATACAACAACGCAATAAAGTGCTGTATGAACGCCCTTATTGAGTACCCAGAATTTCCATCGTTTTACTTTAACTTAGCCCTTAACTACCTATACAAAGAAGATTGGGATAGAGCCCTCTTCTGGGTTAAGAAAGGTGCTAGCATGCCACTACCAAAGACAACTCTAGTGCTTAATCCAAGAGACTATGCCGCCAGAGCACTAGAGATTGTTTACAACGCTTCCTTAAAGAAATCCAAACTTGATGATGCCTGGGCTGCCGCTATCAAACTAGCAGACATGTTCCCAGGAGATAAGAGTGTACTGGAAAGAGTTAACTTCTGTGATGGACTCAAGAAACAAAGAGATCTCACCCAACAAGTCATATCAATAGCAGGACATCTTAAGAAGTCAGGAGAAGAGGCTAAGCTTAAGCCATTGATAGCAGCCATACCTACAATGATTGAGAACAACCCATTTATCGCTGATCTACAAAACAAAGTAAACCCACCTGTTAAATGGAAAGAGAATGAGATAGTTATCTACTGTGGTCCAGGTTTCACAAGCTGGTCTCCTATGAAACTAGTTAACCCAGGAGAAACATTTATGGGTGGATCAGAGGAAGCTACTGTGTACATAGCTCAAGAGTTAGCTAAGAAGGGATGGAGAGTAACCGTTTATGCTGACCCAGGAGAAGATGAGGGAGTAATAGATGGGGTTGACTGGAAACCTTATTACAAGTTCAACCACAAGGATGATTTCAATATCTTAATAGGATGGAGAAACCTATCATTCTTTGATGGTAACTACAAGGCTAAGAAGAAATATGTATGGGCGCATGATGTTCTTAATCCTTTAGAGTACACCAAGGAGAGACTGCGAAAGATAGATAAGATAATAGTATTGTCAGATGCTCATAGGAGAACTATCCCTGATGTAGCTGATGATAAGATATTAGTTTCAACAAACGGATTCCACGAATACAAAGAACATACTAAGGTTGTCAATAACCCTAAGTGGGTAATCTATACCTCAAGTTATGACAGAGGCCTTGAACACTTACTCAAGATATGGCCTGATGTAGTCAAAGAAGTTCCAGACGCCAAACTACACGTATTCTATGGATGGCAGTTATTCCAGAAGTTCTACGCTGATAACCCTGAGAGAATGGAATGGAAGTCCAAGCTTGATAAGATGATGGAAGATCCAACTATTACTCATCATGGAAGAGTATCACAACCAGAGATGGAAGAATGGATGAAGAAGTGTGGTCTTTGGGCCTATCCTACGCACTTTTATGAGATCAATTGTATTACAGCTATTAAGGCTCAACTATGGGGATCTGTGCCTGTTTATATGAATTACGCAGCTCTAGAGACAACAGCTCAATTTGGTAAGAAGGTAGAAGGGGAAATATACGACCCAGAGACAAAGAAAGAGTTCACTAAACAATTAGTAGAAGCATTAAAGGATGAGGACTGGCAAACAGAAGAGAGAAAGAAGATGATGCCATGGGCAAGAGATAACTTCGCTTGGGAAAAGGTTGCCGCTCAATGGACAGCAGAGTTTAAGGAAACACTTCATATAGCCGTCAAGACAATGCTAGCCCACGATAAGAAGCTAGGCCGTTACTTACCAGTTCAATTACAAAAACAATATGGATATAAACAAAGCTATTAGGATAATAAGGAAAGAACTACTCGTCAAAGATGAGATAGTCAAAGCCAGAGACCTTTTAAAGGAGGTTAATCTTCCTGGGTTTGAACAAGAACTTAAGGACACTGAGAACATGATGGCTCATCTTACAGACAAATCTCTTTACGAGAAGATATACAAAGACGACAGCTGTAGAGATTACGAAAAGATAGAACCAGAGAAATACTCTGAGAAAGCTAATGAGATTTACCCAAGATATGCGTGGGTTTTACAAGAAATGAGAGAAGATAAAGCAAAATCAATGGCCGACCTATCTTGTTATGTTGGAAGTCTAGTAATGACCTCAGCTTTAGAGAGAGAGTCTTTAGGGAATGATATGACCACACTAGCTATAGAAGCGGCTAAGAAGAGAGCTAAGAATCTTAAATCAACTGCTAAGTTCCAACAGGGAGACTTGATGGATTACAAAGGCAAGCATGATGCGATCATAGCATTTGAGGTACTAGAGCATTTACCTGATCCAAAGAAAGCAATCAAACACCTGTCAGAGCTAACTAATCCTAATGGTTGGGTTTACATAACAACTCCAAATGGACCTTTCATGGATGGGGATGGGAATATAGACAACTGGAGCAAGGCGGATGGTCAAAGAGGCCATGTCTATGCCTTTACAAAGGAAATACTTGAAGACTTACTGAAAGATTACGAAGTTAGCTTACTAAGACCAATGCAAGACGGCCTTATATGGATAAAGTATAGAAAGAAGGTGGATAATGGTTGAAATGAAGAATAAATGTTCTGAGTGTGGAGAAGAATTTATATACGCTGATATGAGGAATGTTCCAACAACATGTGGATCTAGAATCTGTACAACTAATAGTAAATACAGATCCAGACATAAGGATCCACTAACAGGGGATGTTCCAACACCAGAAGAAGTTAAAAAGCTATGAAACAACACATAACTAGAAAACAATTAAATGAGTTGAGTGTGAAGGGGAAAATTAAATTAGAAGAGTGGGGAGACGAGCACGGAGATACTTGGAGTGAAATTGATTTGAATAGTGACGATATGGATCAACCCAAAACAGTAATTCTCCCTCTTCTCTCAATCGGTCAAATGATAGAGTTTCTTACAGTAGACAAGCTCTGTGATGCCCTATGGGAAGCAGTAAAGGAGGTGCTTGATAATGGTTGAAATGAAGAATAAATGTTCTGAACAACTAACGATTAAAAGGCTAGAGCAGGCATACAAAGAGGTTAAAAAAATGCCTAAATTTGACAGTATCCTTGTTTCGAGGCTTCTTGTAAGATCTCTCGATGGTTTGTGGGATACACTTTCTTGGTTAGATAAATTAGGAATAAATATGAAACGTTTATTTAATGGTAATGGGCTGTACAGAAGGTCCTCGATGAGAAAGTCTTTTGAGAAATGAAAGTCGCTGTAATAACATCAATGCCATCAGAGCATCTTTGGAGAGATGGACTGTATGGTGCTTTAAACAAGCTTAATAATGACAAAGATTTCTTCGTAGATGTATTCATAAGAGATAGTGTTCCCCATTCACCAGAAGAATATGATGTAGTAATTGCATGGGGTGCGTTTGGTTCTACTCCTGCAAAGTATGTTTCGGAGTTGTCAGTTGTTAAGAAGGCTATCTTCTTTGGTGCTTCTCATGGTCAAGACAAACCATTAGCTTACAAGTTCGATCTTATCTTCTCAGAGGACCAGAACTCACACAACATATTCAAGAAGATGGGACTTAATTCTGTTCTAGCCTTTGGGACAATGACAGACTTGTTTAGACCTATTCCACAACCTGTTTACTTTGATGCTATTCAAGTAGGTGCTTACGCTACATGGAAGAGAAAGAAGTTATTCGCAGAGGCAGCTAAAGGATTAAAGACATTATCTGTAGGAGATTTGCAGAAAGTAGAAAGAGATGAGTACGAGGCTTGTGTTAGCAACGGAGTGTTGTCATTGCCAAATGTACCTCAAGAACATATGCCGTTCTATTACGCTAGTGCCAAGTGTGTTGTTGTAACTGGTTGGGCTGGAGGACAGAGAACTATTCTAGAATCCTTAGCAATGAATAAACAATGTATAGTCCCGGCAGATGCTCCTCAACTCCTAGATTACTCTGAGAATATAATAGTTGTGAGACCAGAGGCAGATGCTATAAGGAAAGCAATAGAAAAAGCTCCTGATACTAATGAGAAAGGAAGACAAGACGTTCTCGATAATTGGACAGATGAGCATTACTACCAATCTATAAAGGAGGGTTTAGAATGCTTAAAGTAAATTCAAAAACACGCGTCGCTGTCTGCGGAGCTTCAGGATTCATAGGTTGTCATCTAGTAGCATTCCTTAAAGAAAAGGGATATTGGGTAAGAGGTATTGATGTAAGAGAGAAACCATTCAGAGAAAAGATGTATGGTGTTGCTGATGAGATGTATATTTGCGACCTAAGAGATGCCGATGATGCAGAGTGGGCGTTAGAAGGAGTTAAGTATGTTTTCCACCTAGCATCAGACATGGGTGGGGTTGGATACTTCCACACGCACAACTACGAGCCTTTCATTAACAACATGACTATGGATATGAACATCCTTAGAGCCTGCGAGAAGCTAAAGATCAAAAGACTGTTCTACTCCTCATCAGCCTGTGTGTATCCTGTTCACTTAAGTTCAAATGAGGGAAAACCAACAATGCTTCACGAAGATATGATTATTCCTGCTAACTCAGACCAAATGTATGGATGGGAAAAGCTCATGATGCTCAAACTGTGTGAAGAGGCACCATTTGATGCCAGAGTAGGCATATTTGACACAATCTATGGACCTTATCAGGAGTTCGAAGGAGAGAGGGTTAAATTCCCTTGTGCTATAGCCAAGAAAGCCTTAGATGCTAGAAAGACTGGTAAGATTGATATCTGGGGTAATGGGAAACAACTAAGAGTCTTCAACTACATAGACGATGCACTAGAGCAGATATATAGGATTATGTTCGATAAGAAGTATGATGGACCTGTTAACGTTTGCTCCAACAGGTTGGTATCAATACAAGAGTGCGCTGATGTCTGTTGCAAGATCATTGGTATAAAA
>Ga0208904_1002039_pt1 | contig 13121 bp, 15 predicted proteins | sample AntAceMetag02UKB_FD_184774 | JGI IMG/M metagenome (GOLD analysis project Ga0208904, IMG submission 184774) | Saline lake microbial communities from Ace Lake, Antarctica - Antarctic Ace Lake Metagenome 02UKB (SPAdes) (version 2) | ecosystem: Environmental > Aquatic > Non-marine Saline and...
GTTTGAAAAAGTTTTAAAAGAATTAATTGCACAAGATAAGAATGTAACTATAATTAATGAATCAATTGATGTTCTTAATGACCTGCTTAAGATGCGTAAGATTCTTGATGAGTTTCAAAAGGATTAATTTTATAAAATACTAATATTAAATAAACAAAATGGTAAAAGCATTATTTGTAATTGATATGATAAAAGCTGCAAAAACAGATACTCACGACTATGAAGGTATTATTAAAAATCAGTTAAAACTTATTGATGAGTTTAATAAACATAAGCTTCCGGTTATTATTGTTACAGGAAAACCTATAAAAAAGAAAAACCCAGTAATGCTAAAACTCTGGGGTGATGAAGATAAAGAAAATGCAAAGAAAGGCCTTGATAAATTAGACCCCAGAATAGAAAAAGCAAAAAGAACTAAGCTTCTAAGAAAACCAGAATATGATATGTTCTTTAAGACTGATATTGAAGAATACTGTAAAAAAAAGAAAATAGATGAGATTTATCTTTGCGGAGTTTACTCTGGATGTTGTGTATATTTCAGTGGTGCAGGCGCAGCAATGAGAGAAATCCAACCTTATCTTATTACTGATGCAGCAGGCGGACCTAGAAAAGATTTAGTTAGTGGAGGATGGCAGCAAAATACATTCAAAAGGTTTAAGTTAATGATTGGCCCGCTAATTACAACAAAAGAATTAATTAAAGAGCTCAGATAAAATCCTGCACACGAACAATAAACTCTGTAGAAACTTTGCCATTCTTAACAATTACACCTTCTTTTATTAGAAGTGCAATTTTCTTTTTGATGTTCTTAGGATCAAAACCAGAGAAACCAGAAATACTTCCATCAGATTTTATTACTCTATGACATGGAACTTTAGGTGCATAGGGATTTCTCTTCATTATCTGACCAACAGCACGATAAGCTCTTGTTTTTAAATACTTTGCAATTGAATCATAGGTAGTTACTTTGCCTTTAGGAATCTTTCTTGCAACTTTGTAAACTTTGTCTGCGAGTTTCATTTTAATCTCTCCAAGAAGTTTACTATTAACTCTTTATTATAACTCTGCTTATATTGTTTTGAGAGTTGCACAACTTTAGTTTTATCTATATTTATCTTCTTTTTCTTGAATAGTGTTGTTATGTTACCAGAAGTTATGTATTGCAAGAACTGTGTTACATTTTTTGGTTGTTCTGTGAATCTACACCGCTCAAAATCTATTAGATAAGGATTGCCTTTTTTGTCTATAATTATGTGTTTATAGGGGTTTGTCATCTCAAACTTATTTATCTTTAGTTCGTCCATTTTTAATAACTGAATAAAAACTTTTTTTAGGATGTAGAGTATTTCTTTTTTATCATGAGCAACAAGATAATCATTAATTCTCACTCCTTCAATAAAAACTCTTGTTAAAGAGTCTGTTTTCTTATCATAAGAAATAAACTTTGGTGCAATCTTATGCTTGTTTAATAATTTGTTAAACTTTGCTTCATTTTCTATGTTAATTGATTCTTTTGAAGAATTAATAGGAACCTTTCTAATATATTTTCCTTTATTAAAAGTGTATATTTTTCCCCTATGGCCTTGTGCTAACAAATATTCTTTTGGTTTAAACTTGTAAACGTATAACTTTTCAAAAAATATTGTTTTTTTACTTAATAATTTGGTTTCATAACCTAATTCTTTTGCTTTTTTTAGAATTTTGTTTCTTTTACTAAATGAAGAGAATAATAATAGTATTTCTCCATTAATGTTTAGGTAATCTTTTGCTTGCTCTAAAAACTTAATTATGATTTCATTTCCTTCTGGTCCACCATTGAGTGCAATATCATTTTCTATCTTTTTTTCATTTGGAAGATATGGTGGATTAAATACTATTAAATCAAATCTTAGCTCTTTATTTACTTTAGAAAATAAATTACTATTAATTAAATGAATATTCTTTATTGGTTTTTCTCGCCGAGAACTGACTTTTCTTATTTCTTTCTTAGCATAAGCTATTGCTTCTTTATCAATATCAACTGCATAAACTTTAGAAACATAATCAGATAGATAAATACTAATCACACCAGAACCTGCACCCATCTCTAGAACTGTATGGTTTTTTGACTTTAGATGTTTTCTTATTGTGTTTATTAGAAGATATGAATCTTCTTCAGGGAGATAAACCATTCTACAACCCAAATCTTTTATCAACTTCTTTCAAATAATCTTTAACTCTTTCAAGTATTGACTTTAAATAATATTTTTCAAGATTTTCTGAGAATAATTCATACAACGAACTATTTTCTTTTATTCTATATGTGTTTGCAAGTTTTTCTATTAAGAATAAATCTCTCAATCTTGATAACTGCCTACGAATATTACTTGGAGCTATACCTTTTAGAGGAAGAAAATTATCTTTTCTAAAACCTATTGTTTGATCTTCTATTTCTTTACTACTCAGTTCCCTCTTATTTTTTAATAAAACATAGAGTATATCAACTATTACATCTCTTGAATCACCAGGTTGTAACACCCCGAGTGATAAACAAAGTTTTCTAACTAATTCTCTTTCTTTAAGAAGTTGGGGCTTTTCATATTTTCTTAATGTAAGTTCAAATAAAGGTGTATCTATAGATATTTTTGCCATTTTATTCACACTTAGTATCCCAATCAGTAATATTTAAATTATACATTACCCACAAAGCTAAAAAGGTATCAGAATCTAGTGCAAAATCCCCAGCACCACAATTAGAATCATAACAATAAAGTTTAGAACAATCAAAATAAGTTTTATTAACAATATGAAAATCAACCCAAGAGGAATGGTTTGAATAAGGGATTAAACTAGAATCATTGATAAAAGAAATTAACCCAGAAGATGCAGAATTTGTTTTATTTAGGAAACGATCAATTGCAGAAATTCCAATCTCAGTATATTCAACATAATCAACTTTTGTTAGAAAATCTTGAAAGTCTAAACCAATATATGGTTCCATTGATTCACCAATAATACTTACTTTTCGAATAACACGAAAGTCATTTATATTATTGTTATAATAAGGGTCAACAACACCTCCATAATCTGCATCAGATATCAACTGTGTTTCAGGAAGATTTAGTGAGGTTGTTGAATCATATATTACTGTTTTGATATCTGCAGTAATCTTTAATCTGTTTGCAGTTAACTTAGAAAGTTCAATATTTGTAAGGGTATAATTTGTGTAAATACCATAATCTTCTTCAGTTAGCTTAACAAATTGATCTAATAGTACTGGAACAGTTAAGTTTTCTGCTGAACCTAACCCAATACCAAAATAAACTGAATACGAATCATTCATACAACCAGCAATATCATTGAGAACCTTCTCTTCAGTAGGATAAAAAACATTATTATTAGTCATGTGTTGGCTAACTGATTGGAGACAAGCCTTTGCAGCAATCTCTAAAGCATAACTTGAATATGCAACAAAAGAGTCATGGTATGAGCTGAATAATCCTGCTCTAACTTTTGCAAGTTCAACTCCATCATCAACTCTCATCGTTGTTCCTGTTGTAAGTATTAGAATAAACATAGATGATAATACTAGGGCAAGTAAAGTAAAAATAATTGCCTTCTTATTTTTTTGAATCTTTTTTATCATATTAATACCACACTGAAACAGTAACTATTAGGGGGCCGTATAATGAGCCATCATTTAATCTTGCTATTCCAAGACGCCTAACTTTTGTAAAACTTGTGTAATCAGCATAATTTTGCTGTCTTGAATAAAGGGTTTCTGTTGTCGAACTATTTGATACAGAAATATTAAAACTAAACTTTGAAGGAATCTTTAAATCTGAAATTTGGGAAATAAAATTTGAATTTGTTGAGGTTTGATTATCATGATAAAAAACCAGTATCTGCTCTAGCAAAGTGTTTGCAGGATTTTCTATAGTTCCATTTAGGGTCATGTTAGTTATTTCCTCATCAGCAATAGCTCCTACAGGAGTAGTCATATAAAACTGAATTAAATCTTCACCATAAACTCTTGTGGATTCTACTTCAGGAGAAACATCTAGTGAAGTTAAGATTAGTGAGACTGCTACAAAAAAGATGATTGCAGCTATAACTGCATCAAACAAGAAGAAGGATGCAGCTTTTTTATTTTTAGACACCATATGCTTAGATTTAACTCAGTCTTTTTTAAAGGTTATTGATAAAAAGAAGACAAAACTAAATAGTTTTGGTCATTTAACAAAGTTAAATAAAGACAAATATCAAAGATTTTTGATTATTTAATAGAATAAAAAAAAAATAAAAAAAATAATTAATTAGCTCACTATGTTACAACATATGGTCTTGTTGTTATAGATCCTTCAACTACTTTTTTAATAGTGCTTGAACTGCCTAATGTATATACTATTCTAAATTGATATATTTTTTTAGCATTCATATTGTCTCTAACAACATAATCAGCAACAGCTACTAAGTCCTCGTTATAAGTTATAACTAATTGATCTGCATTTTGTGTTGGAAGATTCCAAGCAGTTACAAGTCCACCGTGAACTCCCCAAGTAGACAAAGCAGTCACATCTACGAAAGCAGGATCAGACTTTTCTTTAAATTCAACAGTATCAATGCTAAACTCATTATTCATCATATTCATAACATCAATCCTAGTAATACCAAGATTAGTGGCACGAGCATATTCTATACCATAAGATCCTGAACATGATAAAACTGCACCAAAATTACATGCTTCAGGAATATAAGCTTCTGGGTTTAGAACACCAAAATAACTTAGTGCACCTATCATAACAAGAATTACAAGAAATGCCCAACCATATGTAGTTAAAAATTCTAAGGCTGCTTGGCCTTTTTTATTAAACATCTAAAATCACCTCATATCATATTTTATTAGATAAATGATATTCACAAGTGAATTTATATTTAATAGTTTATAAAAGTATTGATTTTTAAATAGGTATAAACAATAAAAAAAACTAAAAAACTGAAAATTCTTCGGAAACTGCAAAGCAAAACAAATAAAGAGATCATATTTAATAATAATATGGATTCACTAGGTAAAATTTCTATAATTATTAGTATAATAGGAATAATTGCATTGCTTTTTACAATCAGAACATATAACTTCAACTTAGTTGGCGGCAACAACTTAACACAGGAGAACATTGGGAAAAGTATTGAATTACAAGGAAGAGTGATTGATTATAGAAAATTTGAGAATTCTTTCTTAATAACTCTGGACACAAAATGCAAGATTAGCACATTTTACTATGACAAAAAACAAGAGTTTACAAAAGAACAGATTGAAGAGTTAATTGGTAAAGAAATAATTATTACTGGTGTTTTGCAAAAAGGAGCTATACCTGAATTAAATATAGAAGAATTAGAAATTGTCTGACTTACTATAACTGCCCTGAAACCATTTACTGCAAAACCTTTATAAATTAGTATAATAAATATTAAAATAATTACTTTAAAGGAGGTTAAACATGGCAAAAGCGATTAAACATCCAGTTGGGTGGTCTTTAACAATATTTATCTTAGCAATTATTGTTGCAATACTTGGTTTGATAAAAGCAGAATTAAGTGTGACATTCTTATTGTTGGCAATATTTTTGATGTCTGCAGCAACATTTATCAAAACACATTAAATTTTTCTAGATTTTTTTTTATAATTTAATAGTGTTAACTATATATGCCTCAAATCTAATAAGCTCGCCTTAAAATGGCTTCATATAATAGTCAAATTTATAAATTCATAGAGCAAAAATAGTATATAAACTAAAATGTATAAAAAGAGGCCTAATCCAGATGAAATCTAAAATAAAGAAAGCTCAATCTTCAGTTGAATTCCTAACCACTTATGGCTGGGTTCTTATTATTGTTTTACTTGCAATTGGAATTCTAATAAATTACGGGTTTTTCAATCCAAGCAGATATCTGCCTGAGAGTTTTGAATTTGGAGAGCAACTAAAAGCAGAAGAGTTTTTTATTGATTCAGATGCAAATGGAGAAGGATTAGTTGCACTTAGATTTAGAAATAACTTTGCAAGAGATATAAATATAACAAAGATGGAAGCAAAATTGAGTGGCGAACAAAGTTATATTGATTGTGGCATAGATGTGACAAACCTTAGTGTTGGCAGAGATGCAATTATTGCATGCCCAGGAATTACTTTAAGTGAAAATGTCAAGAACAACATAAATATAAAAGTGACATTCATAAGAGATGCTCCTGGGACAACTGAACATAACATATCTGGGGTGATATTTGCCCAACCTACTAGTGGAGAATATTGTTTTATGGAAAGTCCTGATTTAGGACCTAACCCAATTCATTGTTATGACAATGTTATTGATTGTAATGAACCAATTGGTTGCACATAATAAAATTTTAATCAAATGGAACAACAAATAGAAAAACCAAAGACTGCATGGGAGCAATTCCTTTCTGATAATGGGTTTAAAGAAGAAGAAGCAGAAGTTGCAGACGGAATATATGAAAAAACAGGTTATCCTGTGCCTGCAAAAAGTTTTCGACTAAAAGTAGAGAGTTTTGGAACACCAATCGAAGCAATATACTATTGGTTTCTAGACCATCTTAAACAAGATCAAGGATACAGTAAAGTTGAAAAAATAATAGACACTTTTTCAGCCAGCGAAACAAGTGCATTCTGGGGTCAATCCTCACAAAGAATTGGACTGCAACAAGATAAAGCAGGAGGATATCTAAGAGTTATTTCTGAATTAATAAAACAATTATTTCAAATTGTCAGAGAATTAAGAATGATTGATGAAAAACTTGTTGTTCGACAGGCATGGAAAGATAAAACAACAGGAGAAAAACTAAAGAGTGCAGATGTAACTCTAAAAAGTGAGTTTGTAGAGTTAGTAGAAGGTGGAGCAAAAGAAGTTAGCTCTGTTTATGGACTTGCAAGAGAAGTTGGTTATCATATTCTACCAGATTTATTTTTTAACACTCATGTTTATTCTATAAGAGCAATAGACGACAAAGTTGATGGTATGGATTATAATAAAAGAGTTAAGAATGTTTTGAAAAAAAAATTATTTAATTTCTTAAACTGGAAAGAACAAACAGACAAAGAATTCAATACAAGAAGAGAATTCCAATTAAGATATATGTATCAACACTGGCAAACAATTAAAACTTATATGAATTGGATAAAACCCTATCTTAGAAACATTAAAAGATTGTCTATGAATCAAAAACATATTGAGAGTGCGGATATAATTGGGGCTTTTGAAACATCAATGATTGAAATAGAAATTCTTGCACATAAAAAAATAGCAGGAAATGTCCATGCATGTACATTGGCAAACTTTTCATATACAACCAAGCCAGATATGAATTTCCATACACAAGACTATCAACATAAGGGTCCGATACACGTCGGAAATGTAACGGTTAGCCTTAAAGCATATGGGTGGAGTGAACAACAAATTGAAGCATATAAAAAATATAAAGATGATGAAGATCTTGAACTTTTAGGTTTAGCAGATGATAAAATTCAATCAGCAATGGATATGCTTGGAGATAGTTTTAAGAAATATTTAGAAGAGTGTGGAGAAATTTTTGGAAAGGACAAAGAAAAACTGAAACCAAAACCCCAACAACAAGAAAGTATACTATCACCTTTTATTGCAATATTCAAAGGCTTTGCAGAAATAGGAGGAGGATTCTTTCCAGGAAAACAAAAAGAAGATGATAAGGGCCCTAAACTTCCAAATGAAAAATATGTTGAAAAAGCAGAAGGGGTCGCAACCTTATCGACTTGGTTAACGTATAAAATCTACAAAAAAGCAAATGATATGTTAACATGGTAAATTTAAACAAAATTAGTAACATTCCACCAGAAGAAAGAATCGCACTTCTTAAAAGATTGAAAGAGCTTGATGAAGAAAAAATAAAACAAATAGAACAAGAGAAACAAAGAGAACTTGAAGAATTAAAAAAGAAATCAAAAGCTCTAGAAGATGAATTAAGTGATGAAATAAATGAGTCAATTGAAGAGCTTACACAAATAGAAAGTAAAAGATTACAAAGACAACCGACTGAAGAAGAAATAATTCAACAACAAAAAGAAATTAAGGGAGTTAATTATGATTCTCTTGTTGATAAACTTCGTTCAGAAACAAATGCAGATAAAAGCAATGCATATCATATGATGAAAGAGTTTACTCAACATCAAGGAGATCCACAATCAGAACACATATTTAATTATGAATCATTACGAAAGATAAAATCTGTTGTTGACAAAATGAAAGACGAAGAAGATGAGTTTGGTTATAAAAAACGAATGGAGTCTGTTCTAGATCAAGCGTTTGATAATATTCAAAAATATGATGGAGACACATACTGATGGTTGTATTTAATACTGGTTATTACCAAGCCATGGACAGAGAATATGTTTCTGCAGTTGACCCCGAACATCCTGAATTAGAAGAACCTATACAGGCCAAAGAAAAACCAATTAGTGGACTTGGCCCTAAACAAATAGGTGTTAGTATGAATCCCTTTGTACATCCAACGCAGGGAGTTGAAGCAAGACTTCATGATGGTGCATCTAAGATGGAACTTACTTTCTTTGGAAAAGGCAAAGGAAATAAGGATAGCTTTACACCTGAAAGTATTGGAAGAGAAGAAAGGGAAGAAATAAGAAATCTATTGAAAATTAATGAAGCAACAATGAGTACTCATGCTACTGTTGCAGTTGAAGGGCTTGCGGGCTTTGGAAGAGAAGGATTTGATGATAGACAAAGAGAAACTTCAATAAATGAAATAGAAAAAGCAATTGATTTTGCAGCAGACGCAAGCACAGGAGGAGCAATTGTTTTTCATACAGGAGAATGGCAAAGACCAATTAGTGAACAAGATTTTACAACTAAATTTGGAGAGTTTAAAGGATTTAGCACAGAAGAAGATAAAGCTGCACTCTACACTGTGGATACGTTAAGTGGGCAAATTAGTGGTATAAGAAAAGATCAACTAATGTACGAACCAGAATTCTTAACAGTAAAAAGCTTTTCTGAAACAGAAAACTATGATGAAGATCGTAGTGGAAATTATAATGACACAAAAGGAAATAGAATATTTACATATATTGGCGAAGATCAATTTAATGGTGATAAATATAAAAAATATAGAGATAAGTTTGGCAACGAAGTATTTGAAGATGAATGGGTTGACAAAGAGGGGAAATTCATAAGTCCTGATCCATCACAAACAGAAAGATGGTTTGAAAGACTACCGAAATGGAACTCTGATAATACTAATTTTGATGTTAAAAAGATGAGTTTTTCAGATTTTGCAGAACAAGCAGAAAAATTCAATAAAAGACATGGACTTAATGTTTCTCCAGAACAGTTATATGTAAAATCTCAAACTAGTAATAAAGTTCTACAAGCGAAAGGAAGCTCGTTATATCACGCAAGACAATATGAAACTCATAAATTCCAAAGAAAGAAATGGTTAGATGCTCTTGAATATTATGAAAAACTAAAAGACACTATTCCTGAAGGAGAAGAATGGAGACTTGAAAAAGAAAGAGGGGTTTATGGTATGCCTGAAGAATTTAATATTCTAAGTACCACAGAATCAAAACTAGATTATCTAAATAGAAAAATAAAAGATGAAGAAGATTCTATGAGACACATTCACGAGTCGAGTGCAACTGCAGATGCTCAAGCAAGACAAGCACAAGATAGTATTAATAATATTCAAACGATTCATGATTATGGTATTGAGAAAACTGCAAGTTCTATCTCTTACTTAGCTCAAAAAGTTTGGATAAAAAATGAAAACAAAAAAGACCCTGATATGAAAGATTTATATTTAGCACCAGAGAATTGGCAACCGGGAATGTTTGGTTCACACCCAGAAGAAATGACTGAAATTATTCAAGCTTCAAGAAAAAAATTTATTGCAGATAATAAAATATCTATGGGTGAAGAAAAAGCTAAAAAAGTTGCAGAAAAAGTTATTAAATCAACTATAGATGTCGGACATCTTAATCAATGGAGAAAACATTTCCAAAGAAATTCCGGAGAAAATGATAAAGATTATAATAAAAGATTTGATAGCTGGATGTTAAAAGAAATTGATAAAATGCATGAAAAGAAGGTCTTAGGCCACTTTCACCTTGCAGACAATTTTGGTTTTGACGATGAACACCTAACTCCAGGTCAAGGAAATGCGCCAATAAGAGAATTTGTGAAAAAACTAAAATCAAAGGGTTACGATGACTTTATTGTTGAAGGAGGAAGTTTTAATCCTACAACCGCATTACAAGATACTTGGTCATATTTTGGAACTCCTGTTTATTCAAGCCATCCAAGAGGAAGCTTTAGAGACTTTAGACAGAAACATTTTGAGTATAAATCAACACCATTATATATTGCAGGAGCATATGCGCCAAGTAATCAATTTAAAACCTGGTCAGAGGTCCCATTGCATTAATGACCTTAAAGTGAGCTCATTAGATAATCACATTGAGTTCGTTGCAGGGGGATGTTCCTGCGGGATTGCAGAACCATAAACAAACACATCAACTGAGTGAAAGGTCATTTGCCATTAAATTTATAAAGTATAAATAAGAATAATTAGTAAAAAGGGGTGTAGCATTGGATTTTAACATAAAGAAGAATCCTATTATTAAAAAACAAGAAGAAAAGTATCCAAAGAGGGATATGGATATTGCATATCAGTTTTCTAAGTTAATGATTGGGGAATTTCAAGATTTTGTAAAGGCAATAGTTTTATTTGGTAGCACAGCAAGAAAAAGTAAGAAAAAAGGAGATATTGACATCTTAGTCATAGTTGATGACATTCTTGTGGATTTTGACAAAGCAATAGTCCAGGGATATAGAGTTCTAACACAAAGTGTAGTCCAAAGAGTTTCAGACAGGCTACACATAACTACCATGAGACTAACTAATCTTTGGGAATACATGAGAGTAGGAGATCCGATAGCAGTAAACATCCTAAGAGAAGGAATTGCAATAAGAGACACAGGATTTTTTACACCACTAAAACTATTATTATACCAAGGAAGAATAAAACCCAGCAAAGAATCTATAATAAATTATATTTCTCGTAGTAAATACTCATTACTTAGTTCTAGGAACCATATTTTAGCAGGCTGCATTGATCTTTATTGGGCAGTAATTGATGCTGCAGAAGCTGCACTCATGAAAGTTAATGAGATCCCACCAGGACCAAGTCATGTTCATAACCTAATTGAACAAAAGTTTGTGAAAACAGGCAAGATTGAGAAGAAATACTCTTTAATGCTACACGAATTCTATCATCTAAATAAGGCAATTGAACACAAAGAAATAACACACATACCTGCAGAGCAATATGATAAATATCTAAGTGATGCTCAAGACTTTGTTGAGTGTATGCAGAAGATTGTTGATGAAAAATAAAAAATTAAATGTCACAATGTAAAACTGTGTTTGTTATTGCATTAAAACCTAATTCATCACCTGGACATTGAACAAAATTATTTTCCTCCCAATCAAAAACACCAATTCTAAACAGGTTTTCACAATGTCTATAATCTGCAAAAAGAGGAGCATTTCCAGTTCCTGCAATATTAAACTCTATTGTTTCTTGCCCATGAATTATACTTGGACCACCAGTATTAGGATTAGCTACTAAAGGCTTAACAAGATAGCTAAACCCATTATAATTACAAGCGGCACCATTACCAACAAAAGCAATTTTATATTTACTTATATTATCCTCATCTTCAGGATCAGGATTAGGTATAAGAAGTTCAAAGTCAGTATATCCTGCATTATATAACTTGAAATTAATATAATCACTACTAGGGCCTGCATCAGCAATATGATAATGTACATCATATATTATTAAAGGATTATTAACATTATAAGAACAATCATTACTGCAAGTTACAAACTCGTGACCTTCACAAACTTGATTTCCACAAGAAGAAGTTATTGGAGAAGAACCATCACACCTAAAAAGAAGACCATCATCATCAACACAAACATTTGCATTACCATCATCTGCCATATATTCCAAAACAAACTCATCTTCAACTTCAGCCCGAGTTTCAATATGCAAATTATCTGCTTCAAGTACTGCTTCAACCCACATATCTTGATCATTATTACTAACCTCCTCCATAATTCTAATATTAGGATTAAATGCAGGAGAAATATATTCTCTACCATTCTGGATTCCAGTCACCCAAAGACCATCATTAGAACTGACACACCTAAAAAGAGAACCATCATCATCAACACACACAGTTCCATCATTTGGAAAACTAAGACTATTTACCTTAAGATGGTCTACCCTTGCTTGACCAGTTCCCTGAGCATTCTCAACTTTAAACAGCCCATAGGTTATTAACGTAGAATCAAACTCGCCTTTATTTGCTTCAACATTACCTTCAACAATTAAATCATCTTCAATATAACCCTCTTCCATCTCACAAACACCATCAGCATTACATGCATGAGCAATTATATCTTCAGTATCATCAATAATAGAAGCTTCTTTTCCTGCAAGGCCACCAATATTTTGTGTTGAACCTGATGCAATACTAATTACCCCAACAACAATTATTATAGCTAATATCCATAAATAAGTTTTATCCATAAAAAATCCCTCCGAATATGAAAATATATTAATTCTAGATCTTTATATATAAATACTTTTTCATATTTAAACCTTAGAGACAAATATACAAAACGTTTAAATATAGCAACGAATATATTGTTATTATGGCATTTGATACTAGTATAATAGAAAAAAACAGAGAAAAGCTAGCCAATGCTCATAAAGCAAAGCTTTCTAACACCTCGCGAGAAATTCTCGCACAGAAGCAGCAAGCAAGACAAGAAAGTATCAAAGCTAATCTAAAGAATAATAAGCCATCTTACCTTGGAAAAGTAAAAAAAGAAGAAGTTCTTACAGTTGTTAGAAATAAAGGACCTATTACAACAACAGAATTAAAAAGAGAACTAAATGTTGAAACCTATCTTATTTCTGCAATTCTATCAGAGCTTGTTAATAGTAAAGTTATAAAACTTACAAATGTAAAAAAAGGCACAGGAATATTTTATTATGCGCCAGG
>Ga0208904_1002041_pt1 | contig 13117 bp, 18 predicted proteins | sample AntAceMetag02UKB_FD_184774 | JGI IMG/M metagenome (GOLD analysis project Ga0208904, IMG submission 184774) | Saline lake microbial communities from Ace Lake, Antarctica - Antarctic Ace Lake Metagenome 02UKB (SPAdes) (version 2) | ecosystem: Environmental > Aquatic > Non-marine Saline and...
ATAGGCGGCTCCCTCGATTGCCTGGATACCGACAAGGATAGCTTCCCGAAGCTGACCACGATAGGCGGCTCCCTCGGTTGCTGGAACACCGACAAGGTATGCTTCCCAAAACTGACCACGATAGGCGGCTCCCTCGATTGCCTGGATACCGACAAGGATAGCTTCCCGAAGCTGACCACGATAGGCGGCTCCCTCGATTGCCGGGACACCGACAAGGATAGCTTCTCGACAGAACATAGCAAAGGAGAATCATGCAGAAGATAACCAGAACACAAGCATGGGCGTTGGGTCACATCTTCCGAACGGCCTACACGTTTCTAGCCCACTACTCAACAGGGGAAATCGACCGAACATTTTTCCTAAATGGCATGGCTGGCATCTTGCAGAATATCGACACGTTTATCCGTGAGAACGGTGGTCAGGCCACCAATTCAGGACTCCCGAACATCGTCACAGATACCTCAGACGTTCCGACAGAGGAGGTGACTAAATTGAAAATCAAAAAAAGAACTGGCAGACCTGATCAACCGACACGGCATTGACACAGACTTGGATACTCCAGACTTCCTGATTGCTGACATGATTCTAGGCTTCTTGAGTTCGATCAAGGAGTGTCACGCGAAGCACGAGCAATGGTCTGACGGAGAGAATGATTGCGAGATTACGACAGAACATAGCAAACAGGAGAAAACGAGATGAGCGAGTACGCGGGAATGACGGCGCACTATACTAAGAGGCGCTGAAAGATTCGCTGCTGTGAGTGGTGCGGGCAAGCTATAGCGATTGGCGACAAGTACGCGAGCTGGTTATGGTACGCAGACGGGCAACGATCTACGGTCTACGCGCATGATGAATGTTTCGATGCGTGGGCGGAAGAGTGCCACAATGATTACGGCGGAGTGCACCATTCAGACGGGCAAAATCAGAGGCCAGCAAAGGGAGAAAACGAGATGACCGAGAAGCAAACAAACATTCACATCGCGTATTGTTGGAGATGTGATTGGTCCGGCAGTGTTCCTAACGGGGAGAATATATGCCCGTCTTGCCAAACGCTAAGTCTGCGCCACAAATCAAGGCATAAGATATATTGCGCCAGCAGAATGAGCGCAGAATAGAGAGTCAGAGAGAAATTAACGGCCCTTGTAATTGCATGACCATCGCCGAACCCCAAGAAGATCAGAAACGCAAGCAACCGCCAGAACAGGAGCAACCGAGATGAGCGACGAACAGAAAACAGGGGCAACGGAGCGCGAGGGGCTGAGGGCGTGTGAGACATGCCGATATATAGACAATATGGAATCAGGAATGAACGAACCATGTTTAACGTGCCAGCGAGTTGGGAACTACTATCTATGGTCGGAGGATGTGCCCACCCGCGCAGCCGACGACAATGGGAGGGACTACAAGATTAAGGCTCTGGAGCGAATGCGTGTTGAGTTATCAGACGCACACGTACTCAACAAGGATCAGGCGGCGGAGATCGGGCGGTTGACTTATGCGGCAGACGCATGGGCAGATGAGATGACCGCTAGCATCAAAGAGCGCGACGACCTGCGTGAAAAGCTGGACGCGGCGAGCGCTGCGTTGAAAAGGATAAGATCGGCAAGGGGTGGGCCAGACCACGAGGCATACTACAACGCAGATTGCGTGGCGCAGAAAGCCCTAGTCGAAATCAACGGAAGCGGGGAGCCGCAATGAGCGAAGGAAAGAAATACCCATACGACTACGCAAAGGCGGAAGCCCTACGCATCATTGAGCTAATAGGGCACCACTGCGATCGAATTGCAATCGCCGGCAGCATCCGCAGGGAAAGGGCCGAAGTCGGAGACATTGAAATAGTCTGCATCCCAAAAACCGTCATGGGAGGACTATTTTCAGACGAGCCTATGCGCGACCCAGGTTACTGTTCGGAAGTAAATTCAATGACAAAGATCAAAGGGGAACCAACAGGGAAGTACACGCAGCGCATTTCATCAAACGGAATAAACGTAGACATATTCATGGCCACCCATGAAAACTGGGGAGTAATAATGGCAATCCGGACCGGAAGCGCGGCATTCAGCGCAATGCGCATAGCAGCCCGATGGTCCCAGCTTGGCTACCACTCGCAAGGCGGGATCCTCTACAAAAATGGTGAAGCATTTCAGGTTGCAGAGGAATCCGAACTATTTAAGATGCTCGGAATACCGTGGATAGAACCAAACATGAGGGAGATAACGTAATGGAAAAGCCAATTCTTTTCAAAGGCGAGATGGTAAGAGCCATCCTAAGCGGCCAGAAGACTCAGACACGCAGGATAATGAAAGTTCCAACAGGATGGGAGCCAGACGGAACCCTCGGGCGAATAAAATCCACTCACCCGAAGAAAGGAAAGTTTGGGGCATTCATCAGGACAGGAGTCGGCACCGACTTCCCTCAATTCGATATAGTCACGTCGCCATACGGAACGCCAGGGGATAGCCTCTGGGTAAGGGAAACGTTCAAATCTCACGGTTTCGGAACATGGGGAATCCACTACAAGGCCGACAAGTTCACGCGAAACGATAAACGCGCAAGCATCTACGATGAGATGTACGAGACGAAATGGCGCCCCTCGATCTTCATGCCGCGTTGGGCGAGCCGCATGGACCTGGACATCAACAGCATCCGAGTCGAACGCCTCCAGAACATCAGCGACAAAGACGCCATTGCCGAAGGCATTGAACAGAGCACCCACATTGGGCCCATGCGATCTATGGGATGGAAAGACTACTCAGGCGGCCCAGGTTTTTTTTCACCGGCCAACTCATTCAGTTCACTATGGGATTCAATAAATGGAACCCCTCGAGCCAACGGCGCCGACATTTCATGGAGCGCCAATCCATTACTCTGGGTTGTGGAGTTCACTCTCAGAACAAGCGACAAACACAAGGAAGAAACAACATGAAACACTCACCAGAGTCAAACGTTCCTCAGCGTGTCACAGGCGTGGATACCGCGAAAGCCGGAACCGAGACGACGTGCAGAGCCCTAGTATGGACAGACAGAAAAAGAATTGAGGTCATAGAGATCATCACGACCACGCCTAAGCCCGTCGCCGAGATTCACCAGCCAACACCGAGCGGGAGGAAAATAGAATGTAACCTCAAACGTCTAGTTCGCCGCTTCTGGCGTCCGGGATGGGTGGAGTCTCAGTTAATATCGCGTGACGCCCAGATGATTTACATAGTGCGCGACCGGCTCGGAGAAGAACGCCAAGTCTTGCATCATATCCGAGGGTGGGAGCCATCGAGTACTGCGAGATTTTCACTGCTGCCCTTCTTCGAAGCCTATCACCGCGAGAAGGTCGAAACGGCTGTCCCATATAACCCAGACGAGCCACTAAGACAGAAACGAGAGGCCCCATGAGCAGCAAGGGCAATAGAAAATATCAATGCGACACCAAAAAAGATATAACGACAGGACGCAAGCATTGAAATCCCTCGGCAAACGACCGCGGAAAATGCGAAAAGAACTGCAGCCCTATTTATGTCCGCACTGCAATCAATGGCACCTGGGGCATCGTCCAAACCAAAACAAGCACCCATTAACGGCAGCGATACGAAAGGCAAGGAAATGCCAGACAACAATCGAGAACTAATAGTCCCGCTTGTATGCCCACATTGTGACTGGTCGGGAAGCGATGACAATGTGCGCATGCAATGGGAGAGAACACCAAACGGGATAAGAATCACATCAGGCGTTAAGTGGGCATGCCCGCGGTGCGATATGGTAGTACACGAAGAAGACATGGAGTTAAACCAATGAGCGAAGACCGAGCAGAATACACCGTCATCGACAAAAACATCCAAAAACGAATCGCCGTAATGACCCCATTCGAACTGTGGTGGTATTCCGTTGGCTCAGTGGGCGTTCCCAGCAAAAGGGATGACATGGAGTCGCATGCACATAATATTGCACGACTCGCATGGAATACCGCAATTGATTTCAACAACGAAACAAAAGGGAATAAGAAACCATGACCAAAGACACTGATAGGGCGCGAGCCTGCCTTGACGAAATTGACCCGCGAAATCTTGCGTATGAAGAATGGCTTCACGTCGGGATGGCACTGAAAAACTCCGGTTGCTCGGTCAACGAATTCGACCAATGGAGCCGAAAGGATGGAGCCAGGCACAACAAAGGTGAATGCGAAGAGAAGTGGCAATCGTTTCGCGGGAACGGATCCGCAGGCATCACTATTGCATCTCTAGTCCAAATGGTGAAGGACGCCGGCGGAGAGGTCCCAAAGCAAACATGGTCATTTGATGAGAACCCAGACGGGCAAATGGGATGGGGAGACGTGATCCCGATCGGAAACCCAAAGGCAGTGGCGACAGAGCAAGAAGTGCCCACGGTGATCGACACCAATTGGATTGACACCGCGGAACTTCCTCCTCCTGCACCAGACTGGGAGAAAAACGACTTCGCACGCTATTTGGAAGTCATGTTCGAATCAGAAGAGCTCGTCGGCATCGTCACCGAAACGTGGTACAATGAGCGAATCGACAAGTGGGTACCGCAAAAGGGGATGAGCGCACGCACCGCGGGCCAATTACTGGAAGCCCTCGGCAAGTGCGATGGCGACATCGGCAAGGTCATCGGAGACTCAAAACCAGAGGTAGGCGCGTGGATACGGATAAACCCACTCGATGGTGAGGGCGTCAGGGACGAGAACGTCACATCATTCAGACACGCTCTTTTAGAAGCGGATGCAGATGACGTGACCAAGCAGTTTGCGATCGTCCAAGAACTGGAACTTCCATGCACTACAATAGTCCACAGCGGAAACAAGTCGATTCACGCCCTTGTCCGCGTTGACGCAGCGGATAAAGATGAATACCGGAAGAGGGTGGACTATCTCTATAAAGTGGCAGAGAAGAATGGGCTCCAGGTCGACCGCTCCAACCGAAATCCATCACGGCTTTCAAGACTGCCCGGCATCTCTCGTGACGGAAAGCCGCAATATACCATCACCGGCCAGAGCGGCAAACGCAATTGGGCCGACTGGGTTGACTGGATTGAAGACCTTAAAGATGACCTCCCGGATCCGCAGTCACTCGCGTCAATCTGGGGCAATCTACCAGAACTCGCGGACGAATTGATCAAGGGAGTGCTCAGAGTAGGCCACAAGCTCCTAATCGTAGGTCCTTCAAAAGCAGGCAAGTCCTTCGCGCTCATTCAGCTTTGCATTGCGATCGCAGAGGGGCGCAAATGGATGGGGCTAGATTGCAAGTCAGGCTCAGTTCTCTACCTGAATCTTGAGCTCGACTCACGGTCATGCTGGCATCGGTTCAAAGACGTATATCAGGCATTAGGCTGGACTCCGGACAACATCAACAATATTGACGTGTGGAACCTCCGCGGTCACTCTGTACCTCTCGATCGACTAGTCCCCAAGCTACTCAGAAGAGCCAATAAGAAAGGATATGCCGCCGTAGTCATTGATCCAATCTATAAGGTTCAGACTGGTGACGAGAATAGCGCAGAGGATATGGCAACCTTCTGTAATCAATTCGACAAGATTGCTGCCACCCTCGACGCTGCTGTCATCTACTGTCATCACCACTCGAAAGGAGCCCAGGGCCAGAAAAGATCAATCGACCGAGCCGCAGGGAGCGGAGTCTTCGGCCGGGATCCGGATGCAGTACTCGACTTCATTGAGTTGGACATCGACAAGGACCGGAGAGAGCAGATCGTGTCAAAGGTGGTTTGCTCCAACATCGAAACAGCTATTCGAGGTTTTGGCGCCGTCCCCGCAGATATAGACGAACTAGAGCGTGCAGAACCAGCAAGGTATCTAAAAGCAGCTCAGGCCAAGTGGAACGATAAGGCCACCATCCTAGCCACTGCAGCATTCACGGCAAGAGAGACCGGCAAGCGCATGTCGGGATGGCGTATCGAGGGAACTCTCAGAGAGTTTGCCACGCCTGAGCCTCATAGAGTGTGGTTCAACTACCCCACTCACAGCGACGACTCGTGGGGGCTACTGCAGGACGCCAAGGCATCCGGAGAGGTCCCACCGTGGATGGCTTCTCAGAAGGCAAAAGATGAGCATGCCAAAGATAAAGCCGACACCCAGAAAGCGGAAACAGAGAAAGCCGTCGAGACCTGTGGAGGGCCAGGAACAGCCACAGTTAAGGACATCGCAGGGGAACTCAACCTCTCGGATGATGCAGCTCGGAACCGCATCAAACGCCACAACAAATATGTCCATAAGCATGGAGTGATTCTCTTCAAGGAGAAGTCCTAATGCAAACAAGCGTAGTCACTAGCAACACGCGCGGTTTACGGAGCAGTCTCACAAAAGGGCCAAACTCGACCGCGCGTGTCACTAGCAACACGCGCGAGTTAGAAAGAAACACGTGTTTGCCTCATTTGGCACACTCGGATTCGACCGCGCGTGTCACTAGCAACACGCGCGAAACCGCGCGTGTCCCCATATATAAATATATAGAGGTCGGGCGTGTACGCTCCGCCCTACCTCCCTCGAATATTTTGCACCAACCTACGCCGCCTACCACACGCCATCAACCAGATCACCAGCTGTCTCAACACAGCCACGAACCCCAAGGAATCGCTCATGTCTAACACTCAGAAGACGACGAGGGAAAACCAAGTTACCCGCGATCAGCTCGCAAGGTATTCTGGAGCGGTCTCTCGATGGTGCGCACTCACCGAGGGCAACATCAATTACTCAGCTGCCGATGAGACGCCGAAGTGGGAAAGCGAACTCGCTGCATTCTCAAAACATCTCAGCTTCCTCGACGAGCGCAAACGCAAGGCCACACCGCTTCAGTTCTAAACAGGAGTTCTCCGCTATGCCAACACAGCACAACATCGCTCTCAGGGAGATCGACAGGGCGATCCTGATAGCCAGGTATAATCGTCGTGTGACGCAAGAACCGTATGACGGCTTTCACGCAGACACAGAAATCCGCATCACGTCGTTAGAGGCCTCTAGGAGCCTCCTGAAGGGCGATGGCCCCAAAGAGCCACCTAACCACGTAGAGACCTCCGCAACGCCACGGACGCCCCCAATACTGCTGCCTGAGACCATCCACAGAAAGAAACAACAGAACCGCATCGCTGAAGACCCTTAGAAGCCTCCTGAAGGGCGACGCCCCCAAAAAGCGTCCTAACTACGTCGAGACTACCGCAATGCCACTGGCACCCCCAATACGGACGCCTGAGGCTGTCTACAGAAAGAAACACGCCCCCACCACCACAAACCTACGATTCACGCTCATCCCGAGACACGGGAGACAAAGACTAGGATACTCGCTTCGCTCGGACAGGCGACAATCAACCAACCAAGCCCAACCGCACACACCATGCCGGATCCTCGCAAGCTCGCATTCGGCAACGTGCGCCCGACGCCCTCACACACCGACCGCCGGCAGACCCCGTCGTTTGGCCGAAGTCGCCCCTTTCCCCCTTGCGACTTCAACACAATCGTCGCCGACTACCTGAATCCGCACACAATCAACATCCCAGGCGCCGTCTCAGCCTCCAACGAGAAACCTCCACACTCGTTCCACTCGCATTTCGGCAACTCGCTGAAGACTCACTCACACCTTGCCGCCCCCAGGCCAACCAGCCCCTAGCGCCCCGTCGCTTCGCTACGCTACACGCCAGATCACTCGAAGCCGGCACGCCTTGCCACCGCCAAATCAACGCATTTCCCTCTGAATCCGCCAAATCAAGACAAAACCCAACGCACACGGGACCCAATTCCACACACACACACACACACCGCCCCCCGAGCCCCGAGACCCTGAAGCCCCGACCCCCGGGACTCGCTTCGCTCGGACAGGCGAAGAAGGCGCTACGCGCCGGGCGACAACCAACCAAGCCCCACAAAAGCCCAACACACACGGGGCCCCAACAAAAGCCCAATCACACTCGACGCCGAAACTGCCCAACAGGCTAAATGCACACGGGACCCAATCCCCGCCGCCCCACGCAAAGATACTCGCTTCGCTCGGACAGGCGACCATCCCGCTGGAGCCATTCCGGCTACCCCGGACGTGTACACGGAACCTGCTTGAAGCCAGGTTCCGCGCCACGTCCTTCCTCAACTGGCAATCCCAATCCGTAACCGGCAACCAATCGTATCCCCATGCTCGCTACGCATCGCTGCCGTTTACGCAGACCCGCACCTGTCATGATTCTTGCTTGAAGCCAAGAATCACGCCAAGTGCTTCCGTGTCCGGCAGAAGCTCAAGCCCAAACGGCAACCGCCCTACCGCACACACATTGCCCGAACACTCGTTACACTCGCATTCTGACAAAGAATGTGCGACGCTCTCACAAGATGCCCTCCCGCCGAACGCCTCCGACCGGAGAACGTCTCCCTCGTTCCTCAGTCGACAACCCCCGGTCTGAGCCGATCGACTGAGTTCGGCCAATTCCCCCCACTCGCTTCGCTCGGGCCCAGAAGGAAGCGGGCAGGCAGTTGGAGCGCCAGGGGGAACCTGTCACACCAACTGCTATCAATTGCTGACTACACAGAACACTTTTTATGCGTCCGTTCGGGAATACCCTCACACGTGCCCAGAACCCCAGCAAGCTGGGAACCCGTGAACGTCGCATAAAAAGGTGTTCTGTTCAGTCAGCACTGCCCTTAGTCAAAATCACGGGATCCGGAATACCGAATCCCTCCGAAAACGCACACGGGCCCCAACAATCGCCGCGCACACACCTTGCCACACATCCACCGCCGCCCAGGGAAACTCGCTTCGCTCGAACAGGCAACACAAACGGTCGCCGCCACAAAACCACGTCACACGCGCAAACTAAAACCGGACGCGCCACACAAACCCAGACGCCTGAACACCCGCCGCCCGACGCCCAGGAGACTCGCTTCGCTCGGACAGGCGAAGGAGACTCGCTTCGCTCGAACAGGCGACAACCAAAGCACAGTCACCGCTCGACAGAAAACGAACCATCGCACTCGAGTTCGCTTCGCTCACATACACACACAGTCCCCCCCCCGCCCCCCGAATACAGGGGGAGTATGAGCGGCGTAGCTCCCCGCTTTCGCGCGCGGGGGGAGGAGCTCGCCACTGAGGGGGGGGCTGGCTGCCCCCCTACCCCCGCTTGACGCGCACGCAACCAACAGCGGAACCAACCAAGCCTACCCACTGCAGAAAACTCGTGAATACACTCGAACAGGCGACGAAACTCGCTTCGCTCAGACAGGCAAGGGAGAGACTCGTGGATACACTCAGACAGGCGATGCTCGGGCTCTGCAAATCAACCAACGACCCCGAACGCCCCCGATTCCCCCCGGCCCCGAGACCCGGAGACCCGGAAACTCGCTTCGCTCGAACAGGCGAAGGAGGCGCTGCGCGCCGGGCGACAACCAACCAACCAACCAACCAACCAACCAAGCCTTGCCGAGCCGCCCCCACTCAGAATGCTCGTACAACTCGCATTCGGAGACGGGACGCCCGACGCCCCCGACAAGCACACACCCGCCAGACTCCGCCGCTTGACAGCCGCTTCCCCCTCCACCCCCAAAGCGCCTGCACAAACGTCGGAGACAGGCTGACTCTGCCAAACCAACCAAATACAGAAGTTACCGCCCACCGGCAACCGAAGCACCGAATACAGCGCCTCGATGCCGACGCAAACACACCCAGGCACTCTGGCAACCCGTTCAGTCGTACCTCCCTCACGGATCGCCAGACAGCCTTGCCTCGGCCGTCGCCACGGCTCCGATCGCTTGACGGACTCCACACATTTTGCGACCATTCACCCCATGAGCGAAGTTTCATTCAATCCAGACAAAACGCCCGCTTCGCGGACGGCCAACACACGGCAACCCGCCGCCCAGTGGCCGGCGTGGGACGGATGGGAAGACTCAGAACGAAGAGCCAACAACAGAAGCAATGATAAGAGGTACCCCCCGGGCTACGTCTACAAAGAGGGCTGGGTCATTTGCGTTTCATGCGGAAAGCAGGTCCGAGTCAGACAAGACGGACGAAAGGAAGTCCACCGCGGACGCCGACAAAACAAGGCCAACTGTCGTGGATCAGGCAAGCTGATTCGATCAAAGAAAACTCCAACCAATCAGTAGGCATTGACGGCGGAGTGGCATTCCAGTCGACACGTCCCCTATAAACGGCAATTCCGCATACAAACCGGTCACTTCTCAGGATGCTGGCGGATTGTCTTAGGCAGACAGCCTTGAAATCTCGATAATGCGCCCAAATTGCGCCCATAATGCGCCCATCTTGCGCCCATTCCGGATAAAACATACAAAGTTGAGGAAAAAAACGCTCTTGGCGCGAAACTTGCACACAAACGCGACGACCGGAAACGAGGATTTTCGCGTGCAATCCGCGACATCTGCCCAGATGGAAAAACGTTGGAATTTGGAATCAAGTCCCGCGGGCCGTTTTACTTAGTTGTGTGAACTTGGCCCTGCCGCCGGATGCCGCACTCACCAATTAAATGCCCCCTTTTGCAGGTCAGAAGCGGCCGAACCCGGCAATCACAGCACGGAAACGCCTGCATCCGGCGCCGTGGGACAGTGTTTTTCTTGTTTCGCAGAATTGGATTTTCACTTTCGCGAAGTTGAGGCAGAAAACGCCGGTTTTAGGGCACTTTCGCCACCCCGAAAAGAAAGTTTCAGCAGACCGGAACCCATAACCGCCTGAGCCAGAACGACTTACACCAAACCGCCTCTACTTGGTTGCGTGGACATGGTATCATGGCATAGAGAATGCTATATAATAGGGTAGAAGCGGACGATCTTTGACAACTGGATTAAGACGGCAGGCAGGGGAAACCCTGGCAAATTATCCGAAGCAGTGCCGACCTAATACGCGCCAGAAAATGAGACGAAACACGACCCCGAAACGGCTATAAACGAAAGGATCGAAATGTCCGAAAGCAAGCGTCGAATTGTCCGAGAGCACCAACTATCCCTCTTCACCCGCAATGGATGGAGGATCATTGAATGCCGAGGGCAATGCTACGTTATTGAGAGGCCCTAGCCCCAGGGCGGGACGCCCACCGCCCTCACATCACAACAACAAAGGAAAACGACATGATGGACTCCAACACAACGACGAAACGATATGACAGAGGATATTGCACGCAGAACGGAAATGATTGCGAAACTTGCAGCCTCACCAATCGTGGCCGAGATTGCCACAACAACCCCACGAATGACACTGACGTACATTGGTGGTTGCTATCCGTGCCCTCTGATCGAGCAGCAGCAAAGACTCGCCAATCCAAATAGACCCCAAAAGGGTAATAGACCCCCACGGCGGGACGCCCACCGCCCCTACATCACATAACAAAGGAAAAGATTATGCGAGTTATTATAAGAGAAGAAGGCATCGAATACCCGACGACCGGAGCCCCGAAGATCCGAACCCCGAAAGACGCAAGCATACAGTGCCAAGAGATCAAAGAGAGCGAGACCGAACAGTTTTGCGTACTCGTACTGGATGTCAAAAACCGGCTGAAGGTTGCGGAGATCGTCACGAGCGGACTCGCTGATGCCTGCCTGGTACATCCCCGCGAAGTATTTCGGACGGCCGTTCGTGAGGGAGGAGCGGCAATCGTCTTGCTACACAACCACCCGAGCGGAGACACGACGCCGAGCGCCGAAGACATCCGGATCACGAAACAGTTGATTGCGGCAGGGCGCATACTGGACATCAACGTGCTTGACCACGTAATCATCGGAGCGAACCACAAGCCTTGCAGTCTACGGGAAGACGGACTAGCTGATTTTAGATAACCCCGAGCGCCCCCCGAGAGGGGGGAGAAGGACACCTCATGGACCTTGACCAATTCAGACATAAGTACCCCTGCACACAGGAAGAAATCAACGCCAACACATGGATGGAGACGACGGAAGACGAATTCCACGAAGCCCTCAGAGCTGTGCCGCCCATACTTTTTGCCAGTGGATGCTTTTTAATGGGCGAGCCGTTGACGGATTTGCACACCGGCGAGCCGGTTTTCATGGCTTTCGTCAGCCTCTTTTCGCGGTATTACTACCGCCCCGAGACCGCCCACGGATGGAACACGGACCGCTACAAAAGTGAAGTCGTAACCGAGATGCAGAAAGCGAACGCGACGCCATGAAGACAAACCCCCGAAAGGAATGCTGAAGTATGCTAATCGAACAGAACGCGACCACCCAGCCGCCGATGACAATGGAAAATGCAATGGACTGGGGAGGTCTTTGGCGACCGGCAGCGGAGCAAATTAACCGCTTACAATGGCTAATAGATTCAGGTTTATGTGTACCACGAGATATTGAGACGATTTACAAGGCGATAAAGCAAATCAGGACCGCAACGGCCTAAACGAGACAACGCCCCCCGAGAGGGGGGAGAAAGAACCGATCATGAAATTACAGACCATAAGCGCCCACCACTATGCAAGCCCGTCACAACGCCGCCCCCTCACAGCGGAGGAAAAAGAGGTAAGGCGAATTGCCTACGCCCTTAAGGTACCCACCGCCGAAGCGCTAGACACAGCAGCAAAAGCCCTTGCGCCTTTCCTTGACGCCGTCGAAAAGCAGGGAACCATAATCGTGATCATGCCGGTCCCTAGCAGTACGGGAGACGTGACAGCGAACCGGCAATTTGCCAACGAACTTGCCGCCGAAGTTCAAAGACTTTACCCCGATCGCAGATGTCAGGTAAAAATCACAGTAGGGAGAAAACATCCCGTTGCATCCTCTTGCGTGCGTCGAAAAGCACACAAGCGCGGACTGATCGGGGACGAGCACGCTATGATTCGAGTAGCGGGGCCACTCACGGCCACCGGCACCGCTTACTACTTCGTAGATAACATGGCAACAACCGGCGCCACCCTTGACGCTTGCCGAGCCGCTTTAGGTTTTGGCGACGGCATTGTTTGGGCCGACGAAGGCAGACGGCCGCAACACTAACGGACGACTAAAACCAGAGCACCCCCCGCCAGGGGGGAGAAAGACCACCATTAAAGCCACGATCAAAAAGCTGATTAAAGAATTATCGAAGCTGGAAGCCAACAAATCGCGTTGCGTGCAATGTGGCCAGCAATCGAAGACGCTTACGTTTTGGGGATTTTGCGCCAATTG
>Ga0208904_1002043_pt1 | contig 13105 bp, 17 predicted proteins | sample AntAceMetag02UKB_FD_184774 | JGI IMG/M metagenome (GOLD analysis project Ga0208904, IMG submission 184774) | Saline lake microbial communities from Ace Lake, Antarctica - Antarctic Ace Lake Metagenome 02UKB (SPAdes) (version 2) | ecosystem: Environmental > Aquatic > Non-marine Saline and...
CACAATAATTTCATCAATTTCAGCACTTACCTCATTTTCAATAATTTTAACATTTACAACAACTGGAATATCTACAACATTTCGAACCTCTTCAATATTCACGACCTTATTTCCAACCCAAACAATCCCCAGCAACAAAACGACGTTAATTAACAACAAAATTAAATTTATTCTCTTCATACTTATATAATCTACCTCATCTTGATTCTTTAGTCAAAATCTGCTATACTCGACTTAATATGAAATTTTTTGAAGTCACACACAAAGATAAAAACTCAGGCGCCCGAACTGGTATTATCCACACTGACCACGGTGATATTGAGACTCCTCAGTTTATGCCAGTAGGAACCCAGGCCACAGTGAAGACTTTGGATAGTTTGGATTTGGAAAAATTGAATGCCCAAATTATTTTAGGGAACACTTACCACCTTCACCTACGTCCTGGAGAAGATTTAATATCTGAATTTGGTGGATTACACAAGTTTATGAACTGGGACAAACCAATTCTAACTGACTCTGGTGGATTTCAAGTATTTTCATTAGGCCTACAAAAAGAAGCAAAAGGACAAGGGAGCCTTACCAAGATAGACGATGATGGCGTAAGCTTTAGATCACATATAGACGGATCCAAACATCGCTTCACTCCCGAATCAGCAATAGAAATCCAACACAAAATTGGCGCTGACATTATAATGGCTTTTGATGAATGTACACCTGACAATGCTGATGAAGAATATACAAAAAAAGCCATGGACAGAACCCATGATTGGGCCAGAAAATGTCTAGATAAACACGAACAATTAAACCAATCTACAAATAAACCTTATAAACAATTTCTATTTGGTATCATCCAAGGTGCCAATCACAAAGAACTTCGCCAAGAAAGTGCAAAAGCAATTTCTGAAATGAATTTCGATGGAATAGCAATCGGCGGTGAAAGTATTGGCTACAATATGAAAGCAACAAAAAAAATCTTAGACTGGGTCAATCCGATTATTCCAGAAAATAAACCTCACTATACAATGGGTGTAGGGCACTTACCAAAAGATTTGTTTGAAGTAGTAGAACGCGGAATAGACATGTTTGATTGTGTATCCCCCACTCGCACTGCTCGCAATGGAAGATTATTTGTTCATAAAAAAATAAACAAAAAACTTTTTATAAATATTCTAAATAGCAAATATAAAAAAGACGACAAACCAATTGATCCTGAGTGTTCTTGTGAAACATGCCAGAATCACTCACGAGCTTATCTACATCATTTGTTCAAGACCGGCGAACTAACAGCCTATCGCCTAGCCACAATTCACAATCTTCATTTCTTACTAAACCTAATGAAAGATATGCGTGAAGCGATAAAGAAAGATAGGTTTATGGAATTGAAAAAAGAATGGATGTAAAAATATTTTTATAATCTATTTTTGTTGACAAAATAAAATAATTTGATATAATAACATTATAAATAAATCCCATCGAGGTGACATTAGATGGCAAGATGCTCATCTTTTTTTTATTCATAAATTATCTCGTATGCGTAACTTCAAATATCTCGACATTATCGCAGTAATTTTCGCCACAGTCCTCATCTTATCCAACATAGCCAGCACCAAGATCGCCGCTGTGGGCTGGCTATCTTTTGATGGTGGAACAATTTTGTTCCCACTAGCTTATTTATTTGGTGACATCTTAACTGAGGTCTATGGTTATGCCAGAGCTAGACGTGTAATTTGGATTGGTTTTGCTATGAACTTACTCATGGTAGCGACTTTTTGGGTCGTCGGTCACTTACCAGCCGACCCAATGTGGGGATTGCAAGAATCATTTGATAGTATCTTGGGAGTCGTTTGGAGAATTGTACTTGGTAGTCTGGTAGCATACTTAGTTGGTGAATTTGCCAATAGCTATGTACTTGCTAAACTAAAACTAAAAACCAAAGGTAAAAAATTCTGGTTGCGTGCTATTGGCTCTACTGTAGTCGGGCAATTCTTAGATACAACTATATTTTTAGTAATTGCTTTTGCTGGAATCCTACCTTGGAGTCTCATCTGGACAATTTGGATAGTAAACTATATTTTCAAAATCTTAATTGAAGTATTACTCTTGCCTGTTACCTACCGTGTTGTGGCTTGGTTGAAAAAGAAAGAAGAAGTGGATTATTATGATGAAGGAACTGACTTTAGTCCATTACACTTAAAATCATAAAAAAACACAAAACAAAAGTTGGCCATTATAATGGCCAACTTTTGTTTTATACATCTGCTATTCCATTCAGATTTTTATAATTAATTATTAATTCTACTTAATAAAATCTATATAAACTGCGGCTATAAGTGCCACGCCGGAAAAGAAAAATATGAAAAAATAATTTATCTTTTCTTTTTTTGATTTTAATTTACACAAAATTGAACCTAAAACCTCATACTCGTATTCACTAATTGGTTCTTTCGCCAAAATCTTTTCTACCAAATTATTTTTCTTCAGTTCCTTATGAGTTTGATTATCATGTTTATACTTGTACAAGAAAAAAATAAAAAATCCAGCCACACCTACATACCACAAAATCTTGGCCCAAAGAGGGCTAAAATCCAAAACTACATTTACTCCTCTAATCGCGACAGTGGCAATAAGACCAATAGCAAAAAAAATCCACGACAGAGGAGACTCCACACATTTATTAAACTTGAAACAGTCTGTGCAGACAAAGTTACTTTCTTGTTTTTTCATAAAATTATTTTATTTAAATCATCTAAAAATATTTTATTTAAATTGTCCGACAAATTTTCTAATAATAATTTTACAAAAATTTTATAATCTTTTAATTCTTTCTCACTTTTTAATTTTGCATAATAATTACAACTATCATAGACATCAGCGATTTTAATTGCCATTGCCCCATCTCCCACTTTTTTACATCTCTCCATCATATCTACAGCTCTATTAATTGTTCCCTCTATAGATGTATTTTTAGAATTTGCTTTTATAATTTCCAAAATTTTATTCCCAAATTTTTTTCTTATTTCATCTTCAGTAACTGAAGACCACTCCAAAATATCATGCAAAATTCCAGCTTCAACCACCTCATCTGCAAAGCCTTTTTCATAAAGCAGTCGTCCGACTCTCGTATCATGTGGAATAACTGGTTTATTAGGACTTGAAATATCTGAGTTTTCCAAAAATTCTAATGCTTTTTTAAATTTTTCTTCAAAACTTATCATAAAACTTTATAGACTTTATGACTTTATAAACTTTTGACTAAGAAATAAACATCGCATCCCCAAATGAATAAAATCTATATTTTTTATCAACCGCCTCCTGATAACATTGTAACATATATTCGCGATCACCAACAAATGCTGAGACGAGCATCAGAAGGGTGGACTTTGGCAAGTGAAAATTAGTTATCATTGCATCAACTACTTTGAACTCAAAACCTGGCATGATAAAAATATTTATATCACCCCTATACTCTTCGAATTTTTTATCTGCATAACTTGCCAAACTGGCGATTCCTTCAAGTGTTCTCACTGTCGTCGTTCCAACCACAACCACCCTTCTTCCTTCATCCTTAGCTTTATTAATTTTATCAGCATTTTCCTGACTCAATTCTACCCATTCACTATGCATCTTGTGATCTTTTACATTTTCAGATTTTACTGGCAAAAAAGTACCAAGGCCAACATGTAAGGTCAATTCAGCAAATTCAACTCCCCTGTCTTTGAGTTTCTGAATCAACTCTGGGGTAAAATGAAATCCTGCCGTTGGTGCGGCCACAGATCCTTCAGGGTCGGCATAAACAGTCTGATAAGTTTCTATTTGGTGTGGCTCATCTTTTACATATGGAGGAACTGGAATGTGTCCGTATTTGTTGGCTTTGTTTCTAACCTCTTCGTCACTATCAACAAATTGAACCAAAATTTCTCCAGTCGGTTCTTTTAGCATTATATCGCAATAAAAATCTGGTGCAAAACGAACTCTCATGCCATTTTTAAAATGTCTACCTGGTTTTGCTAATACTTTCCACACTCCTTCATTTTCCATTGGTCGAACTAAAAAAACTTCTACCTCTTTTTTGTGTTCAAATAATTCTTCGTCTTCTCCACTGGTAAGCTTTCCAAAAAGTCTCGCCTTAAAAACTTTAGAATTATTCCACACTAATAAATCTCCAGGTTTTAAATAATCTACAATATCATGAAAGTGTTTACGTTCTAGTTTACTCTTAGATTGTCGAGAGTTTTTATTCTTATCTACAATCATCAAACGCGAAGAATCCCGTGGAGATGCGGGTTTTTGGGCAATTAATTCCTGAGGTAAATTGTAATCAAAATCTGATGTCTTCATAAATACTTCACACGATTACCATTATGCCCATCCAAATCTTCGGCATAGTGCACTTCTCCATCCAAGTCAGTCAAAAAATAAAAGTACTTATTTGACTCTGGATAAATAGCCGCTTCAATTGAATCTAAACTCGGATTACAAATTGGACCCATTGGAAGCCCTGTATACTTGTAAGTATTCCACGGGGAATTAGTATTCCTGTCTTCTGCAGTAGTAAATACATCGCCAGTCTTTCCAACAGCATAGTGCACTGTTGAATCAGCTTGAAGCGCCCAATTCATATCGTAGCGACGCCAAAAAATATCTGCTACTATTTTTCTATCTTTTTCACTTCTAACCTCCTGTTCTAATATGCTCGCCATTGTCAAAATATCAAAAAAACTTCTATCACTCTTATCGATATCACTCCACATCTGATCTGTTATCTGACTCTCTCTATACTCTAATAATGTCTTGGTAATTTCAGCCACATCAGCATTTTTGTAAACTCGATAAGTCTCTGGTGCCAAGTACCCCTCATAACTCACATACCAAGGCTTATCTTCTAAGATTTTTAAATCCAGTTTTACATCTGGTGCTTGTAATCCTGAGATCTTATAATTTACTGCTGGTAAACCAAGATACTCAGTAATTTCTTCCTGTTGAAATTTTTGTTTGTTTTCAAAGTAAACTGCAATATCACGAACAGTCCAACCAGGAATAATAGTAATACCTTCTTCACTCAAACCTGGCTGACTCAATGCTTTGGCAACTTTGGAAGCCGTGATTGGAGATTCTACTTCAAATTCACCGTAATTAACTTTTTTGTCCATTCCTTTTAAGATCAAATATCTTTTAAAAATTCCAGCATGACGAATTATTTGCTCTTCTTCTAAGCGAACTACCAACTCCCCCACTGACTCACCTTGTTTTACTTCAAAACTAACTTTATCTGTTTTTTGTGCTTCTGCTGTGTAGATTTCAGAAACAAAAAACCAAACTGCGACTAACAAACAAAATAAAGTAGTAATTAAAAATATTTTCTTCATAAGATTAATTAAAATCCTTCCAATTTTCCTTTGCCCACTCAAGCCTTTCTGGTAAGCCAACATCAATCCAAGATCGATCAGATTCATACACGTATAAATCTTTTACTTTTGGAAAGACATCGTACTCAACACTAAAAGCATCAGAAGTAGGAAAATATTTTTTTATCTGACTTTTAAAAATATAGACACCGCCATTTTGATAACCAGGCTTGTGAACCCCTTCTTTTTCTTTGAACTCCTTTAGGTGGTACTTGTCATCATAGTTTAGAGTTCCATAGCTTGCCACATCCTCTACATATGATCCCAAGATTATCCCATCACTTTTTTCTGGCATGCGAGATACCATATTAGCTAAGTCTATCGTGGTTAAAACATCTCCATTTAAAATAACAGTCGGTTCTTCTTGCTTTAAAATATACTGCAACCCATGCTTGATCGCTCCGCCAGTACCAAGTTTTTTATCTTCTATAGCATAAATTATAGATATACCCTGCCTAACAAAACCAACTTCTTTTTGTAAAACATGTGCAAGATGTCCGGCAGCAAGTACTACTTCTTTTACGCCAACACTTTTTAATTTTTCAAGTTGCCAATCCAAAACTGTCTTATCACCAATTTTAAGTAAGATTTTAGGAATATCCTTTGTAATATCTCCCAGACGAGTAGACAGACCTCCACATAGTATTATTGCATTCATAATTTTAAAACCAATTCTTAATTATTAAATAAGTAGGCTGACTAATATTCTCTAATAACCACAGGGCGAGTGATGAAAAAATAATTGCATAAATAATACCAGCAACAATATCTCGTGGATAGTGCACACCGACATAGACTCTTGAAAATGCAACTAGACTAGCTATCAACAAAAATAATATTCCTAAGTACCAACCAGCACCAACATCTATTGCAATCAAAGCTAGAGAAAATGAAATTAGAGTATGATCAGACGGAAATGTCTTCCAAGTCTGGTGGGGTTTTACTAGATATTTTATTCCCGGCATCTCAGCCATTGGCCTATGAAAGCGAACTATGAGAGCCGTTAACCAGCTGAATAAAATTGCAAAACACAAGGTAGTTATAGTCAACTTTATCAAAAACTTAAATCCATCTGGATCTAACACCATCAAACCCCAACAGATAATACAAACAAATAAAATAAAAATTAGCCATCTCGCGACAAAGGCCATTAATTTATCTAGCCACACTCTTTTACCAAGTTGGCTATTTATTTTTAAAAAAAGTTTTTGTGACCAAGAATTGTTATTCATAATTCTTAATTTAAACCTCTTACTTTCCTAGCCAATTTATAAATAAAATATTTAAACTTATTCAAAACAATATCCACTGCATGAGGATACTCGCGTGTACTTCCACCAAAACCAGTCTTAAAGCGTGTAATACCAGTCCAAGCATGATCAGCTTGCCAACAAAAATTATTAAAACATGTCACCTTACCTTCCCCCTCTTTCATTACCGGAGCAATACCCCAAAAATCATAGTATTTGCAACCTAATTTTTTTGCCATTATAATTGCTTCCCACTGCAATAGATAGGGTGCCATCAAGTTTCTCTGTTCATTGGAAGATGTTCCGTGCAAATAAGTGCAAGTATCACCATAGACAATAAATATATTAGAAGCAATCGGTTTATAATTATGATAAGCAGTGAGCTGATGGCAAAAATTATTATCAAGCATCTTTGCATAGTACTCTTTATCGTGGCTTTTGAATTTATCACGGCTAACTGTCTCTTCATTCAAACCCCAAAAAGCATCGGTATCTTTAGCTAATTTTACTTCAACACCCTTTTTTTTTGCTAAACGAATATTATAACGAGTTTTGGAATGCATGCTCTGCAGAAGCACATCTTCTGATTGGGTTAAGTCAAGCAGTAGTGTGGTGCTTGGTTGGCGATTTTTTGTAAGCTTAAGATTGTAAGCTGAAGATTCAAGATTGAATTCATCTATTAACTCAATCCTAACAAAGGAAAAATTATCTTTCTTCAAAAAATCGACAATAATCTTGAATCTTGAATCTTCAACCTTAACTCTTGGTAAATACAGATATTTAATCCCCAGTCCCAATTCATGCACAAACCCTTGCATCTGCCCTACCACACTACCATTTTCCACCATCTGCAGTCGCAAAACCTGCTTACCAGTAGCCACCTGAAACTCTCCCCAATCCCAAGATTGCAAAAATTCCGCTTTATCTAGCGTTTTATGCCTGCCCTGAGCAGAGCCGATGGGATTACTCTGAGCCAAACCGAGGTGTTTTTCCCAATCCAGTCTATTTTCACATTTTTTAATTTCCATATCTATATTTTAGCTGATTTTGGTGTTTTTGACAACTGTGTACACCCCTTCTTGACTTTTTTAACTTTATACAGTATAATATCCCCAGTTTATACATGTTTCAACCATTTGGAATTTGTTATTTGAATTTTATCCCGATAAATACGGGATCCCTGCTTAGGCGGGATAATTTTAAAAAATATGGGCCTCCCATCACAGAAGCGTACAAATACTTCAAAAAGACAGCGGGCTTCACACTTTGCACTAAAAAAGACAACAACTACCAAGTGTGAAAAATGTAGTGCAGAAACACTTCCTCATAGAGCTTGTGCCAAATGTGGTACCTACAAAGGTAGAAAAGCGGTTGATGTTACCAAGCGCGTTTTGAGAACAAAAAGAAACAAAAGTACTAAGTAATTACCTAATTACTAGAATATTATGTCTAGTCGTCATCTAGCCAGATCAATTATAATGCAATCCCTCTATCAGTGGGATTTTCGTGGGCAACCAACAGCGGTTATGCCCGCCATTATTGAACAAAATATAACTGAATTTGGTGCTGGGGTAGAAGATGAAAAAGAATATATAGAAAATACAATCAATGCTATTGCAGATAATCTTTCCAAAATAGACAAGGTAATAGTCGATTACGCTACGAATTGGCCAATGGACCAAATTACTCTAATAGACCGCAATATATTGCGTATTGGAGTTTATGAATTACTTTTGAACGACGATATACCCGCCAAAGTAGCCATAAATGAGGCCATTGAGATCGCCAAGACATATGGTGGGCAATCATCTGGAAAATTTGTTAATGGCGTACTAGGTGCTATCTACAAGGATATTGAAAAAAAATAAATACTAATATGACAATACCTACAGTCGACGCTTACAAAGAAAGAAACTTTCCTGAATTGGAAAAAATAATTGGAGTCAAATTTAACAACCCAAATTATATAGTCCAGGCTCTGGTCCATAGATCTTTTTTGAATGAAAACAGAGACTTCCCTCTTGGTCACAATGAACGTATGGAATTTTTGGGAGATGCAGTTCTTGAATTAGTAGTTACTGAATTTTTGTTTGAAAATTACTTAAATCCAGAAGGTGAATTAACAAATTGGCGTGCAGCATTAGTAAATGCAAAAATGTGTGCTCAGGTTGCAGGTGAAATTAGTTTGGAACCCTATTTATTCTTAAGCCATGGTGAATCAAAAGACCAAGGTACTAAAGCTCGAGAATATATTTTGGCCAAAGTAATGGAATCAACCATTGGCGCTATTTATGTAGATCGAGGTTGGGACACAGCAAAGCAATTCATATTACGCTGGATTGTTAGCAAATTACCAGAAGTACTTGAATTGGGTCTTTGGATGGATCCAAAGTCACGTTTCCAAGAATCATCCCAAGAAATTGTTGGCATTACGCCAAATTACAAAGTACTAAAAGAAGAAGGACCAGATCATGCAAAAGAATTTGTAGTCGGAGTTTACTTGGACAAAGAAAAGATTGCCGAAGGAAAAGGAACTAGCAAGCAAGAAGGTCAGGTAGACGCAGCAGAACAAGCCCTTAAAGAAAAAGGCTGGAAAGGACCAAAAATTGAGATACTAAAGAGAGACCCGAATGAGGAATATGTGGGTTAATCCCACTTCATGCACCGCTAGCTCAGTTGGTTACCCGCCCGCCATCGCAAGCCTAGAGCTTGCTCAGGCGTTGCGGGCGGGGAGCAGTTTAAACATATGTACTACACTTATATATTAAAAAGCAAAAAAGATAACAAACTATACATAGGTTACACAAATAATCTCAAACAAAGGTTTGACGAACATAATAGCAAAAAAGTAAAATCAACAAAAAATCGGACTCCTTTCAAATTAATTTACTACGAGGCTTGTCTAGATAAAGAAAAAGCAATTAAGAGAGAAAAGTATTTTAAAACTGGTTTTGGGAGACGTTTTTTGAAAGAAAGAATCTAATTTTCATAAATGCACCGCTAGCTCAGTTGGTTAGAGCAGGGGCCTCTTAAGCCCAAGGTCCTGGGTTCGAATCCCAGGCGGTGTACGAATAAACACGATTTTTATTGCCCCTGTAGTGTAACGGATAACACAACGGTCTTCGGAACCGTTGATGTGGGTTCGATTCCTGCCGGGGGCACAACGAAAAAACGACCTTAAAGGTCGTTTTTTTATTTTAACTATATTTCTATATTAAAATTTCATTAATTTTTTGCGGGCATAGAGATAAACTTAACCAACCCGACCAAATGATCGGGTATAATAAACTTACCTGGACAAAATGATAGAAGGTGTATTTTCTGACTCACAAGCTTGTACAGTAATAATGCCAGTTGTAGCTTTCTTTAGCGTATAACCAGTAAAATTGACACCCCACTCTACAAGACCATTTGGACTAACTGGTACAGAACCTAGATATCCTTCTGTAACTAAACCAGCTAAATCCACACAAGAAAGGTCGCCAGCTACTACGGCATCACAAGCAGGGAGATTACAACCGCCATCGACTTCTGTACCAATCATATAAACTTCATCAGCAACCATAGTATCAATAGCAGTCAAATAAGCACCACCATTATCAACTTGGTCTATTTTGATAGCAGAGATAAGACCGGATGCGTCTGCCCAACGAGATGAATCTCGGGCATCTCGGAAACGAGTTAGTGGATCAAGAGCTACAAAAACTACTGCAGCCAAGATCGCAATGATCGCAATGACGATCAAAAGCTCAATGAGCGTAAAACCTTTTTTGTTCATAGGTTTATAAGTTAATTTAAAACCCCAATTTCAGTATTGGTAACTGATGAGGTATTTATTAATAAATTTAAATCTTCTGGAAAAAATTCGTCCACGATCTCTTCAACAATATTTTCGCTTTCTGGCTCTAATACTGGAATTATTTGGAATGAATCTGACATAATTTGCTTTATTTTTGTTTTTTGTTGTTTTTGATAAAAAACAGCCCCCGCCAAAATCAAAATAACTACCAGCAAAATAATCAACAAAAATTTAGTCTTGCCAGATTTCTTTTCAGTACTACTTTCATCATCTGCAGAAACATCTCCTCCACTACCTTCTTCTACCTGGACAATCTTTTTTTCAACCTTCTTCTTTTTCTTAAATTTATTATCCCAAACTATCTCTGGATCTTTTTTATCCCAATTCTTACCCAAACCTCTCAATGCCAAACCTACTGCCTCTATATATTCCAATGATATCTTTTTTTCTAAAATTCTTGATTTCCCCAACTTGGCTGGTAATCCCAATTTTTCAGACGCATATTCCACCACCCCACCCAACAAACTAGATCCGCCCACCAAAACCACTTCTGATACACTGTTACCGGTGTCACTCTCAAAATATTTAATTGCATCTTTAATTTCTTTCAAAATTTTATTTATATTTTTTTTAATGATTTTAGAAACCTCTGCATCATTTCCCACTAAGCCCTGTCTAATCTTAAAGCTTTCGGCTTCGCTCTCTTCTAATTTTAATCCCACAGCCAATTCTTTGGTTATTGTATTACCTGCAGTCATTGCAGAATAATTAAAATGTAAACCTTCCTTATCAAAAATATTTATCTTTGTGGCTTCCGCTCCAATATCCACCACACACACTGGTTCTTTTGGCAGAGCACCATATAAATCTCTAAAGATTGCTAGAGCTTCTATATCAAAAGTTTCTACTTCAAACTTATTTTTCTTAAAAAATTGATACCACTCAGAAAAAGCTTCTCTATTTACTACTGCTAATAAAATTTCTACCCCCTCCTTATTCTGCTTCAAAATACGATAAGAATAAATCAGATCTTTTGGACTATCTGGAATACTAGTTTCAATTTCTTTTTTGATTAGATCTTCTCTTTCCTTCTTATTATGCGATTCCAAAGTAAAAACATGGATATAAGTAAGAGAATCTGGCAGACCAAAAATTATATTATTAGTAGGAATTGCTTTTGGTTTGGCTTTGCTAAATAATAATTTTAAATAACTGGCTAATTTTTCCTCATCTTTTATTCTGCCCATCTCCACAATACCCGGCTCCAAATTAACTCTTGCGGAACCCAAAATTTTGGTATGCAAAGAATTACCAGTAAGATATATAACCTCTATCGTGTGATCTGCAATATCTAAACCAACTTTTTTTTTACCAAACATATCAAGTGTCTAACTCTTGCCAAGAATTAAGTGTTATTATATTACCGTCTAAAGTTAAATTAACTTCAATTTTTTTACTATAATCATCAATAAATGCACTAACAATGATAATCCTATTATTACCATTACTTTGCACACCTATTATACACGAATTACCTTCCAAATTCAAAGTTTCTCCGCTATAATTGCTATCTAATTGTATCTGTCGCAAGGCTTCTTCCATACAACCGTCTGATAGAGCTGACGCCTCCCCACCTTTTTGGGCAGTAAAACCCATATCAAGCTCCCCCAACCCCAAAAAAGAAGCGCTTAGGGCTAGAATAAGAGTTGCGGATCCTATCACTACCACTATCATAAGAGCCGCGATGCCTCGATTGTCTTTTTTTTTACTCATACTATTGACGCACGCTTACTGAAGTTTGTAAATCTTGTCTATATTTGAATTCGACATCTTCTGCATTTGCAAATTCTACTGTAATATCTATTTTTATATTTTCTTTGTTACTCGCACCAGTCAAATTTGTAAATTGTAAATTTGTTACCTCAACTTCGTCACTGGTTATACTAATTGGATCACCAAGACCTTCAATTATTTGCAAAATACCATCATCTGCATTCAGTTGAATAATTGTAGGATCCAAAGCACTAGAAGCGAATGACAAAGACAACACACCAGGATCAAAATCAAAAGTAGAACTAGTAGTATTTACCCCGGTGGCTGCTTGAATTTTTTTTGTAATTATATCCAAAGAAACTCTAGAATTCGCCTGCACCTCTTGAACCGCATAGGTCTTATTGCTAGAATTAGACACAGACAACGCAAAACTAACAAAAGCCCCAATCACACCACCTATAATAGCTATATATATAATTGTTTCAATCAAGGTAAATCCTCTTTGCATACTACCTACTTACATTAATTAAGGTTCCCTCTGCACTACAAGCCTGTACATTAATTTGACCACTAGCCTGTCTTTGTAAGGCATAAAATGTCTTTTCTGGACTACCATCTGAAGGATCTTGTGGAATAGTTGGTAACTTTGTTGCCAAAGTACTTGTTAGATCAAGACAAGAACTTTGTAAAGTGTTGCCACCCTCACCTGAGGCAGTAGTTTCTATGGTTACACTACTAAGTTCTGGACTATATAGAGTATTATCAGTAGCAAAGCTAGTTTGGTATTGAAAATATTGATTGTCTGACAAGTTTTTTAAACTAAATGAAGGTAAGCCTGTGGTTGAATTATTTAATTCATTGTAGTAAGTACTAGCAGT
>Ga0208904_1002049_pt1 | contig 13089 bp, 14 predicted proteins | sample AntAceMetag02UKB_FD_184774 | JGI IMG/M metagenome (GOLD analysis project Ga0208904, IMG submission 184774) | Saline lake microbial communities from Ace Lake, Antarctica - Antarctic Ace Lake Metagenome 02UKB (SPAdes) (version 2) | ecosystem: Environmental > Aquatic > Non-marine Saline and...
TTCTTTAGATAAATTTAATCAGGATTATCCGGCAACAGATGAAGAGGCGTTTCTTGTATCAGGTCATTGTAGATTTAATACAGACTGTCTTAAGATTATACGCAACACAACGGTTAATGAGGGTGAAGAAAGCATGTTAGAGGATGTTTATGGTACAGTAATAGTTACCCCACATCCAACAGGCTGGCTAAAGATTTGGAAGAAAGTTGAAGAAAATCATAGTTATATCATAGGTGTAGATGTATCAGAAGGGATAGAGAACAAGACAGATTCAGGCAAAGAACATGATTATTCAACGGCAGAGGTGCTTGATTTAGACACTTTAGAGCAGGTTGCAGAGATAAAGTGCCATCTTGAACCGAATGTATTTGCAGAGGAACTTAGACGATTAGGGGTATATTATAACAAAGCCATGATAGGAGTTGAAGCTAATAATCATGGATTTGCAGTATTGCAGGAACTTAAAAAGAAATATAAGAATTTATACTACATGGAAACCTTTGAGGAAGCAACGCAGACTAGAAAGAAAAAACTTGGTTGGCATACTAACATGAAAACAAAGCCTCTCATGGTAGCAGAGGGAGATAGAATTATCAGAGAAGCTTTATCAACTATACGCAGTTCGGAGCTATTAAGTGAGTTAATGACCTTTGTTAGACTTGTAGACGGTAAGACAGAAGCGCAAGAGGGGTGTTTTGATGACTTAGTGATAGCTTGGTTGATAGCTTTACAGATAAGGAAATATGCGCCTAGAAAGGCAACAGTAAAAGAAAGTAGACAGAGATCACAGAGGAATAATCTGCAAGATAAACAGATGGAAAGTTTGAGGGGATATTGATATATGAAATTAAAGGAATACGCTAAACTGCATAATTTAAAAACCCCAGAAGATTGGCAAAACTTTTTTAAAAGAAACTGGAAAAACAAAAAACTTCCAGTAGCAATGTATAGTTGCCAAGTATGTCAAGAAATTATTTTTGATGTTTCTAAAGGATGTCCAATATGCGGTGCTAATCGCAAACTAAAAAGGCAGGAAGATATTTATGGACAATAATCTTCAGCTTTTATGGACTATTGACTTTCTAAAAACGCTGTTGTATAATAAGCCAGAATATACAGGAAGCATTAAATTGAATTTCTTTAAGGGGAGCGTTGGTGTAGTGCAGAAAAAAGAGAGTTTTAAGCCTGAAATAAAAGACTTGACAGGAAAAATAAAGTAGTGTAGAATTAAAGTTCATAGAGGATAATCTTAAAAAGAAGCCTCAGATAGGAGAAATCTTATCTGGGGTTTTTTGTGTTAGGAGAATAAATGGCTAAAGAAAAAGAAGTTGACGAGAAAGAAAAAGAAACTGAAAGCAATGCTTTTGATGAACAAGAGTTCACAGATTATTGTTGTGATATCTTAAAAGAGGCAATGTCAGATAGGATAGGATTTAATGGATATATAGACCGCTGGTACAAGGATTGGCGAGATATTAAGGATAAAAAGATTATCCCGTGGGTTGGCGCTAGTAATTTCAGTGTTCCGGCAACTTCTATATCAGCAGATGGTGTTATTCCTCGTATCATTGAGGGAAATTTTGATACTATCACTCCTATTGATGCAAAGCCAATAAACAAGACAGCAGTTCCATTTAAAGATGCAGTAAAGAAGTTCTTAAATTGGGATTTAGATTCGCATGAGGAGTTATTTAAGGAGATATGGTTTTTTGTTCAAAATACAGTTTGGTCAGGTACGGGGTTTGTAAAAAACTTCTTCTTAAAAGAAAAGACTAAGATTGAGGAAAGAATTTTTGATGTTTATATAGTCAATGGAGAAATAGCGAAAGATCCAAATTCAGACACTCCGATTGAAGTTAATGAGCGTAATACTGGATTATTGGATGGCAATAAGATTCCTTATGAAGTTGAAGAGGTTACTGAAAAGAAACGTAGGTGGAAAAAATTCAATCCTGAATTACTTTGTTGTGATATTAAAGATGTCATATTCCCTTCGGATTGTGTAAGCATTCAAGACGCATGGGAAAACAGCCTAATTGCGTTGAGGGTATGGAGGACTAAGGATTTCCTTAAAAGACAACTAAAACAGGATGATAAAGAGCTATATAAGAACTTAGATAAAATTAAAATTGATGAATTACATGAAAAACAGGATAAGGCTAAAAACGAGAGAGAGAGAAGAAGAATAGCTAATTTCTTTTCTAAGACTAAGAAACTAGAATGTTTTGAGATATATGTTAATTATGATATTGACGGAGATGGACTAGAAGAAAAGGTTGTCGCTCTTATACACTATGAAAGTAAGACATTATGTGGATATGAGAAGTTTCCTTATGAGCATGGAAGATGCCCGATCATACCCGGATATATCAAACCTATACATAATCAGCCTTTTGGAGTGGGAATACCTGAAATGCTCTATGATGTAAAGGGCGAGATTGATGCAACGCATAATCAGAGGGTAGACAGGGGGAGTTTACATAATAATCCTACCTTGCTTCATACTAAGGGAAGTGGATTTGATTCAACACAACATAAACCCGGCCCCGGAAGACATTGGGATTTAGATAATATCGGAGAAGAATCTATTAAGTATTTAAAACCACCTCAGCATTCCGAAAGTCAGTCTTTTCAAGAAGAACAAAATCTTTGGGGTTATGTACAAAGACGTTCTAATTTAAGCGACTTTAATCTTGGCAGTGAGAGCAAGACCGCAGGAGAAGGTGCAGGAACAGCCAGAGGTTTACAGATACTTGTATCAGAGGGCAATGTTGGGTTTAGACACTTTATCAGGTGGATGTCTTTAAGTATAGGCGAGATATTCAGACAAAGATGGGCTTTATATCAGCAATATTGGGGTGGTGCTTCTGATGACGAGGTTAAGAAATGGATAAAAGAAATCTTTGATACTCCAGACAATCCACTTGGAGAACAGGGATTAGACGCAATAAAACAGCAATTCAACATAGTAATGACTGCTACTAAAGAAGATATTAAGGCAGAGATTTCTAAGGCACAAGCAGTACATGAAATATTAAAAGAAAATCCTTTGTTAGAACAATTTCCTTTTAAGATGAGGGATATTTCAATAGATTTACTCAGGAAAATGGGTATTAAAGATCCGGAGGATAAACTTCCTACTGAGCAAGAAATAAAGCAATGGCAGACAGAAATCCACATGGAATCATTGAAGCAGCTTGAGGAACAGAAAGCACAAGCGAATATAGAAGAAGCTGGAAAACAAGGATATCAGGCAGAGAAAACACGATTAGGTGCATACTCAGGAGAAGAGCAATGAAAGAGAAAAAGAGTGATAATAGGATAAGTCATGCTATTGCCATTAAAGACTTGGTATCTAAGAGCGGATTTAAGGTATTGCAAGGAGAATGGGAACGCATAAAAGAGCAGGCATTTGTTAACTTAATTGATGAGAGATTACCTGAAAGCAATTTATCACAAAGACAGAAAATATATAATCAGATTGTAGAATGGATTGATTTACCTGCTTCTATTATGAAAAGTGGAGAAAATGCGGTAGATGAAGAGAAATCAGAGAAAGAGAGAAAGGATCATCCGATTAAAAGCAATATACCATTTATGAAAAACAGATATTAAGAACACTGATAATTCTTTCTGAGAATAACTCTTAAAGAGATAATCAGAAAAAGGAGAAGCAAAATGACAGAAGAGAAAAAAGTTGATGAAGGTCAGGAAGAAGAGACCCTTATTGACCCAGAAGAGAGCGAAGAAGAGGAAGAAGTAGAACCTGAAAAGGAAGAGGAACAAGAAGAGGAAGGCAAAGAGGATTGGAAAGCCAAATATGGTGTTCTTCAGTCTAAGAAAGATAAAGAAGTTCAGGATGCTAAGGCAGAAACACTAAGGTTTCAAAGATTAGTGTCGCCTTATCAAAAGAACATCAAAAAGACTGAGACTGGAGATTATATGTTTGATTTTTCTGAACCTGAAAAAAAGAAAGAAAGGGTTGCTAAGCCAGATGAAGAATTATGGTTAGATGACCCGAGAAAAGCAACAGAGCAGTTAATTACATTTAGAGAGCAAGAGAGAGAGGATAGGGATTTCAGTGCTAGGGAGAAAGAGAAAGCGGTTCAAGCCAATAAGACTTTCAAGGCAGATTGGGACAAGTCTTGGGATAGAACGCAGAAACTTTATCCTGACGCAGCCGTTGAGGGTAGTGAGCTTCAGAAGAAAGCCACTGATATCCTAAACAAAAATCCTAAACTCGGCGACCTTTCTGATTGTAACGAAATATGTTTTAAACTTGCTGCATCTGAGCTTAACATTGTTCCTGTAAAGGCTAAAGATACTCCTTCGCCAGAGAAGAAAGAACCAAAAGACACCAGTTATATTGTTAGTGGTGCTGGTTCTAAAGGTAAAAGTAAGAAAAGTAACGAATCAAAAGAGGAAACCCCTGAAGAATATATTTCTCGCAGGAAAAAGAATTCAGCGAGTAAAAGATTAGGAGTAACCTCGCAATAATAAGGAGGAACAGTAATGAATGGACAATTATGGGTAACAGATAGTCTGGGCGGATATCTGGCAAATCCTACACTGTCTAAGAAGCTCAGGCTTTTTGCATCGCCTGAGATGCGCTTCAGACAGTTTGTTGGACTTAAAGAGGCTTTTGGTATGCACAAAGATGATACCAAAATCTTTGATAAGGTAACTGCTATTTCAACAGCAGGTGGAACTTTGATTGAAACTGATACTATGCCAGAACATAACTTCACGGTTAATAGAGGCTCTATAACCATAACTGAATATGGTAATAGTGTGCCTTACACTGGTAAACTGGAAGCATTGTCTGAGTTTGATGTAGACAATACTTGTCAGAAGGTTCTAAGAAAGGATCAAGTGTCAGTCATAGACAAAGCAGTTGCAGCACAGTTTCAGGCATCAGACGCTAAGTATGTTTGCTTGACAACTACATCAGGTACATTGACAACTAATGGAACTGCTGGCGGAACTGCTGGATGCAATTTGAATGACTATCATGTCAAACAGATTGTCGATCAGTTGAGAAAATGGAACGTGCCGAATGTAGATGGCGACAACTATGTTAGTGTTGGTTCGGTAAATGCGCTTAGAGGTTTAAGAGATGACGATAAATGGTTAGACGCTTCTAAGTATGGCAAACCTGAAAGATTATTCTCACATGAGGTTGGTAAACATTACAGCGCTCGTTTTGTAGAGGAGAATAACTCCCTGAGTAATGTATTGGGCGGGTCTTACGGTGAAGCTGTGTTCTTTGGCGATGATGCCGTAATGGAGGCTGTTGCTATTCCTGAAGAAGTGCGTGCAAAAATCCCTACGGATTATGGGAGAAGTAAGGGTGTTGCATGGTATTTCTTGGGTGGATGGCAGATTGTGTGGCAATATGCTGACGATTCTGAACAACATATTATACACGTGACCAGTCTATAACGAAATTGAAATAGGGCAGGAGATTTGCTCTTGCCCATTTCATAAAAAGGAGAATAAAGAGATGAGTAAAATAACAAAGACTTTAGGTTTGTTAGCTTTATCGTTTCTGCTCTTTGCCACGCCGGTCTTTGCAGATTATACGACTTGGCTATGGACAGGACAGAACGGTGCAGAGTTGAAAAACTCTACAAACAATGTTGTAACTCTAACAGAGAACTCAGAGGATATAATTTATACCTTTGGGTCAAATGCTATTGTAGTTACTTCGTCTACAGGAGTTACAAGCCTCACTTACACTGGCATTGCACTTACATTAGCTGATGTGGTTCTTACAGGTGATATTACGCTGAAAAATGGCGCAACTATCGTCAATACTTCGGGTATTTTGCTGACAATCACTGAAGCAACTGTTGATGTAGTTGGTATTCTTACAGCTGACTCAATAGCAAGTGATGGTGCAGTTAGTGGAACGACTATAACAGCTAGCGGTCTTTTGACTGCGAATGGTGGGATAGAATCAACATACGGAACTGACAATGCTATTGCCATAACCGTATCTGAGGCTACTAATGGCATAGGAGCTATAAACATTACGTCAACTCCTACCATTGATGATGGCGAATACCATGTTCCTATCTGGGTTGATGCTCAACTCGCACTCACTGGAGGTGGCTCAATTTACGGAGTTAGGGGTCATGTAGGAACAATCGCTGGTATTACTCAAGATGCTACTGGATATCAAATTGGTGTTCACGGTAGAATCCTGAATTTAGGCATAGTAGATAATAGTGGCATTATCATAGCTGGTCTAATGGGTCAGACACTCACAGGCGGAACTTATACTGCTGTTAGCCACATGTCTTGTGCATGGCTTGATTGGCAGTCAACCACAACGGTAACTGCTGGTGAGACTGAACTGCTCTACTTAAGCCACAACGCAGCAGGCTTTACGTTGGATCAATTCATCTACATTTATGGAGCTAATGCAACAGATTACTTCATAAAATTTGCTACTACAATGACAGGTGGTTGGTCTGATACGGGAACTACTGAAGGCGAAGAATGTGTGGGGCATCTAAAAGTCAGATATAACAACGCTGATGCTTACATTAATGTCTTTAGTGACAATTCGTAAGTAATTGGTTTTAAGGGTTTGTGGGGGAATTACCCTGAAATATTCCCCCATTTTCATAAGGAGAAGTTGAATGAAAAGAAGCATAAGTTTGGTAGCAGTAATCGCATTACTATTCAGTGGATTATGTTTTGCTGAGTATGTTCCATGTAAAGTTAGCTTGAATCTGTTTGAACGAATGGTAGTCTTGGCACTTTTACCAGCAGAGGGTAACTTTGCAACGCTAAAGATAGTCAACGAACTTAAAATGGAACTTGCACCAACAGAGGAAGAATTTAAGAAAGCTGGCTTATCAGCTTTAGAAAGTGGTGGAATACAAGCTAAAGATTGGCTTGCAGTGCCAGAAAAGGAATTTACTTTAGGAGAGATAGCAGAGGGAATTATTGTTAATGCACTAAAGAAATTAGATAAAGAAATGAAATTAAGAAATGAACACATGACAGTTTATGCAAAGTTTATACAAGTATTATACTCACAAGGAAAAATTTAATGTGGAGTGCTGAAACTTCAAAAGGTTATGAGGCTCAAAAATGCAGACATCGTATTGTTAGTTATTGCAAAGGAATGGGTCTTGACTTGGGCTGTGGGGATAAGAAGATAGTTCCTACCGCTATTGGCATTGATGGTGGCTATGGAGATACTAAAGGTGCAGATATGCACCTTGATCTATCAGCTAATCAATCTCTTGGTATATTTTCATGCGGATATTTTGACTATGTATTTTCTTCTCATTTATTGGAGGATTTTTCTGCAACAGAATCTATATTAAAAGAATGGTGGAGAGTTATTAAGGCTGGCGGTCATCTTGTACTTTACGGGCCCGACCCTGACTATTATCCTCGTGTAGGCACAGCAGGAGCAAATCCTAACCATAAACAAGACTTATACTGGGAAGATGTATGGAATATAGTCAAAGGGTTTGGCAATGCAAAGCTGATACAATCTTCAAGACATAATGATAGCAATGAGTATAGCTGGCAAATTGTCGCACAGAAAGTTAATTGTCGCATGAAGAGAGGTCTTGATATATTAAAAGACATTCCTATTATCGGGAAGATAGCTTTTCCGCGCATAAAGAAAACAAAGAAAGAATGTTTAATTATCCGATATGGTGCGATAGGGGATGCAGTTTGGGCTACAACCTTTCTACCACTACTTAAAAAGGAAGGATATTATATTGTTTATAACACTACGCCATACTCACAACAGGTTTTAATGAATAATCCAAATATTGATGAGTTTCTTATTCAAGATAAAGACGCTATACCAAATGAAGATTTAAGCGAATATTGGAAGGAAATAAGCAAGGGGTTTGAGAAAGTTATAAATTTAAGTCAATCGGTTGAAAGTTCGCTTTTAAGGGTAGAGGGAAGCAAAGAATATAAAGCACCTCAAGCAATAAGGCATTCTGAATGTAATGTGAATTACTATGATAGAACTTTAGAGATAGCTGGATATAAAGATAAAGGCAGGAATGGGGAGCTTTATTTTACTGAACAGGAAGAAAATCTTGCTAAAGTTTTCAGAGAGAAGCATAAAGATAAATTCCTTATTTTATGGTCGTTGTCAGGTTCTTCTTTCCATAAAGTTTATCCATATACCGAATATGTAGCAAGTGAGATTATTAAAAGACATAGTGATGTTCGAGTGATCACAGTCGGAGATGAGATGTGCCGGCTATTAGAATGGGAAAATCCTAACGTATTAAGCAAGTCTGGGAAGTTTACTGTCCGACAATCAATGATCTTAACTAAGTATTCTGATTTAGTTGTAGGAACAGAGACAGGCATATTAAATGCTTCAGGTTGTTTTGATACACCGAAGATTGTATTTTTAAGCCATTCTTCTCCAGAGAATCTATGTAAATACTGGAAGAATTGCACACCATTATGGAACTCAAAATGCGAATGTCAGCCTTGTCATAGGCTCATATATACTAATTCATGTACGAAAGGAGATAGAGGACTTGCTCCCGAATGTATGGAGAATCTAAAACCCGAAAAAGTAATTGAATCAATAGAAGAAGTTTATAGAAAATGGAAAAATAAAGGAGAAGAAAATGAAGCTAGATAAAAACAGGCATTACGGATTATTGTTCGTGGGAACAGAGCTGACTTATGTTCAAGACGGAATAAAGTTCTCGCCTAAAACTGAAGAATCTATTGAAGAGGATAAAAAAGAGGAAGGATTTGTATGCAAGAAATGCGGAAAAGTTTGTACATCTAAGGCAGGTTTATCAGCACACTCAAGATATTGTAAAAAATAAGCTCGTAAGGGCATTATAAACAAGGAGCGGCGAAATGAACCTGTCACAGATGTTAAACAGAAATATGCAAGATTTGAAACAACCGGATTTTAACAGATACCCTATTGCTCTACTTAAAGAATATTTTGATGAGGCAGAGCGAGAAATAAACAAAAGAACTAAACTCATCCGAAGTTCTACCATTCTTGATTCAGTAGCAGATCAATCTACCTATGACAAGCCTACTGACCTATTAGATTGGAGCATAGACAAGATTTATTATTCTGTAACTACCTCAAGTTATAGACGGCGTTTAGTTCCTATCACTATTGAAAAACTTAATAATATAAATAGGAATTGGAGAGAACACACAGGAAGTCCGGTTTATTGGTATATAGATAAAGAAAATGATAAATATGGTTTTTATCCTTATGAGACAAGCGTTCATACAGGGACTAATTGTATTCAGTTAAAATATCGCGCTAAGCATACCAAAATGACGACTTATTACATTACAGGCACGGTTGATGTAGTTAACGGCTCTACTGCTGTTGCTGGGAACTCCACTGCGTTTATTGGCAATGTTGTGAGTGGTAATGAACTAGGAATCGGAAAGTTACTTAGTAGAACAACTGATTTCCCGACAACTTTCTTTGCTTTATCTGCGACACCTACCGATAATGCTGTTTTAGCAATAGCTTCATATACAGGTGCTACAGCTACTGCACAATCCTACATCATATCTTCAGTATCCTCTATAAAAAACGATACATTGAATATGGCTTGTGTTTTGTATGCTATGGGCTTATGTAAGGGTAAAGACGGAGATTATGATACTAGAAATGCGTATATATCAGAGGCAATGGGAAGAGCTAAAGAGGAGATATATCGACTTAAAACTGATACATCTGCGTCAAAAGAACCAATGACACCTACTGGAGCTAGTCCTTATCCGGGCAATGGCGAAGTTCCAGACTACGAATTTGGGAGGTGATATTATGAAGAAAGTTGTAAAAAGACAGAGGAAATTAGGTGCTTTTGGTGCAAAAGATGGCTCTCAAAGAGGTTTAAAGAATGGAGGTAGAGGTAGGAATAAAACAAGTTCATGTAGACATCCGAATATAAAAAAAGGTAGATAATGCAAACAGGAATAAAAGTCTTTCAAGCTCTATCAGTTAAAGACCATCCCACTATTATTGATGATAAGAAATCTCCCGACTTATCAAATGTGAGAATTGATAATCCAATAGGTGCTTTATCTAATATAAGAGGCATATCAAAATATAATTCCGTAGGCTATGGCAATCCAATAGTAGCCATACATCAGCTTAATGGGCATATTTTTAGCTTGAAAGGTGGGACTGCTGGTTCTGCTAGTGGTAGTTTGTTTGAGGGACTTCCTACTTTTAATGATTATACCGCAATAACAAACTGTGTAGAATTACAAGCAATGCAAGATAACCTTGCAGGAAAATACTATCTAGCAAACGATATTGACTGCACTTATTGCACACAAAACCCTGCTGGTGCTTTATATAATGCTGGAGCTGGGTTTGCTCCTGTTGGAGATGATAACACTCTATTTACAGGAATTTTTGATGGCAATGGGCATACAATAACAGGACTATATTTAAATAGAACTATAGCCGACGAGGGGCTCTTTGGACATATTTCAAGTATTGCTCAGGTTAAAAATGTTGGGATGATAGATGTTAATATAAACTGTAGTCAGGGTCAGATAAGTGGATTGGCCGGAACTTCTGAAGGCACAATAACAAACTGTTATTCTACAGGAGAAATAAATGGTAGAAGCTGGACAGGCGGATTAGTTGGAATTAATACTGGCACAATAATAAACTGTTATTCTACAGCAGAAGTAAATGATACGTTGTATTACACGGGTGGATTGGTTGGTGGTAATACTGGAACAATAACCAACTGTTATTCCGCAGGCGCTGTAAGTGGAGGTTCTGATGTAGGTGGATTAATTGGTTATAATTCTGGCGGAACTTACAACGATTGCTTCTGGGACATAGAAACATCAGGACAAGCAAGAAGTGCAGGAGGCACAGGAAAATTAACAGCAGATATGTATAAAGAAGCCACATTTACTAATTGGGACTTTTCTACAATATGGACGATAGTTGAAGATACCAGCTATCCAACTTTGAGGTAAAATATGGCACATAAACAGAAGATTTTTAGTGGACTAATGGTTCGTTTTGATAAAGTGGATATGAAACCCACTCACACGCCAGATTGCGCCAATACAGACACTTTTACTAAAGGAGCGTTAAAGAACATTAAAGGCATAGAGAAACAGCATACAACGGCGTTTGGTAGTGCAATAATAGCCGTTCATCAATTAAATGGACATGAATTTTGTTTAGCAGGAACTAAGTTATATAAAATATAAGGAAACGATATGTCTACTGAAATAATTACAGGTCTGAACCCAAATATTCTACCCTCTATTGTTGACTTTAAGGGGTTTGCTTTCCTTCTTGATGGAGATAACGAAAGTCGCTATTTTAACCAATATGGTAGTTGGAAATGGGCTCATCAAAATCCAACAGCTACACCTACGGAGGTTCATTCAGCTAGTGGAAGTATGTCAGCGGTGAACGGGGGATATAAATACTTTTATACGGAAATCAATAGACCTTCTGGGGAAGATGAATACTCGTGTGCTGAAACGAACCCATCCCCATTAAGCACAATTACAGGAGATTTCTCAAGCAAGAAAGTAGTTTTAACTCTGCCAGCAACAGCGGTAAATACAAGTTTCACACATCTAAAAATATACGGCACAGAAGATGGTGGAAGCACTTATTATTACTTAGGCAAGGTAGCCATAGGTACAACTACTTTTGATGATGACGATATAACTAGAGACGCAAATGTGCCTTTTGGAAAACTTACTACTTTGGCGAATAAGACTATAACTCAGACATATCTGAATTATCCGGTTAAAAACCATTTATATTCCGTAGCGACAAAATCAAGAATACTTGTTGGTGGAGTGAGGGCAAAGACAGACGGCACAGTAGCAGTAACAAATGGAGACAAAACAGTAACAGGCACAGATACTCTATGGACTAGGGCTATTGTAGGGGATTTCTTCACACTAGATGGAGATACAAGACCTTATGAGGTAGATAGTTGGACTTCTGCAACAGAAATTGAACTAACAGAGGCATACGCTGGATCAACCGCCTCTGGTAAAGATTATTCAATAGAGGGTATAGATGACACTATTCGCTGGACTGCAAAACATCCTACAACCGCAAAACCTATGTGGTGGGCTTTTCCACTTAAATTTTATAGACGGCTAATAAGTAAGGATTCTTCAGGAGTTAAGGGACTTAATAAGATAGGCAATCAGCCAGTTGTTTATAAGGAACATAGTCATTATTTATTAACAGAAAATGGCGATGACTTTATTGAACAGGAAAGCAGAACACAAGTAGGAACTTGTTCTCACTGGTCTATCGTAGAGACAGGAAAAACAGGCTCTAATATCTTTATGACTTATGAAGGATATTTTTACGAGACAACAGGATTAGGAGCAGTAGACTTGAATATAGACTTGAGTAAGACAGCAGACGGTATAAACAAGTCAAGACTTAAATATGTTCAGGCAGTATGGCTTAATAGCTTACAGTGGTACATTGCGATTTATTCAAGCGAAGATTCAACTGTTCACGATAGAATGCTTATTTATGATTATACACTTAAAGAATGGATTATTTGGAAGATTAAAGCTAATTGTCTTGCAGTTATGGAAACATCAGAAACCGACCAGACTGTATTTAAACCTTGGATGGGTTCAACAGGTGGCTTTGTATATAAAATGCTTACAGGTAACAATCTCGGAGCTTCTTCAGGAACTTTGACAGGAACTATAACTGGTGCAGGAGCAGCTTACATTGATGATAGTGCAGCGACTTTCTATACAACAGGAGATGGATTAGCAGATGTTTATATATCTATCTTCAATGCAGACGGGGATTTCGTAGAGGAAAAACTATGTTCTTCTAATACAGGAACTAGAATAACCGTTGCTGCATGGGGAACAACTCCGACAGTGGGATTTTCTTATGAAGTGGGTAGTATTAGGTGGAAATGGCTGTCTAAGGTATTTGATTTTGATAGCGATAATTCCAAAGCAATAGATACTGTATTGATAAACTTCAAAAAGACATCTTCAGCCAGTTATGTATATGTCAAATTCTATTTCAGTAATGATCCGGATATGGTGGGAGATACA
>Ga0208904_1002051_pt1 | contig 13072 bp, 7 predicted proteins | sample AntAceMetag02UKB_FD_184774 | JGI IMG/M metagenome (GOLD analysis project Ga0208904, IMG submission 184774) | Saline lake microbial communities from Ace Lake, Antarctica - Antarctic Ace Lake Metagenome 02UKB (SPAdes) (version 2) | ecosystem: Environmental > Aquatic > Non-marine Saline and Alkaline...
ACAACAAGTAAGTCGAATAATATATGTTATGGTAAAAAGTATTTAAACGTTTCGGCAGTAGATTGTTAGTGTTATTTTTTAAAAAATAACAAAACAGCATCGGTAAGTGGTCAACCACTCCAACCGGGTATTCAGAATTGCTAATACACTCCTTCGAGTTTATCTGGAGTACTAAAACAATTAGTCCTTTTAAAATGGAGCGACTATTTAATGAGTGCGAAAAATATAATTATTTAATCTACATAGGATTTTTGATTCTCAACTTCTTTTGTTATTAACTTAAGGCATTCTCCTAATTTCTGCTGCATAAGAATACAAAGATTTACAAATTCAGTGTTTATCTCCTTTATTGGCCTTTCTTTAAGATCTTCAGTTTTTTTATTGTAATAATGATCTCCTCCATTAAACCTAAAATCTCCCGAGAAATATTCTTGTGGCACATGAGCGTATAGATTCCTTATTGTAACAAGACGGTCCATCTTTTCAAATAGTTCCTTTGAAAAGTGTTCTTTTTGAGAACCTAAGGCTTCCATAATTTCCTTAATAAAGTCCGTTTTCTTTTGAAAAATATCTTTAATTTTTCCAGGAGCTTCAGTTAATAAGATGATTTCATTGTAAACGGTTTCAATATTTATTGCCATATCTATAATTGACCCCCTTACTAGAATCATTTCTTTAATTCTTTTTGTTAAATTTGGGATGTTGTCAGCCTCTCCTTCAATGATTTTTTGTAATTCTTCAATTGAGGCAGGATTTTTTGCTTTAACAATTGCTTTCAAGTCTTCTACGTCTTTAATGTGTGGTGCCTTATCATCTTTCATATCTTTTTTACTCATTTTGCTTTATTAGTTAAATAAACATTTTTTCTATCTCCAGAATAATGATCATAAACATGTTGAAATACAACCAATTCTTTTTCTTTTCGATCCAGTGGTGTATAGCTTTCTGGAAGATTTTCCAATTCATCTTGGATAGTTATGTGTATTGATGCGATAGACTGCATTTTCTTTTTCCATTCCAAAACTACCTTTTTAGGAATTAATTTTGCAAGTAACTCTTTGGCAATTTTTTTTAGTTTCTTTTTTTCTAAATCAGATAATTTTCCTTTTTTCAGTTTATCATAAATAGCTAATTCTTCCTCAGTTAAGCCTTCTTCAACATATCTTTCTTCTTCTTTGGCCAAATCCTTGGAAAATTTCTTTAATGCTTCAAAATATTTATCATTGTTTTTAGAAGAGGAATTGTATTCTTTAATAATATCTTCGAATCTTTCCTGAAAATCTACCCTGGTATCATTTAATTGCATTAATTCTTTTAATCTGAATGATAGGATATTTTTCAACCTTTCAAGTTGGGAGTTATCTCTGTTTTTGTTGAATTTCTCAGACAATTTTTCGAAATCGATATCCCCTATATTAATCAAATCATCTTGTCTTTCTTTGTTAATTAAATATCCTTTAGAAGAGATAGAAAGATCCAGAACTTCTCTAATATCCCTAACTACAGATGTTATATCTACTTCGGGATCTAAAGAATAAATCATCTTAGTCAAAACCTTAATTATTTCTATTTCTTTTGTAAATTCTGAAGCTTGTTTATGCGGTAAAATTGCCTTGTATATTTTAATGGCATTTCCAGCCTTTGTTAAAAAATCTTTTTTAATTTCTTCACTTGCAACTAAGTTAGAGATTGCTTCATTTAAAGGGCCATATTTCTCCATCCCTTTTGAAAGTTCTATTTTTTTCAAATCAACTTTGTTCTTATTGAGGAATTTTTTAAATTCCATAAAATATTCTTTAAGGGCCTCAAATAACTTTTCTTTTGATTCAATAGGAATTTCAGTTGACCCGTCCCTAGAAGAAGCATAAATAGCTAAGGCCTCCTTTAAATTTTTGAATACGTTGATATAGTCTACAATGAATCCTCCCTGCTTATCTCCAAAGACTCTATTAGCTCTAGCAATTGCTTGCATTAGAGTATGATTTTTCATAGGCTTATCTAAATACATTGTAGAAACTGAAGGTGCATCAAATCCAGTAATCCACATGTTACAAACAAATACTATTTTCAATGAACCCTTTGTTTCCTTAAAATTCTCTGCCAAATCTTCCTTAATCATTCTTTCACGATGAGATTTAATTTGCAAACCCTTATTTGAGAATTTCTTTATTTCATTTTGTTCAGAGCTAATAATTACGGCCATATCTAAATCTTTTATTTCCTTGATTTTTTCTTTTATTTCCTCATGATCTTCTGGAGGAGAATCTCTCAACTTAATTTTTAGATTCTCAAGCCTTTTGTTAAAATGATACTTTGCCTTGTCATACATTCTAACTGTAGTAAATTTATCTATAGAAAGGACCATCGCTTTTCCAGAATAACCTCTTCCCAAAAAGTGATTAACAATATCTTCAGCAATAGTATTAAGTCTATCTTCCCGAGTTATAATATCATAATTAGAACCAAGTCTTTTCTCTAGTTTTTCAGTTTCTTTTTCCGAAAGATCTGCATCATCGATAACTTCATAAATTTCATCATTTAAAACTGGATTAATCAATTGCAACTCTGGAACCCTATTTTCATAATAAAGCGGAACAGTTGCTTTATCATCTACTGAATCCCTAAAATTATATTCACTAACATAATCTCCGAATGCCTCTTTCGTTTTTTCTTCCCCTTTTTTCATAAGAGGAGTTCCAGTGAATCCTATAAAAGAAGCATTGGGAAGCGCGGTTCTCATATTTAGAGCCAGGGTGTCGTATTGTGTTCTATGGGCCTCATCAGTCATTACAATAATATCTTCTCTACTAGAAATTTCTGGATAAGTTTCACCTTTCTTTGTTCCAAACTTATGAATTAGTGTAAAAATCATTCGGTGATTTTCTTTTAATAATTCCTTGAGATGTTTTCCGCTTTTAGCTTGAACATCTTCTTCAGTCACAACTCCAGCATCTTGGAAATTTTTATAGATTTGAGTATCTAATTCATTCCTATCAGTAGCTACAACAAAAGTATAATTTCCTTCAAACCTTCTTAATATCTTCTGAGCAAAAAATAACATAGAAAAACTTTTTCCGGATCCTTGCGTGTGCCAGAAAACTCCAAGCCTTCCTTTATTCTCCTTCCTTTTCTTAAAAGATTCGACAGAATTATTAACACCAAGGAATTGATGATTCTTGGCCGTTATCTTTACAGGTTTATTATTAATAGATGTAAATAAAGTAAAGTTTTCGAAAAGATCAAGAAGATTTTCCGGAGAACAAGTTCCAAACAGTGCCTTATCTAAAAATGTAGATGGTTTTTTATCATCCTCACTTAATTTTTTCCAGTTAGAATAATGCTCATATTCTGAAGTCATCGAACCAATCTTAGAATCTAGACCATTTGAAATTAAGATAAAAGAATTATAATTAAATATTTGTGGGATTGTATCTTTGTAGTCTGTTATATTGTCGTCATAAGCTTTTTGAAGATTAACTTGCGTGCTCTTAAATTCCATTAGGACTAAAGGTATACCATTTACGAATAAAATCAAATCTGGTCTTCTTTTGTATATCTCTCCAGTAATCCAAAATTGAGTTGCCATGAAGAAATCATTTTTTGAAGCATTTTTAAAATCAATAACTTTTACAACCTTATCTTCTATCTTGTTATTGATTTTTGTTTTAACTTTAACTCCATTTTTGATTAAGTGATAAACTTCCTTATTCGCATTGAATAAGCTCATTTTGCTTCTATCTTTTTTCAATTCAGTTATTGTCTGTTCTGTCGCATCGATAGGCAAATCTGGATTTAATGTAGAAAGAGCTTCTCTTAATTTAGAAACTAAAATAATTTCAGATGCATTTTCCCTTCCAAGGAAACTTTCTCCCTTATCAAATTCTTTAAAACAATTCAGATGAGAATAGCCAAACTTTTCATTTAGAAATTTAACAGCTTCCTTTTCAACAAGTTCGTCTTCTGTGTATTCTTTTGGCATATTATATTAAGGTTATTGATGTTTAAGAGGTTTTTGGCATATTTAATGTTCTATAATTTTAAACTTAGCAAGTTTTCACAAAGATTATCACTCTCAACAAGATCCTCTTTTAAATTATAATCAATTTTACATTTTGAACTTTTGAAGTATGTATTGTGCGAGTATTCAAATCCTTTAGATTTTTTCGCTTCTTTTTCTTCTTTAATAATTTTTTCAATAGTGGTTATTACCTGATCATAAGAGGATAGGATATCTGTTGTATTAAATTTTTTGGGAGTGTCGATTATTTTTTTGTATATTCCATAAACTAAAATTTCATCTACATGCTCAATAAAATCTTTTTGATCATTATTTAATTTTCTTTTTTTAATTACTTCCTTAAGAATTTTATAAGTAATATATAATTGATAATAAATTGGCGAATCGGATTTTCCATTAAATAATGATTTCAAGGAATTATCTTCATTTGTAGCATCAAAAACTTGTTCAAGTACTTTTGAAATAGAATTTTTAGCAACCTCTGGTTTTTCAAAAAAAGAAGCATACCAAAATTTAAGGATTTTGTCTGAACTTATAGAATCTAAAAGTTCCTTTTTTAAAAGATTATCTGAAAAAAGGTTTCCTCTTTTATTGAGATAAGCTATATTTTTATTACAAAAAAATTGTTTTGCATATTTTTGAAAATTTTTATTGCTAATTTTATCTTTATAATTTATTGTATTTTGTGTATTAGTCGCTTCGGTTATTCTTTCTATCACAACAGAATCACTAGTTTCAAATAACTTGATTGTTACATACACTCCCTCAAGGAGTTTGGGATTCTTTTTATATATATCATATATAACTCTTGTAGTTTGTAATCCATTAACAATAATCGGATTTTTTACAGGAATAATATAATCTCCTAGTTGAGAATTTGATGGAACTTTCATCTCTGAGCAAATTATAGTAATTCCATTATTAAAAAAAGGAAAATACTCTGCTAAATCTCGATTTTCAAGTGTTTGTTTTATTTTTTTATTTGTTTTATTATAGCCTAAAAATCCCCTTACATTTTCAGAAAATAATGTATCTCCAGAACCATTTATTTCTTCTTCTAAATTGTAAAGTTCGCAAAGATCTAGCACAGAAAATCTAAAATTTATTGCTTTTACATTTAAGATATTATAAGATGCAATAGCTTGAGCTTCTCTTTCAGTCAAATTAGACTTAACTGCCTTAAATTGAAATTTAATCTCTTTTCTTTTTGAACTATTCTCTATAGAGGTAGAAATTAATTTTCCTATTTTGTTTATATCTAATATTGAAAAATTATTTTTATAGTCATCATGGGAATCAAATATTCTTTTATTGTCTGTTCTGGAGTCATCTATACATCCGTTAAAAATAAAATATTTTTTTATTTCAACATAATTACCTTTTTTTGACAAAGATTCATATTCTTCGAATATCTTTTTTAATCCTTCCTTATTGGGCTTATTTATATTCCCCTCAAAAAAAACATCTTGGATACACTGCTTGAAATATTCAACCTCTGAAGACTTTATTGTAGATGTGTTCTTACATTGAAATATATGAAGTAGATACGAATTTCCATTTTCTTCTAAGTATGCCCCATCAACTCCACCATCACCATTTTTGATAATTATATCATCAAAAACTTCATCAAAAGGTTTATCTAAAAAAGATGCTATTGAGAAAACTTCAAATGCCTTATCTGAATTTATGTTAAATTTTTTAGAAATCTTCTCTAGATAAGAATCAATAAAAATTTTATTGACCATTTGGTATTACCTCATTTAATTGAATATCTAAATCTGAAACATCAATTTCTCCCGAAATAAGTTTTGGCAATAAAAGATCTTGTGTTTTTCCTAGATTTTGGTTTTTGAGTTCTAGATTATAAATTTTTTTATAAATAGAATCTATTTGCCTAAAAAAATCCAAAAGAAGTTCTTTATTTGGAAATAAAAATTCCATATTTCTTAAAAGAGATATATTTAACATAGTCATGTTTGTGGCCCCTGTTTTTACAGATAAAATTTTTGACTGCCCTTCATGAGAAGTTAATTTATAATACAAATAAATATTTTTTTCTTTATCTGAACTTCTGCATATAGTCATGTGTTGATCTACAGCCCACAACTTATTCGGTCCCCTAAATAAATGAACCCGCCCAATAGTTCCTTCACCTAGGGAATTGATTAAAACGTCATAAGTTTGAGCAAGCTTATCTCCAGGGATTTTCAAATTAGGATTTAATTCCTTTAAATATTGAATTTCTAATTTTTTACCTTTGTTTACCTTCTGGTTTATTGCAAAAATTCCTGAACCTTCTTGATATTTTGGAGATACCCCCCTAGATACAAATTCACAAAGTTTTTCAATATTTTCAACTTTCCAACCTTCAGGAATTATTCCAAAATTAGTTTTACTATCGACCATTTTTATTTTTTCATGACCCTGGAACTTAAATCTCACGAACCATTCCTCATAAATTAGCTTAGCAATATTCTCAAGAACTTTAATCCTCTTTTCGTTATTTTCTATTAGATCATCATAATTTGAAAGAATTGTTGCTATTTTTTGTTGAGTATCTGTATTATCTACTAATTCAATTTCAAACTTTTCTAAAGTTTCTTTTGTTAGAGCTTCTCTGGTTGCTCCACCCTGTGCAAGATTTAATAATCTCGCTTTGCCCATCGGAGAGACTAAACAATAAAAAACATATTTATTATTTGCATTATCATTTGTTCTTATTATCGAAACATGCTGATTTACTCTAGCGGGAAGAATATCTGTAGGCACAATACAACATCTAGCAACCGATGCGCCAGTAATATTTAATAGAATATCTCCTTTTTCCAGAGTAACATTTGAAAGCTTTTTTGCCTGTTTTTTATCAATATGCGCCAAATTCTCATAATTAAAATGTGAATCATAAACATTCAAACTTCTAACCAAAGAAATTCCATGAGCTTTATATGATTCCTTCCCTCCCCTTGGCGTAGAACCACTACCAATTTTGGAGGTTATTTCTGAAAGAGGTTTTGTTATCATCTTAGAGTCCATCCTCACTTCACTCCCAGAAGCCCATTCACATTAATATTAATTTGTTCTTCCAATTCTTTAGCTTCAACATTAAATCCTTGTAATTCTTCATTATACTCTTCCAATGTCGCTTCAAAATCAAAATCTTCTGCTTCTACTTTGTCCTTAACTCCAACATATCTTCCAGGATTTAAGCTCCATCCCTGCGCCTCAATTTCCCCAATTGTCGCAACTTTACAAAGCCCTTTAATATCAGAATATTCTTTTGCCCCTTCTTCTTTCCTATAGCTTCTTACAATCTCTGCAACTTCCTGTATTTGATCTGGATTAAACTCTTTATGTGCCCTATCAATTTGTGTGAAAATATTCCTCGCATCAATAAACAAAACCCTTCCCTCTCTATCACTTCCCTTCTTTCCCCTATCTAAAAACCAAAGTGTACAGGGCAAAGTAACTGTATAAAAAAAGTTCCCAGAAATAGCAATCATAACATCAACTGCATCTCTTTTAATCATCTCCTTTCTAATTTCCGTATCTGTTCCCCTAGCATCAGATGCAGAGTTAGCCATAACAAAACCAGCTCTTCCTTTATCGTTAAGCGCAGACCAAAAAGCTTGAATCCACAAATAATTTGCTTTCCCTGATGTCGGAACTCCCAATGGCCATCTCGGGTCTCCCTTAACTTTTGTCGGATCAACTTTCCTCATATCGACATTAAACGGAGGATTAGCCATAACAAAATCATACTTTCCAACCGAATCATGATTATCTTCATAAAAAGTATTTCCTTGAATAATATCTCCTTCAATCCCATTTACGGCTAAATTCATCTTAGCCAAATTAATCGTCTTCTCAGTCTTTTCTTGACCATCACAAGCAAGCTCATCATTTACGGACTTATGGTTTTTCTTTATAAAATTTGCACTCTGAACAAACATCCCTCCGCTTCCACAAGCAGGATCCAAAATCTTTCCATGGAATGGCTCAATAACTTCAACTATCAATTTAACAAGAGATGTTGGAGTATAAAATTCTCCTCCACCCTGCCCCTCACTCATAGCAAACTTTCCTAAAAAATATTCGTAAATCTTCCCAAAAATATCTCCTTCCGGAATATCAAAATCAAAAGTCTTTAGAAGATTTGCCAACAAATCATTTTCAAAAATAGTATAGTTCTTTGGCAAAATATCTTTTAACCCAGGATTCTCTTTCTCTATCAAATCCATAGCATTATTTATCTTCTCTCCAATATTATCCCCTTCAGCCAAGCTAAGTAATTTGGAGTATCTTGCATCTTCTGGTAAATATAAGACTCCCTTCTCCTGGAAATGCATTGGAGAAGGATCATCCTTCTTTATTTCACCCTCTGCTTTATTAAAAATATAATCTGCATGCTTTAAGAAAATTAATCCCAAAACTGGCGCAGAATACTGATTTGCGCTTAATTCAGAGTTGGTTCTAAGATCATTAGCAGCGTCCCATAGCCTTTTTTCAATTTCCCCATTTATTTGTACCATATTAATTATCTTGTTTTATTTGCTCATAAGATTGTTTTATCAAATTCAAAATATCATTTAATTTATCTTTCTCATCAAAAATAACTAAATTTTTTCCAGTTCCATGATGCCCAATATTAGATACATCCGAAATTAATTCTTTAGGATCAATTAAGTCATTTCCCCCTAAATACAATTTCAACCTGTACCTCTGTTTTTTCATGGTCAAAAAGTTATCCTGAGAAACCTTGAAAGCAATATAATATTTTTTCTGCTCTATTTTAATATCTTCTCCAAGCCCCATAACTTCTTTTTTTAACTGAGTAAAAAGAGTTTCCCCAGACTCTTTAAAAACATTATCTTCGATTTCTTCAAAATCCTGGTCAAAATCAATATCTAATAACTCTTCAATTTCATTCAGTATCCAATTTTTTCTTTCACTTATTTTCTCCCCCGTCCATTCCCCATCTTCCTTACAATTGTTATAAATTTCTTGAGTAACTATAAATCCTGTAACCCCTTCTTTTTTATTAATTCCAGCATAAGTTTTTAATTTATCTGGAAAGGGTCTATTACTTGCTTCTATATTTTTTCTGCCAGACAACAAAGTTAAATTTCCAATAGTATTTATTACTTTATCTCCAGCTTCATGACTAAATCTTTCAGTCCAATAATTAATTTTTGAATAAGCCTGAGGCAAAATATGTTCTAAATGAACAGTTTTGTCCAAATCAAATAACCTAAGATTAGAATCATCAATTTGTCTATATTCTATTAGCATCAAGAGAGGTTTAAACCAAGGAGTTCCATAAACATTATTTTCTAGATTTTTTATTACATCTAAAATAACTTTATGTTCTTTTATTTTCTTATCTAATTCTTCAGAAATAAATTCCACATCTTTTCCTTTCTTTATCCAAGATATAACATTAAATGAAGTCTGCTTTATTTTTGTAGTTGTAAAACCGCCTATCCAATACAGATAGTAAAATCTTTTTAACAAATAAACGAGTTTTCCAAAACTTTCTTTATCCCATTCTTTTAATTTTGCAGAAATTAAAATTGACTTCCAATAAACATCATGCCTTAAATATTCTAATGCAAACAAATCTTTAGAATCTTCATTTTTTATATCGTCGAAGATTCTTATAATTTTTTTAAATTTATGAATGATCTTCTTAGGTTCCATATGTTTGAATTTTTTTTCAAGCTCTTCATAAATTTCTCTCTTAGGGTTTGAACCCAATAAATAATATTCATAATATGTGAACAATCTTGTTAGGTCTTCATTAAGGTCTTTAGCTTTACTTTCAAAAAAATTCCAATCAGCCTCAAATACAGGGTAATCTTCTTCCTTTAACTCTCCCATTAAATAACTTTTAATTAAATCAGCTGGATTTAAGTCCATTCCACGATTATTCAATACTTGGAATAGCTTAATTGCAAATGATTTATTTGCACATTCTATTGTAACTACACTAACCCTGTCTAATAAGTATTCTGTAAATTTTTCTATTAAAATTGGATCTTTCTCTTCTAAATAATTTATTTTCTCCTTGAAAAAGAAAGCAGCATTCAGAAATTTATTTTCTTTTAAATCGGCTTTTGTTAATTTTCTATCAAAATTTATTGAATTTAATACTTCTTCTTCAAAATCGCCTTGGTCCCTTGCCTGAGTTCTTAATATTAACCTGTTATTTTCACTTTCAATATCTTTTATCCTTCCAAGAATCATATTCTTTTTTACAGAATTGTTTAATTTATTGTAATATAAATCACGAAGAGTACAAAAAAGAATCATTAAAGTTGTTAGTCTCTGTTGTCCATCTATGACATCTAAATATTTTTCATCTTTATTTTTACTTAAAATTATTGAACCAAGAAAATATTCTTCTTCATCAGATTCAAATGAACCATACAAATCATCCCATAAATCTTCAATTTGTTCACTTTCCCAGCTATAAGGTCTTTGATATTGAGGGACTTGATAAAAAGTACTCCCTTCAAATAATTTTCTTATAGTTTTGCTATAAGGAGTAAATATTTCTCCCATATTATTTCCTAGTATTCCCAGCTTTTAATTCTTCCCCCAACGCCTTCACAATCTCAACCTCAGCAAAAGTATCCAATTCGCAATATTTCTCCAATGCAGCCATAACTTTCGCCCTATCATCATCACTTACATCAGACTCATAAGTTACCCTCTCATATTCCAAACTCGCTAACATCCCATTCCCAATATCCAAATCATCATATTTCAAATCACTCAAAATAGGCAAGACATATTTTATTGAAGTTGAACCTTTCTGCTTAGGGTCATAATAAGCAAAATCCTTAAACACATCCCACAAATCTTTAATTCTTGAAAAAATATTATTGGTATACCACGGCATAAACTCCTGAAGTGCCATCGCTGATTCATTCATAACTCCTTTCTCAAATGCTTGATTATAAACCAAAACACTTCCCTCTTCTCCCAAATTATCTTTTAACGCCTGCATAAACTTCGGCCTCGGATCACTCGTGCCCTCTGCTAAAAATGAAATATGCTCACATTTCCCACCTTTCTCTTTTTGAATATGTAAAGAAAATTGAAAAGGAATTCTTTGATAAGGTTTCATCCCATCGAATTTAGGAATTGCTGGATTTATAGTTTCAAAATCTAAATAGTAAATCGGATATTTTAAATTTCCCAAGAAATTTTTAATCGCCCGCTTATCAACATGCTTCCCTCCATCAAATGCAAGTCTTCGTTGAATTTTTTGCTTATCATTTAATTTAATATCTTCAGGAACTTCATTTAAACAAACAATTCCTCCATCATGCAATTCAAAACATTTTTTCTTAAACATTCTAGAAAATTCAAACACACTTCCCTCCGGAACATTTTTCCAGCACTCATCCATTAAAGAACAATCATAAGGATCTTCACATGAAAGGCTAATGTCATATTTTAATTCTTTCTTAGACCCGATAATCTTCAACATATCTTTAATTCTTTTTTCAATTCCTTCAGAATATTCAGTAACCTTTTCAGTTATATCTGTCTGGACAAACAATTCTTCAGGCTCAATGGCTCCATCCTTCACATACTCATTATTAATATGCATCAAAAAACATTTCCGAATTTTAAGTCCTGCTTTTTCATAGGTATACCTCTGAAAAGAAACGTCATGAACGTTAATATCCTTAACTTTTGTTGCACTCTTAACTTCAATTATATCCCATTCATCCTCGCCAACGGGCAACAAAACATCTGCCCTAGAGAATAAGCTATCGACCATAATTCCGGCTTCATAAATCGTCTCCCTATTTTTTACGGCCTCTTTTGTTTTATTGATATTTTCCATAAATCCCAAGTTTGCAAGATCGATTCCTCCAGAGAAGGCTTTTGTAGCCAAGACTCCAATAATGTCTCCCATCATAAAATTATGTTTCGCGGAATTATCTGGCTCGGGCATTCTTTGCTTATCATTCTTAGCAACCCAGAGCAGTTTTGGGCATTGTAGGCCTAAAAGGTAATTTGATTTTGTTAGTAACATAAGAATAGAATGAATTAGGGGTTTTTATTGTTAATTATACCTATATAAATTTTCTCAAAATTGCCTATATTTGTCAACAATGTCAACTTTTACGTGTAAAATCGTATTCTGGGCCAATTTATATCAAATTTTGTTCACAATGTTCACATTTACACATAAAACCCCCTTATCTAGTTAATTTTTAGGAGAGTTTTGTTCTATTTTTATTCAATTTAATCAAATAAGTCTTCAAAATAAATATAATCTACTACTACGAATAAGACATAATGTGAGCCAGCCGGGTTTTCAGAATTGTTAAAATATTCCTTTGTGTTTAGTATGATATAATGAGACTATTGGTCTTTTTAAAAACTTTTATTAAAATTCTAATCTACTCTCTAAGAATTAGATCTCTAAATATCCAATCAACACCTGATTCAATATTCTCTCCCATTTCATAGATATTCTCTAGGATTCTTGTTAGCAAGCTGTATGGTGCATCCTCTACGCGAGCGTGTTACCCTTTTGACCAATCGCGGGGACAGATTTTTGTTTATAAAAAACTAAATGAAACAGAAAAAAGCAAGAATTAACCAACGTCCTGTCCAGTCTATTGTATCCTTTCGTTCTCGACAATTATTAAATAACCCACTTCCTTGGAAACTGACACCATGAAGATTGATCCTTATAACCACGAAGGGTCGCTGACCCGTTGGAAAAACAAAGTTAAGGAATTCGGAGGAATTCCTGACCTCTCGAGACAGAACTCGGAGATTATTCTAAGATATCTACAAGACATGGAACTTGGACTTAACACCTCTTTCTCTTCTAAGAAGGGTGCAAGAAGCTTTACAAGATTAAACACTGTAAGACAAAGATTAACTTTTCTAGCAAGGAAATTCAACGAAATTCTAAAAGTTGATGATATGGCAAAATTAACCGAGCAACAAGTCTGCTCATTCTTTGTAGATATGCGAAAGGGTGTCATAAAACGGCAAGACGGACGGAGATATAGGGCGACACGG
>Ga0208904_1002053_pt1 | contig 13059 bp, 12 predicted proteins | sample AntAceMetag02UKB_FD_184774 | JGI IMG/M metagenome (GOLD analysis project Ga0208904, IMG submission 184774) | Saline lake microbial communities from Ace Lake, Antarctica - Antarctic Ace Lake Metagenome 02UKB (SPAdes) (version 2) | ecosystem: Environmental > Aquatic > Non-marine Saline and...
ACTACTGTAATAAACTCACCTCTTGCTAATGAGATGAGTTTATCAATAGCCCCCTCTGTTGACCTCTGTTGAGTATCAATGTGTACTTTTATCCTACTATCTTGCTGTGCAATAGTTTCACAGACGTTTGCTGTGTTATCTGTAGATTGGTTATCCAAGATTAACAATTCAAAATCTTTATATGTCTGGTGTACTATAGAATCCAGCATTTGTTGCAGAAAATTTGTCTTTCCTACTGAATTATGTACAGGTAGTAGAATGCTTACTTTTGGCATGATAGTACCCCTACACTTCTTCTGTTGTAGGTTCAGATCTTTGTTTTAATTCTATTTCTTGTCTGATATCTTTGGTCGCTCCTGGGTTTGTTTCATCTCCCCCCGAAGAAAAATCATCTATTGATAACGCTTCAATTGAATCATAAATAATTAACAGTTTTTCATCAGCCAAATCAGGCAACATTCGTTTGGCTATTACTTTAGCCATTTCTTTTTTGAAGTTGAGTTCAGGCACCAACTTATCTGACATAATAGCATTTTCAAGATTTTGGGATAAATCGTCAATACTAAAATCTTTAGATCTTGATATCCTAATAGCATCAAACCAATCATCCCTACCCTGCCATTTGAGCCAGTATTTAATTATACCCAACTCAGTCTCAGTTAAATTCTCGCTCTTCTTTGATAATACCAAACTTAGTTGTTGGTATTCATACCTTAGTGCCACACCAGATCTTACCTGATCACTCTTCTCATGTGCGTGTATACCGGATAAATGTGCAAGCTGGAAAACCTCACTGATTTTCTTACTCATCCAACCGAGTATTGCTTCAACAGGTTCAAGCACCTCTGACTCAAGCCAATCTGGTTTAGCATCCTCCCCCAATTCTGGATCAAATTCAAGTATAGCTGTTACACCAGCTTCATTGTTGATCTCTTCTCCTTCTTTAGCCATTGGCCTACGTGCTTGTGGGAATCCAGCAAATTTAATGACTTCTTCCCCATAAGAGATATTCCGTATGATACTTGCTGTAATTCTGGAAATCTCTTTAATATCAGATACACCAATATATGGATCAACAACACTCTTTATATTTTGAAACCAAAGAAAAGGTATCTCCCCTAATGGATTATCTCCTGAGTCTACCAAGATTGGTTCTTCACCACCAAGTACAGTGTTATACGGCTGTCCTGGTTCATTTGCATATTTACTATCACCTGGTTCCGGTTTATAATCAGATGTGTCTTTATGTTTATGTACATTAAATGGGGAAGGTGCTCCTTCAGGCAATGCCCATATTTCCCATTTATCCCGCCACCATAGTAAATACCTATTATCAAAATCCAAGAGTTTTAGATAGGTTAAGGTGGGTCTGTTGGTTATTGGATCTCGTTCATGTTTCCAGTCAAGTATATTTGGTAGTGTAAATAAAGCACAATATGGATATACTCCCTGTGCAATATCATCTTTTAGCACTTCATTTGTGCTATTTGGTTTATCTATTAAAACACCCACTGCTCCATAAATAGCAGCCATCTTCTGTGCCTCATTAAGAAAAACATCAAAATTTGTTCCATACAAATCAGCGTCTTTTAGAAACATTTTCCATAATGCACTACTAGCCAGCGAACCTAAATCTCTTACTGCAGGCTTTTCTGTTAGGTAGAAATTAAATAGATCAATGACTATGCTGGAGTAATTGAAACATATGCCTTCAGCTTGTCTCGCTCTCCAATTACTATCACTTTCTCGTGTGTGTTTGGCGAGCGAATAGTCAATGAAAGGTGTGCCACCAGAATAGGCAAGCCCATAGAACGACCAATCCCGCAAATGCTCGTTATGAACTTCGTGAGTTTCTTGTAGAGTTGCAATATCCATTTTTATTCTCCTCAAAGTTTAAATTGTTATTATTTCCAATATAATTTACTTGGGGGCCTACGAACATATCTTGGTTTGTTCACCCAATTAAGAAAATGTGATATACTATCTGCTATATCATCGTATTTATATGATGGTAATAAACACACCTGGTCTTTTGCTTCTATGAGCCAAGGTGCTTTATCTGGAAAATGTACTTTGCCTGATTCAAATAATCCAGATGTTGCGCTCAGACGCACTTCTTTATCTAAATTTTTTGTTGAAACTTCAATAATAGGCAAAGCAGTTGTTCTTTTTAATTCGTCTATTATTGGTTGACCAGATGCTCTTCCTTCAATGAGATGGGCTGATGGATGGTATTTTTCATGAAAAGTTTTTATTTTTTCTATTATTTTATGGAATTCAAGTTTTTTATTAAGAACATCAATAAGGTAGTATCCGTTTTTTGTTATATTCCATACCGTACCAGCTGTTGGGTCATTTAAATCTCCTTTTCGATATGATGTATCCCAACTTATTATTGTTTTTACTATATCTTCATCTTCTGGAAGTTTTTCATAGCAATTATCGTTAATCCATTCATATTGAATTATACCTCCTTCTCGTGCTATTGGTCTTTGTTGGTAGAGTGATTCCCAATTATATGTACCTTCTATCAATTTAACGTTTGCCAAGTATTTCTCATCATACATGTTGGGGCATAGCGCCGCATCTATTGGCCTTCCAAGTATATCATCTTTTTCTGCTATAGCTCTTAATTCAAGAATTGTCCAGTTTTCATGTGCATGTTCATTTAGAACAAATCCACTAAGATCGTCTGAGTTATGTACTATGACACCAGCAGACGTTATCGTGTGGCTTGGTGTTTCAAAATCATATATGGGGCCATTATAATAAGTTTTGCTTATTTTTTTTACCTTTAATTCAAGTTGTGTTCCATTTATTCTTTTACCAATGGTATATTGTGGGTGGTTTTCTCTTTTCGGATATTTCTCTCTTTTTATATCCATCCAAGGAATATAAGATTCGTGTACTCTTAATTCATAAGATTCTCTACAATTGCTTTCATATGTTTTTTCCCCAGCAATAGAAAATGTATACTTTCCTGCTTTTTTGCCTTTCACAATACCACTTGGCACACCCATTGATGCAAATAAACGTTGCATGTCTGTTAATAATTTTAGAGAAACAGATGCACCTCTATACCCTATTTTATTACTAAAACATCCATCGCCCCTAAAATAACCAATAAGTAATTCCTGTTTCATTTCTTGTGGCAAACTACCAATCCATTCTGGGAGTTGTTTACCATAGGCATGATATCCAAAATGTGTTTTTAGGTATTGAGCAATTTGCCAACAAGAGAATTGCACTTTGATTGCTTTACCTATTTTGTGTGGGGAAAAAGTCACATTTATTTTATACTTTTCCATTACATTTTTAATATCATCTGCTATCCACTGTTCATGGCTTCCTATTGACAGAATGATTATTGTATAGTGGTCTTCATCATAATGTTTTCGTGATTTTGATAAATTACCTTCTGCAAGCCAATATCCCACTACTCTCCAAAAGTTTGGGTCTTCTCTTAATTGTTGGGGTGCTACTGTATTTGTGTTTCTGTTAAGGTTATATAGTGTGACATACCCATTTATAGATCCTCTCCCAGCCAACCCAAAATGTTTAGCGCATTGAGTATATGTCTTCCCTTCATCTAATAGCTTTTTTAGCTTTTCTTTTGGTACATGATTTTGAACACCAGTTAAATTTGCATTGCAACTTGCTTTTGATGTTTTTGGTTCTTCGAATTTAGGTATATTTCCTTCCCCTATTTGGGGTACTATACACCAATCGTTTTTTGTTATTTGTTCTGCATACTTCCAGCCATTTGTTGTTAATATGCCATGATTGCCTGTTACTTTTATTGGTTTTGGTTGCCCGTATAATGTAATTTCATACATATCCCCAATATATTCTCTACTTTCCATTTTTGTAATTGGTTCTATGCCTTTTTGTGTAATAAATAGGGCATCTCTTTTGATATTATCTGCGTTTACCCATCCATTTGTTGTTAATATTAAAGATTCTGGATGAAAACAATGCCATCTAGTTTGGATAATAATAATCCTATTGTCGGGTCGTAATCTAGTGTAAGCTACAGCCCTATACCATTCCTTTATTTTTTCTCGAACAAGTTTGGATTCAGCATCCTCCCTATCTTTTAACGGATCATCCACTAGAAATATTTTGGCCGACCTGCCAGTAATTGTGCCCCCGATACCTGCACTGTAATAGTGCCCCATATTATTTGTAGATACATGATGGCTGGACTTCGTGTCTTGGGAAATTTGGCAATTTGGGAATACAGTTTGTTGCACTCTGTTTGTAAGTATGTTCCTGACTGCACCACCAACCTCATTGGCTCTTGTTTGATTAAATGTAGATGCAATAATAGACCAGTCTGGATGCCTTCCTAGAACCCATGCAGGAAAAAATGTCGAGGCTAATAAAGTATTATGCACAACTATATTTTGAATAGTAAAAGTATGATCATCTTCTACCAATAGGCACCTGCATTTTCTCATACCAGTATTTTCAATTGATATTATTTGATCTGCAATATATTTAGATTGAAATTGATTTCTGTGTAAAGGCCATTCCATAAATAATTTGGCTTTTACGCCTTTTATTCTAATTTTATCTCTGAATGTTATTAAATCATTTACATTATTTATTGTTAATCTCCAAGATTTATGTGGTTTTCCAAAACATATTCCATTTTTTACTGCTATTTTTGATGCTACTCCTATTCGTAATAGTAAGTTTTGTATATCATACAGTAGTTGGTAACTTACTGAATAAAATTCACAATAACAGTCTGATCTTATTTTATCACGTTTTCCAACATGTCCATCACAGGCAAAGTAAGATCCTATCATAGCAGTTATTTTTTCATTACTTGCTGTGAAGACCCATTTAGGAATATGTTTATCATGTGATTTACCCATTAAATCATTAGCCATTATCCATTTTCTTGGCTTATGTTTATTTCCATCTTTGTCAATTCCAGTACTCATATTATATTTTGGTGTTCTACTAGTATAATATTTTTTATTAATTGTAAAATTTAGTAAATTTGAATGCTCAGTAAAATCGTCCCCTATTTTACTACTATCATCTATTGTCATTTCGGCTGCACAAGTATTACCATTAGGTGCTGTACAGCCATCACCAAGTAAATATCCAGCTACTACAAATTCTGATATACTTTTTTCTGTAGTTGGAATAGTTTTTGCTTTTTGTAATATGGCTAACGTATCTTTTATTTCTAATTTACCAGCCTCAATCCAACCAGATGGGGTTAAAAAGGGATGGTCTTTTGCTGCACATGGATTTCTTCCCAATTGTGTGTTTAATTGTATTGTTGGTAATTCACCTTGTTTAAATACTTTTAATACCTTTTTTGGTCTTCCTTTATGCGTTATTACGTAATCACCAACCATGATATTTTTTAGTTTTTTATAGCTACCATCACCCATAAGAACTTGTTCTTCTTCATAAACTGGTTTTCCGTGCTGTGGCGGAATATTTATCAATAATCTCCGTATGTTACCTGCTTCTACAGCTTCTAACGCAGTAGCCATTAGTTCATGGGCAGGTTCAGCAATATACTTTGGGTATTGCAAACCAACATAACTGAGTAGACTTGAACTCGCTATTTGTTGTGGGGTTAGTTCTTCGGCTGTGTTATTCATTAGTATTCACACATTCAGCATCAATGATAGAAGGATCATCAATTTTCAACATTTCTGCATATTTACCTCTATCTACTTGATTGCCTCTCACCATAGCATCAATTTGATCCTGATCAAACTTATGCACATGTTCAATTCTTCCTTCTATCTTTTGTGGTTGCTCTATGTAAGCATGCCTACGGAATTCACTCGGCCTTTGATTTAATATTTTATTTAAAAATATTATTGCTGGCATATTTCCTTTTTCCGCCAGGACCAATAATTTATCTTCTGCCCAATCTTCTTTATCACTTTGAATTAATTCAATTTGATTACGGAAATCTGGGTTCTCTTTATACCAAGTTAATGCTGTGCTTCTCTTTATGTCCATCACTTTACATACATTTCTTAGATTGAAATGATGTTCTTCGTTTTCAAATAATTCCAAAAACCTATTTTGTTTCTCTTGTACTTTAGCTGATGTGACAGCGAAATTCAGTTCGTTTCTTTTTGCTATTCTTGGCCTTAGTTTTTGTTGCAGTACTTTATACTGCTTTTTAAACTCAAAATCTGTTTTTGACCAATAATCAAAGTCAGTCTTATCTATATCTGGAGAAATTTCTTCTAATGCAGCTGCCACACTATATGTATCATCTGAATATAATTCCAAAAACTGTCTTTTATACTCTTCATCATGCTTGTGTTTTTCATCAAATTCTTTTTTGGACTTATTCTTTTTTATAAAGCGTAATTCTTCAAATTTAACAGCAAATTCTGGATCTGCTTCTGTCCATCTATATAACACTTGTCTTGAAAAGCCAACTTTTTCTGATGCAGCTGCTAAAGAAATACCCTCCTTTTTATACTCCTCCAAAAACTCTTTTTTGAATTTTTTTCGTGATGATTCTGTAATTCTTGGTCTTGATTTCTTCTTATTTATTCTTTTTGGAGGGATAATTCCTTTCAATTCTTTTGGTATTGTTGGCATGTATTCCACCTCATTTTGTTGATATTCTTGTTTTTTATGGCTTATATTCCAAATAAATAAAAAAATCTTTTCCAAATATTCTAAATAGTTAGTTCTACTTATGGTACATTTTGGTACTTCCCATGAAAAAAAGACTTGACTTTTCCAAAAAGATATGGTATGGTGTTTGGCACTTACCATATCAAAGTTTAAATAGCTTGTCAAGCTTTATTTTTAATTTTAAGGAAAGGGGAGGTATAATCACATATCTTGGTAAAGGTTCCATAATGTTCGGCGGAGGAATCGCCGCTGTTTTAGGGCGTGGGCAACGCCTTGTGCATAGCACAGAAGCCGTCTGCTTTAGCTGACGGAGTAGTCACCACATATTGGAATATATAATGGTTGGATAAATTTAAAAACAGTCTGGAAAGACGAGGGTAGGAAGATGGCAATTAAGCCACTCAGTAATAAAACAAATTTAAAAATAGCCTGGAAAGGCAAGGAGTAGTAAAATGGCATTAGTATATAAATCATTGGAAGATGGTTCTGGAATCAAAATGGATGAAAATGGAGATCCTTTGGTTGTCGATGATGAAAAAGATGAAAAAGAATTTGGTGTAAGGGCACTTGATCTCTATAACAAAATTCCTGCATTACAGGCGGAAGCCAAAGCATATAGGGAAGAGCGTGATAAACATAAAACAAAAGCGGAAGCATTTGGAGAATTGGACCCAGAAGAGGCTGTTGCTAAATTGAAAGCTCTTGGTGACCTAGATATAGAGGAAGCAAGAGCAGCATTAGATACTGTTGCTAATTTAGGAGATGCCGACAGAGAAATAAGCGCCGAAATTGACAAGGCAAAAAAAGCAACTGCTGATGGGTATAAAACCAAAATCCGTGATATCGATGAAGCGTGGAGTAGAAAAGCACAAGTTTTGAAAGAAACTGTGTCAGTTAAAGATGCTTCAATTCGTAGGTTACTAATTAAAGGTGCTTTTGATAGTAGTGTTTTCATTAAAGACCAAACAGTATTGCCATCCGAAATTGCTTATAACACTTTTGGTAAGTATTTTCAAATTGATGAGGATACTTTAAAGGTATCTGCTATTGGTTATGACGGTGAAAAGGTTTTTAGTGTTGCTAATCCTGGTGAATTTGCTTCTCCAGAAGAAGCTATTGAACTACTCATCGAGCGTTATCCACAGAGAGATAGTATTATGCGTACCACATCAGGTGGTTCTGGTGCTGGGGGAAATACAAGTTCTAATAGCGCAAAGAAACAACAGCTAAAAGCACTTGTGGGAATGGCGCCGGCAGCACGTTTAAATGAGTTAAGACGCATCAATGCTCAGTAATTTTGGAAAAAAGCACTGTGGCCTGAGAGAACCACTCTGAAGTATTAGTTTTTTATATTTTTATTTGTGTTATTATTAACTTTAAATTTTTATGGAGGTATTTTTCATGGCTTTATCATTAATTGAATCTGCCAAATTGGCACTTGGAAGAGATGAGACTCTCAAGGCTACCGTGATGGAACTGTATGCAAAAAGTTCTGATCTTTTACAGTATATGCCTTTTGAAAGCATTTCTGGTAACTCTATGGTTTTCAATAGGGAGCAAACGCTTCCTGCTGCTGGTTTTCGTGCCCTAAATGAAGCGTATACAGAAGGTTCTGGGACAGTAGATAGAGTAACCGAGGCACTGGCTGTTGCTGGTGGGGATCTTGATGTTGATGTTTTCCTTATCAAAACAGGTAATGCTGATCAGCGTGGTACACAAGAAGCAATGAAGATCAAAGCGCTGAGTCTTGCTATGACCAAAACTATTGTCAAAGGTGATGTTGGGACAACCCCGAAAGAGTTTGATGGTTTGCAAGAACGCTTGATTGGAAACCAGAAGATTGTTGCTGGAACCACCGGCGCTGGGGATAATCTTGAACTGACCTATTTGGACAAACTGATTGATGAGGTTGACGAACCTACTCATCTGCTTATGAACAAAACTATGCGTAGGCGACTGTCTGCTGCTGCAAGGCTGACCACTGTTGGTGGTTATATCACCTATGAGTTGGATGCCTTTGGTCGTAGGGTTACAAAGTATAACGATCTGCCTATCCTGATTGTTGATAAGGATAATAACTACGATGACATTATGCCGTTTACCGAGCTTTCCTCAGATGGTACTAGTGCCACCAGTACATCTATTTACTGCCTGTCTTTTGCAGAAAATGGTGTAGTTGGTTTACAGAATGGGGACATGGATGTTAGGGATATGGGTGAGATTGATACCAAGCCTGTTTACCGTACCAGGATTGAATGGTATGTTTCTATGGCTATTCTGCGGGCAAGGGCTGCTGCCAGACTTTATGGTATTACTGATAGTGCTATAACTGCCTAATATAACCTTTAATATAGTGAGGTGAACAGATGGCTTATATGGATTTTTTAAAAAGTGCTAGGGGGCGAATCTATGATAGCCTCCTATTACTAAAAACCAAAGGTACTGTTGCCACTAGTATGGTAGGTGAATCCCCAGTAGGAACAGACAAGTACTTTGATACTGGTGGGGGTCGTACCCGTGGTGATGTGGTGTATAATGTATATGCCATAGGATCAACTCTTGCAACAAACACCCTTTTTGCATTAAGATTGCAAGGAAGTAAAAACAGCTCCTTTACCACAGGTGTTGATCTTGTAATCACTGAAATTGGTAAAGCCAATGTGCTTACAGGCAATTCAAGTCTGGCTACTAATGATGTTTTTGGTGTAGGCAGGTACATTGTACCTTTTACCAACGATTTTGATGACACTGTGTATAGGTACTTACGTCATTATGTTACTGTTGCTAACACTTTAGCAAGTGGTGTTCTCACAGCTAATCTTAATTTACAGTATGAGTGTTATCTCAGTGATATTAGAACCTAATTTAATAATAATCTTTGATATAGTGAGGTGGACAGATGGCTTATATGGATTTTTTAAAGAGTGCTAGAGGGCGGATTGTAGATGACCTCCTGATACTGAAGGCAAAAGGTACTGTTGCAACCAGTATGGTAGGGGAAGACCCTGTAGGAACGGGTAAGTACTATGATACTGGTGGGGGTCGTACCCGTGGTGATGTGGTTGTTAATATGTATAGTATGGGTAGTATTACTGAAACTACTCATATAAAAATGCGGTTGCAGGGAAGTAAAAACAGCTCCTTTACCACAGGTGTTGATCTCGCAATTACTGAACTTGGGGGTGCTAATGCTCTTAATACAGGCAGAAGCTCATTAGCAACAATAAACTCTGGCGTTGGCAGGTATATTGTGCCATTTACCAACGATTTTGATGACACAGTATATAGATACTTACGTCATTATATATCTGTTGACTTATTCACAGGTGCTACTGGTGTTCAGTACGAGGTTTATTTAAGCGACATTATAACCTAAAAAGACGGAGAAGCGTGATGGAAATCTCGGGGCAAAAAGTTACGCTATCTGTCTGTATGATGATAAAGAATGAAGAGCACAATTTAAAACGTTGTTTATCGTCATTAAATGGTATAGCTGACGAGCTGATAGTTGTTGATACGGGCTCGAACGATAGTAGTGTGTCTATTGCAGAATCGTTTGGGGCAAAAGTGTATCACCATCCATGGGAAAACGATTTTTCCAAGCACAGGAACCAGTCTATGGATTATGCATCTGGAGACTGGTTACTAATCTTTGATGCAGATGAAGAGCTGTTTGTAGAAGACTCTTTGTCTGCATCTGATTTAAGAAAGTGGCTTGGAAAAGTACCAGCCGATTGCCAATCCGTGGCAATCACTTTGCATGATATTCAAAAGAATATGCAAGCCATGCAATTTAATTCTGTGCGATTGTTTCGTAAAGGAGTAATGCGATACGAAGGCATCGTACACAACCAACCAAAAATACTTATTGGGAAACCAGAAGCTCTTTTCTGCCCAATAGTCTCTCTCAAACATTATGGGTATGATCTCACGCCTGAGCAGACAATCGCAAAACGTGCTAGAACTGAAGGTCTGCTGACTGAACGTTTAGAGAAAAACCCAGATGATGTAGTTGCAATGTTTTATCTTATTCAGGCGTACACTGCCTACAGTGAGTATAATAACGCAGCTATATATATTGAAAGATATGAAGAGACATCTGCACGAACAGGTGTTGCATTCAATGACTCTATTTATTGTACAGCATGCCATGTTTATCGTAAATTGATGGACAAAAAGAATGCTCAGAAATGGTTGCTTACTGGTTTGAAAGAGCACCCTAAAGATCTTGATTTGTTAATGTCTCTTACTGAATATGGTGTTTGGGTACAAGATATAAATTTACTTATACAAGGTGCGCGGGGATTTTTACAGGCGTATGATGATTATCAAAAAGACCCAATTGCAAGTGGGAATAGATTCACTTACGCAAACACACCTGAATCTGTGTCTTACTGTTTATTTCATTTATCTATGGCTACATTTCAACAAGGATGTCGTACATTAGATCAACTTAGTGTAGTTTTGTCCAAAACTAAAAGTGAATTTGATGGTGGCCTACGAAGAGATGTTGCTATGGTATTTAAAGAATTTGGTATGACTAAAAAAGGATGGAGTTTACAACCAGAAGAACAATCTAAAAAAGTAGCAAATTTAAATGCGTGGAGGTAAAAATAATGCCAATTGTGTATAAAAAAAGTACTGGTGAAGCTGTAACTGTTGTACATGCTATTGATGCAAAAGAGTATGTTGCTGGTGGGGCTTATTCTTGGGCTGATCCAACGAAGAAAACTGAACTGCCTGCAAAATCAGAGGCAAAACCAGCTGTAATCCCAACTGTTGCAGACAAGAAACCTGTTGTGGCTCCTATGGTGGTTGAAGAAAAACCTGTTGCAAAAGAAGATTTTAAACCTTCAATCAGAAAACCTATAGCTACACCCAAAAAGAGTTCTCGGATCATAAAAAAGTAGGTATAGTAAATGTCCTTAGACCCTTTTATAAGTTATCGTAATCTATCAACTAGTGGCTTAGAAGATGTCCCAGTAGTCCCAGAAGGCACTTATGCTGTTAAGCAAGGCTATATAAACAACTATGTGCTTGTTGCTAATGATGCTAATGCCATAGCAGTCCCAACAGATGCCAGATTTGTACTATTTAATGCTGACTCTGATATATGGGTAAAAATAGGTGGTGTTGCTGAGATACCTACTATTAATGTTACTGATGGAACTGGGTCTGAATTAAATCCAGCAATTCGTTATTTGGATACAGCTACTACTATTGGTATTATTTCTGAAAGTGCAACCAAGCTCAGCCTCATGTTCTACAAATAGGGGTAGTAATGGGTTTATACAATTATGCATCTAAGATAAATAGAATTGCAGAAGCTACCTCAACTACCTGTGGTTGTGTGCAAAAAGTGGCAGTGTCTGATGATATTGCTCAGAATATTTTGAACAATGTTTTGATTGAACTGAAGAAGATAACTCTCCATCTCAGTATTGTCAATGGGGAAACGATTAAAGATGTGGAGGTGGAGTAAATGGCTGTAATTAAAGATGGTACTGGTTCTGGATATGCAGCAAAGGTTGATTCATCACAGAAGTTGGATGTTTCTGCAAGGGCGAATGACAGAATCTACTATGCATCAAGGGATTCAGGGAAAGCGTTTGTTGTTCAGTTTGAATTGACACAAGCTGTTGATGGTGTAACTGAGGGGGTTGGGTATATTAAATATACTGGTAATGACCGTATAAATATAAAGCAAATTGCATTCACATCCGAAGATGCTGGCATAACAAAGTTTGGTGTGTGGAAAAGTCCTACCGTATCTGGTGGTGCAACTGCCATACCAACAAATCTGAACTTCGGTTCAAATATTACATCAGATACAACATGTAAAGAAGATAGTGATGGGACCACAGTGACAATAACAGGTGGTACATCTATATTTACATTAAGAACGAATGGTCCAGATACAAAAGTAGTTGAGTTTTTTGATGCTGTCATTATGGGACCAGACGATATTCTTGGGGTAAAAGGCAATGCTACAACAGCTACAAGCAAAGTTAGAGTGAATATAATGTTTGCTGAATCAGTGGAGTAGGAGGATGCTATGCTAATAGATGATGGCAAAGGAAGAGGCAATAGTGCTGGTGTAAGTGATGAGAATATGTTGACTACTTTGGCTATTACATCATCGCTAGAACATTATGTAAACCATACAAAAGGCAAAGCATTTAATTTATTATTTGGTGCTACTCCAGCTAGTACTGGTGATTGCTTTTTGTATGTTAAAAATACAAGTGATACTGACCTTGTTGCTGAAGGGTTTTCTATCAAACTTGCAACTAGTGAATATATAGATATAAAGCTTGGTGATATTGGTACACCATCAGGGGGAACCGACATCACTCCTGCAAATTTGAACAGTGGTAGTGGTGTAACTGCCACAGGTACATTCCAGAATGGTGCAGATATTAC
>Ga0208904_1002054_pt1 | contig 13056 bp, 11 predicted proteins | sample AntAceMetag02UKB_FD_184774 | JGI IMG/M metagenome (GOLD analysis project Ga0208904, IMG submission 184774) | Saline lake microbial communities from Ace Lake, Antarctica - Antarctic Ace Lake Metagenome 02UKB (SPAdes) (version 2) | ecosystem: Environmental > Aquatic > Non-marine Saline and...
GTAGCTCTTCCATATCTTTGAGGTCATGACCAGAGATCAAAATCCCCGGTTTTGTCCCAACGCCAATGTTCACCTCGGTGATCTCAGGGTTTCCATAGGCTGTGGTATTTGCTTCATCCAGCAGGGCCATGGTAGTAACGGCAAACTCTCCGGCTTTCAAAACCAGTGCAACCATCTCATCGACTGACAGGTCTTTCGTGGTGGAGGCCAACGCTTCCATCATGAATTCACCGATTTCATCCTTGTGGTATCCCAGTACTGCGGCGTGATCTGCATAAGCAGCAATCCCTTTCAGGCCGACAATCAGCAATTCCCGGAGTGAACGAACATCTTCGTTTTCAGTGGCCAGTATGCCGACGGATGTTGCTTTCTCTGCGAATACAGCAGAGTCGCCGGTAATCCAGTTCGCTGCTTCCGGTAGGGTTTCATTGAAATCGCTGCCGTTTTTTTCCTGATAGGCGGCAAGAAAAACTGACTTGATCTGTTCCCGTCGCTGCAGAGCTTCCTGGATTAGTGCGGTGAAACGGGCATCATCAAAATTGGCGTTGGTAATGGTTGCAAACAGTCCCTGTGCAATAAAGTCATCGTGACTACGATCAACAACACCCAGTTCTTTAAGCTTTTCACCATAGATGGAAATTCCTCTCAGTACAAAGATCAAAAGGTCCTGCAGGTTGGATGTTTCTTCCTGCTTGCCGCAAACGCCTTTAACGGTGCAGCCGGTGTTTTTTGCTGTTTCCTGACATTGAAAACAAAACATAATAAAGCTCCTTAATATGGATTTTAGTTGAGTTTAACTAAAAACGACCAATTTAGCCTGTTTCCTGATTTCTGACCGTCTCATTGATACTTTGCACAAGCTCATTCAAATCAAGATGGTATTCACGGGAGACATCTTCTAATGTGTAAAAAGCCTCTGTAGGGCAACCAAGACACAATAATCCTTTGCTGTTGGGCCTACGGGTAGCATTCCAGAAGTTCTATAACGAGTGTGTTTGAAGTAACTACTTCTTTATCCCTCATTGCTTCACCTTTGTCTATTTATTTCTACGAGATACGAATTCCGGAGCTCTCGTAGAGCGTTTGGGAGTTGACGGCCGATACATATTTTCGCATCAATTAAAAAGGCTTATATGACAATGTCAGCAAATGAATTGATTTATTCTTTCTTACTCAACTTTCCCAACTGGGAGAAATTCTCAAAGGCGGTCATTCCGGTTCTGCGCTGCAAACTTCGCGCATTCAGTGCCGGAATGACGTCAAAGTATTGATTTATATGAAATAACAAGATAGTTTTTGAAGTTCCATTTCATTGAAAACAAGTTAATTTGATTGGTGGGAAAGTTGAGTTTCTTACTTTACTGTTTTTGCTTTTTAAAACAATGACCCGAGAGATCTAATGTAGGATAAAGCTAAAAGGAGTATTTAACCTTAGAGTAGACCATGTCGTTATCGTCATATTGTCCGAATTTGCCCTCCGTCCCATTGAAGATATTTAAACCGACAATGATATTAAATCCGTCAATTAAATCATAACTGATCTTAGGTCGAACAAGGGAACCATCATTGTTCAGATCGAAATAGGAAAACATCTCCAGACGCAAGGTTTCTCGCAGAAAATCTTTATTGATCAGAAAGGTCACAGTGTCTACATTTTCATCGTCGAGGATCTGTTCATCGTAATCCTGTATTTGCTGCTCGATTAGCTGCAGACTCATTTTGACATCCAATATGGTAAAATCAAGGCCAAGTAAGTAGTGCATAACGTTTTTTTCCATTACACCGTCTGTTACAGCAGGGTCATCTGATTTGAAATATTTGCCCTCATAATAAGCTGTTTCACCCCTGATGACAGAACCTCCGACAGTCGTACTGAAACTTCCCCCCCCCAGTTTCAGCATGTGATGTTCTGGTGTTACCGTGATAGATGACAGCTGGCCGGTTGTCGAATTAAAGGTTTTCTGGACATGCAATGTTGGATCATCATCCCACATGGAACCTGCCATGATCTCAAAATCAATCCCCGATGTAATTGCTGAAAATTTTACAAATATTTCGCCGCTCTTTAGATCTGACGTCACATCTTTCTTCGAATAATCAAAGGTTGGCGTGATGGGGAAATCGGGTTGCCTATACCAGATAGAATCTGCATCAGGCATTGTCGTGGGAGTAAATACCGGTACCCATACCAGTTCAAGTGTATTATCTCCAAGATAGTAGTCAATTTTTAAGGCTTGAATCCCAAGGCGTATCTCTTCAAAATCAGGCAGCAGAAACTCACGCATGTCTTTTGGTGAAATCACATCCGTAATGGACACCCCATCGGCCTTTCCCCAGACAATCTGCTGTTTACCAAAACGAATATCCACCGTATCCAGATAAATATCCATATAAGATTGTCTGATGTCTATCTCCGTTTCTCCGTTATGATTAAAATAGATGTAAGGGTTTGCTTTAAAGCCCACCTTACCTCTGGAGTGTTCGATTCTGAGATCGAACGTGTCTTGCATAATGGCAAAATCATTGTCATCTTTGAGCAAAATCCCGGTATAATTTCTCAGATAACCCGTAAAATTGGTCGATTGAGCCCACACTTTCGATGCCCCTCCCTCTAATAAAAACAATGCGGTAGCCAGGAACAGGATCGTTTTTTTCATCTGATACCCCGTTTCATCATCCGGACTGTGAACTTGTTGGTAGCAATACCACTATTGATTTTAACATTTTTCAATTCCATGTTTGTGGTATGTTTTTTCTGGGTATTGACCATTTGGCTCTGCAATATAATCCATAAACCGCTGAATTTTTCATATTTTTTGACGGTTAGAATCTTAAGTAGATCGCCATCTTCGTCGTAAAACTCTTTTTTCAACCCGATCCATGTATCCTTCATAATCCAGGTCAGGGTCCTGGAATACATATACTCTTCATCTTTTGGAATGCTCTCCACCACATAGCACGGGTTCCCTGCAATGGTTTCTTCTCTCAGAAGTTTGTGAACATCATCCGTTGGGTGTCGATCTCCCAAGTCATCATAGGTAAAATCAGAACCCATAAAATAGTTACTTTTGCTGTCACTGGAGATCCGCTTTACTTTTTTTAGAGCCGGCAGATATATCCATTGATCGTCATCTCTCCCTGCCTCATCATACCCCCAAGTCATAAAAGAAGTATTCCGTACATCTGCTGGATATTGAAAAAACATGATTTTTTTCTCTATTGCACCCAGATCTTTTGTAAACTGCTTAATTTTACGGACTCTATCTTCTCCCCGGGAATTAGTCAAAGTCATGGTTAGATCCCCCAACATATCATCACCGACCGGTCTCTTGTAAACGTTTTCAATCACCTTTAGTCCGGTAATTTCAGCTTGAGCAACAGCCAGAAATGGAACCACCATCAACGTCATCGCCAGCAACACTCTTTTTTTCAGTACGTTCATTTTTTCCTCTTTATAATGAATGGCCCGCTAAATAGAAAGGCCATTTCCGAGTTAACTCACTCTAATTTTTAGAATTATCACCGGACTTAAAAAATATGTTGGACAAATATAATATCAAAAACATGATTGTTACTGTTCCCAGAAAACTCGTAAACATATTCAGGGAAACCAACGCGCCCAGTGAACGGTTAGGGGGAAAAACAGAAAACAACAGCACTAAAAATCCGGCAATCACCACAATCGCATTAAAAATGATGGCGCGCCCGGAGTGATGCATCGTCATCCGAATTGTCAGCTCCTTATCACCCGTTTCAAGCGCATGTATTTTGTACCGCTCAATAAAATGGACCGCATAATCGATCCCAATCCCGATGGCAATGCTGGAAACCAATGCAGTAGTCGTGCTCAAGGGAATATTGAACAATCCCATCATGCCAAAACTAATAGTTGCTGTTATGATAATGGGGACAGCGCCAATTAGCCCAAGACTGATTTTCTTGAACATCAATGACAGTAATATGATGACAATAACGATCGACATTAAAAGGCTGATGATCTGCCCCTCAAGAATTAAATCAGTGAAGACCAGTGCTTTATAACCTGATCCCGCATATTTAACCGTGATACCCTTGTCCTTGAAGTTCTGAACATGGGGCTTTATTATGTCAATCACACTATTGACGGCTTTGGAATTATCACTTTTCAATTGAATGGTCAGGTTGGCCTTTTTGTACTTATAATCGACCACTTTCCAAAGATTATCAGGATCACCTGACATCTCATATAACAACAGATATTGAGCAATCAGATCACTGGAAAGGGGAATCGTGTCATAGGCCGGATCATCTGCATGCAACACCTTGTGCATTCGCTTCAGATAATCGGTCAGTGCGAACGAATTGCCCACAATTGCCAGTTGTTCGACATTGGTTTGAAGTTTGTCTATCATCTCAAGCACAACCGGATTTTTTAAAGCGTCTTTTTCATCTCCCTCAAATATTACATTCAAGGTAGAAGTCCCACCGAAATTTTCATTGATGAATTTATCAGTCAGAACAATATCGCTGTCCTTTTCAAACTTCTCCAGAAAGCTGGAGTTTATCCAAACCTTACTGATGCCGGTCAGTGATATAACGATGATCAGAATAGTGGCAAAAATAGTCAGATATTTGTGTTTCACCACTTTCTCTGCAAAAACATCGCTAAAACTATTTTTTCCAACGCCAGTTTTTTCCGATGACTTTTTCCATTTGGGAAGCCCGAAAATCATAATACCGGCAGGAATCAAAACCAGAGAAAATACCATGGCCGCCATTACACCAAAAGCGGTAAACAATCCAAAATACTTAATGGGGTATACCTGGGAAGATACCAGTGAGATAAACCCCACCCCGGTAGTAATCGACGTCATTGCCACCGGTTTCCACATACCGTTTAACATGTCCATGACCGCCTCTTTTTTTCCGGCGTCGGGGTTTTGCAGCAAGAAAAGGTGCAGATGACTGTATAAATGAATTCCATCTGCTACACCGATAGCGATCAGCATCACTGGAATCATTGTAGAGACAGCGTACACCGGGATTCCGGTCACAGCCATTAACCCGAATGCCCAAATAGTGCTGAATATTACCACCAACATTGTGAAAACAGTGCTTTTAATACTGCGTAAGAGAATCCATAAAACCAGAACAATGACTAAAAGGACGATCGGTACCATCTGTTTCATATCTTTGGGGCCCAGATACGCCATGCTTCCCTCGACAATGGGTCTACCGGCCACATGAATCTTTTCTGGTCCTTCGTACTGTTTGGCCAGCTCCAAAATCTGGTGATAAAACTTCTGGGAGAATACATCGTCACCAATCTCTGCAATAATGACAGTCACCTTTTCATCCGTGGATACCAGGCGACCGTAGATCATTTCATTGTCAACAACCGCGTTCTGTAGTTTTTTCAGTACTACTTCACTTTTTGGAATTCTTTTAAAAAAGGACTTTACCTCCAATCCCTGCTCAGTCCCTATTATATTTTCCGCAGTATACAAGGAGGTGATGTCATTTTTATCGATCTCTTTAAACTTGCCTAATGCCCTGGTCAAATCCTTAATTTTTTTTATCGTACCAGAGTTGTAAATCCCTTTCGGATTTTCAATGGCGATAATAATACCGTCTTTGATATCAAACCACTCTTCGGCCAAGTCACTGTACACAAAGGCAGGATGATCCTGTGGCATATACTTGTCCAGATTAGTCTCCATTCGTGACTTTGATTTCATCACCGTCATAAATGCCGCTGAAATGATAACCGCGACTAAAATAATCAGCCAGGGATGTTTGACTGTCTTTTCAAAAATTTTTTCCATTTAGAGCCTCCTTGTTTAGGGTCTAAGGTTTAGGATTCAATGTTCCGGATTAGCTAATTGTTGATATGGAAATGCCGAGAACGGAGTGTCTGGTATATTCCATAGATTTTAAGTACTCTTTTTTGTAACTCGACTTATATGGTTTGTTTATATACACTAACATTAAGTATGATCCCCAGGATTTTCCCTGCGGATTTCTTCTATCCTTCAGGCAACTTCTTTTTACGGAACATCAATCTGGGGAAATTAGTTTCTCAATAGAATTCCACAAATCAAGGCCCTCTTTTTCCAGGTTGAAAGAAAAACCGGTCAGGCGCCATTGAGTAATAAATAATCGTAGCGCTCCCATAATGATCAATGCCAATTGCTCAACGGAAATATCCTTTCTGATCTCATTGTTGTTCTGTCCATTTTCCAGAAGATCACGCATAATCTGTTGGTTTATTTCCATAATTGACAACACTTCATCAGAGAGTCGCTGATCATTTTTAAATATCTCTTCTGAAAAAATGACGGCGGTTAAAGCCGGATTACTGGCAAACGCCTGAAAGTGGTGAAGAAAAATCCCTTCAAACTTTTTAACGATCGGAATGTTGTCAACAGCTATTTTAGTGAGCGCAATTTGTTTATTTCGTTTGAATGTGTCCAAAATAGTAATCAAGATCTCTATTTTACTGTCAAAATGCCGGTAAATCGCTGGTTCCGAAATACCAATTTTTTTTGATAGGTTTTTTATGGTTAGCCCCTGAATCCCCAGTTCCGATATAATATTTATTGACTCTGTTATGATCTGTGATTGTCTGTCTGTAAGGTTTTTCATAGTTGTATCTTTGCCTTTAATACCAGAGTGTTTATTTACTGAGTGATTTCACAAAACTGGCTACAAAATCATTTGACTTATTTATGTTTGTTAGTATTCACTAACTATAATGACTCATTTATTCTTTCCTGTAAAACACTTTTTTGATAAAAGTGACAACACACTATTATTAAATGTCTTTTAAATGTGAATCCACCAATTTAGTTTGATTTTATTCAGTTCTACAGTTAAAGGCAGGTTTTGTAATTGATCCAATGTTCTCCAGAGAAGTTAGCTAAACAATCAACTTGGACCTGTTGATTTACTCATTTTCAGATTTTATGAAAATCAAGTCCAAAGCTCAGCCCTATTCAGCCCATTCCTTAGTGATATTAAACACACTTCAGTGAACTACCGGGACACACGAATCTTCATGCAAGGTAAGTGAACAAGCAAAGTCTCAACAACTTCCCCTCCGTCGAGTTCAAAACTCACGCACGCTCCGGGGATGGTTCCGAAATTGGATTCCATCTTGCCCCAAAAAAACATAAATCCCGCCCATGAATTATCCGAAAAATTCAAGATTTGACCGCAATTTTGAAAAAATCAGCAAAAAAGAATTGACCTTGAAAAAACGAATTCCTAGCATCACATCTCAAAAACAATTGTAATAGTCTAATAATCCAGTATAATACATGACTTTAAATAGGTGAAATTCAAATAACAAGAATTGGAAAAAGTGGTTGACAGACTATTTAATACGAATTATAAATATATCAATTAATAATTTATACAATATGTATTCAATTTGTATACAAAAAGTAGCCTCGATTCAAAATAGCTGGCAAGCCGTTTCAGAATCTGCATTAACTCAGAACATTAAAAAGATTATGGGGCTGAATTCGAAAGAGATTTTTAGATTATTACAAGATAAAATAATATGGTTAGAGATAGCGCCTGAAACCATGCTCAAAAGCAGCGACTTAGAGAGTGAATTCGGAGTCAGTCGTACGCTGATCAGAGAGGCTCTTATACAGCTTAGGTCTGAAGGATGGGTATTTGGGGATGGATCACAGTTCGTTGTAATCCCCCTTAGCATTGCCAGGTACAGAGAAGCGAAGGAGATACGGTCGATATTGGAAGTCGAGGCTAATATTTTAGCGATGAACCGAATTTCAGATGAAGAGCTTGTACATTTGGAGAAAGTGGAAGCTGAGCATAGAAATTTCAGCTCTGATACGACAATCAGGAAGATTGCTGAGGCTGACTTCAATTTTCATCGTCTTATTTATAAGGCGACTTATAACAAACAATTGGAGCAGCAACTCACTAGACTTCTTGCCCAGAATAATCGATTCTGGCTATCTATACCACGAGTCGTCAAGCCTGAAGAATATCATCATGATACAATTGATATTATTGAATCTATTAAAGATAAAGATGAAAAGCGGTTGCGGGAAGCAACCCTGACCCATATCAAATGGGCAGCTGATTTAATTGTGAACTATTTTTAGAGTACTACAACCGTATCCCAGAGGGCAGATGGGGGAGGCGTAAAGATGTTTAGGTGCTAAGGTACCGAAGTATGTTCCAGACGGGTTGTAAAAGACTCGGGTCGTTGTTTCACCATGATTCACAGGGCCATAACCAGGCTCTTGGATCCAATTTAAATCCTAATTTCAGGGGAATGTAAAATGAAATCTAAATGCTTTGCACTATTTTTAACCTGTGCCATTGGTCTGGGTTCGTTGCTTGTCAGCTTTCCTGCACCAGCAACAGCCAAAACATGGACACTGAAGGTATCTGTAGAGATGCCGGAAATGTCCCCTCTTGTTTCGAAAGGATTGAAACCATGGGCCAAAGAAGTTGCAAGGGCTACAAACGGTCAAGTCAAAGTTGTGATTTATCCTTCCGGTACCTTGTGCCATGTGGGTGAAATGCTTGATGCTGTCGAAAGTGGTATTGCTGATGCGGGTCTGGCTTGGCCGGGTCTGCACAAAGGGTTTGCCCCCCTGTCAATGGTTGGCAGTCTCCCCATGCAATTTGAGCTTGCAGAAGTGGGCGGCCAGGCCATGTGGGAGCTCTACACGAAAAGCCCTGCTATCCAGGCAGAGTTCAAGGATTTCCATCTTCTCACCACCTGGGCGACAGATGCCTATTTTTTCATGTCCCGGACAGATAAAAAGATCCGCACCGTTGAAGACCTGAAAGGGATGAAGATCCGAGCTGCCAATGCAGCGACAGCCGCATTTTATAAACGACTGGGAGCAGTGCCGGTAATGATGCGTATGCCGGACGTTTACCTGGGTCTGCAGAAAGGTACGCTTGATGGTACGTCAGCACAAGGTGAAGCCATTACAGGTTTCAAGTTCTATGAAGTCATCAAGAGCTATACCAAGCCTGGTATGATCCCCGGGACTCATATTCTGATTATGAATAAAGGTATGTGGAATTCGATGCCTTCAGATGTTCAGCAACAGCTGATGTCGGTCAGTGGCGGTGTATTATCCAAAAAAATGGGCCGCAATGTGTTTGATGCAGCTACAAGGGATTTTCCGAAACATGCTTTTAACAGGGGTGCTGCTTTTGACATCATCTACCTGCCTAAAGATGAAGTTGCCCGCTTCAAAAAAATTGGTGCCGATCCGGTCGAGAAGGGCTGGGTAAAGGATAATACAGCCAAGGGACTTCCCGCAGCAAAGGTTCTGGCTGATTTCAAAAAGCTTGTAAAAAAATACCAAATGCAATAGTAGACCAATGATTTCATCAACTCTAAGTGCAGTTGGGCGGGCCCTGAGGAGGGTCTCGGACCCGCTCAGTTATATTCTCTTGATGGTGGCGTCTGTACTGGCGGCAATCATGATGTTCCTGGTTGCCTCCTCGGTTTTCATGCGCTACTTCCTGAACAGCCCGATATTGGGTGATATGGAGATGATTCAATTTCTGCTGATTACCCTGACCTCCTTCAGTCTGGCCTATTGCGCGAGTCAAAAAAGCCATGTGAGCGTCAATGCGCTCGTGAATTTGCTCCCACCATATGTTCAGCGCGTTGTAAAGGTTCTGGTCAATACCATCAGCCTTGTTTTTCTGGCAATGGTTGCCTGGTATTCTGCGGTGCAGGGGTCGGTGTTATGGCATCGCGGACATGAGACCATCATGTTTGGGATACCGCTGTATCCATTCGCGGTTGTTCTTTCCTTTGGTTTTGCCGTATTCACCTTCGTAATATTTGTGGATCTTATCGATTCGTTAGCAGAGGTATTTGACGTATGAGCCCCATCGAAATTGGTTATATTTGCCTGGGAATACTCTTTGTACTCCTGTTTTTGGGAACCCCGATAGGGGTTGTGATGGGGGCTGTCGGTGTTGGGGGAATGGCATGGGTAGCCAGTACCAGTGCGGGGCTCGGGATATTAAAGACGGTCCCCTTTGCCACTTTTTCGGCTTACCACTACAGCGTCCTGCCACTGTTCATTCTTATGGGGGAGCTATGTTATCAGGCCGGGCTGACGAAAAGTCTTTACGATGCGGTGCATAAATGGGTTGGACATTTTCCCGGCGGGCTCGCTATCGCGACAGTCGGTGGTTGCACTGCGTTTGCAGCGGTCAGCGGTTCCAGTCTGGCAACAGCGGCCACGATGGGAACGCTGGTTCTTCCTGAAATGAAGCGGTTCAAGTATGATGATGCCCTTGCCACAGGCAGTATTGCTGCAGGGGGAACCATTGGCATATTAATACCGCCCAGCACCATCCTGATCATCTATGCAATCCTTACTCAGCAGTCTGTGGGTAAGCTGTTTCTGGCTGGTTTTTTCCCGGGGGTACTGGAAGCTTTATTTTATGTTGCCGTTATCTGGTTTCTCTGCAAGCGGAATCCAAGCCTGGGGCCCAGGGGTCCGAAAGCGAGCTTCAAGGAAAGGATATATGTGCTGAAGGATACCTGGGGGGTTGTCGCACTGTTTATCATCATCATCGGCGGGATTTATACGGGTGCGTTTACGCCAACAGAAGCGGGTGGGATAGGCGCCTTTGGTGCATTTCTGTTCGCCATCTACCGGCGTAAACTGACCTTGGAAAGCTTCAAACTGAGCCTGATTGAGACATGTAAGTCCACATCAATGATATCATTTATCATTCTTGGCGCCATGATGTTTGGCTACTTTCTGGCGGTGACCCGGCTTCCCTTTGAAATGGCTGATCAAATCTCAGCTCTTCCCTTTAATCGGTATGTTATCCTGTTCATCATAATCGTAATTTACCTCCTGATCGGCTGTGTTATGGATGCCATGGCAATGATATTGCTGACGGTGCCGATTTTTTTCCCATTGGCTATATCGCTGGGATTTGATGGAATCTGGTTTGGGATTATTATTGTTCGTGTTTTTGAAATGGCGTCTATTACGCCACCGGTGGGGATGAATGTCTATGTCCTGCATGGTGTGGCCGAGGATATACCCATGAACACCATTTTCAGGGGAATTATGCCGTTTCTGATAGCGGATGTATTTCATTTGGCTCTATTGATCGCTTTCCCTCAAATTGTGATGTGGCTGCCGAACCTGATGAGTTAGCTGATTTCAGTATCGTTGTTAGGCAAAAATAGTATTTCAAAAAACATGGAGATGTTGTTATGAATGACAGTTATGATCTTAGTAAGGAGCGCATCGGTTTTATCAGCAGCTTTTATGAGGGCGGAAGCACAGGATATAGGGTTGAAGTATTGATACGCGGCCAGGAGGTCGTCTTTGATGCGACCAAGGAAGCTTATGATATCAAAGATACCACAGAGTTTTTTCCATATCCATGTTTGGGCGAGGTCCTGTTTCTTTTAAAAGTTAATAAAGACAACGTTCTCACCGGTTACGTGAATGTCAATGATATACTTGCAAAAGACAATCCGGTCAAAACCGGCCTGGTCATGGGTACCTATGCGATGTTCAAAAAACAACTGACTGACAGCACTCCCGCTTTTAGCGATATCCTTCAAGTTGAAAATGACACCGTTACACTAACGTGTTTTGACGAATATCGCCCCTCCGGACCTGATATCAGGGACGTGAAGGAAGATACCATTTGTCATTGCACTTATGGGGGCTCCATGCCCCGGCCCAAAGACGGCATGAGTTTCAAGTTGGCAAAGGATACCGTTATTTATTGCTGGGACTGGAGTACGGCCTTAGTTCCATTCTGCAAATGTACCAGAGAAGAGGCCAGGGCGAATAAGTTTGTTGACCGCTTTTCACTGGGAACCGTAGAGGACATCTATAGGTCTTATTGGCTGGGATTCTATTCCACAAAAGGCAATGAAAACGAATGCGACATAATCAAAGCCTTCCCAAACAAAATCCCAGGGTTTACCTACTAAATTTGTACCCTATGTCTTCCGGTTGGCTGGACATTATTTATAAGGTTGTTGAAATTCAATACAGCGAAAAGCAACTTGAATTCCGGAGGCCCTGCGACCGTTTCCCGCGCCTCTCTCTACTTGCAAACTCAAATCAAGGGAGGTGAAACCACTGGTTCGCGTATTACGATGAAAAAGTACGATAAGATATATAAAAGTGCCTGCCGGATGTGTCATGGCGGATGTGGTGTTCTGGTGATGGTCAAAGATGGAAAAGTCGTTCAGGTCAAAGGTGATCCGGATTCGCCATTGAACCGGGGGAAGCTTTGTATTAAGGGGCTATCCAGCATTGAACACCTTTATCACCCGGATCGGTTGAACTTCCCACTAAAAAGAGCCGGTAAAAGGGGCGAGGGAAAATGGCAGCGAATATCCTGGGATGAAGCCTATAGCCATATTATTCAGCAGATTGAACGGATTCGTGATGAAACCGGTGTTGAATCCATTGCCATAGCGCAAGGTACCGGCCGGCACCATTCCCGGCATGTTGTTCGATTCGCAAACGCTCTGGGAACACCGAACTGGTACGAACCGGGTACCGCTCAGTGTTTTATCCCACGTATTATCGCCGGCATGGCAGGTTATGGCGGTCTGCCCATATGCGACTATTATAGTGAAACAAACCCCGCCTGTGCACTAGTCTGGGGGCGTAATCCCACTATAGCTGGTTCGGATGGCGAACCGCAATTCAGAATTCAGGACGCCATAAAAAAAGGAACCCGGTTGATCGTGGTTGATCCCCGCAAAACCGAACTGGCTGCTAAAGCAGAAATCTGGTTGCAGATCCGCCCCGGCACTGATGATGCCCTGGCTTTGAGCATGCTGAATGTCATCATCAATGAGAACCTGTATGACAAAGCATTTGTCGAAAAATGGACTGTCGGGTTTGATGCTTTGAAGGAAAGGGTTCAACAGTATTCGCCCCAATGGGCTGAACCCATCACCTGGATACCGGCCGATCAAATTGTTGAAGCGGCCAGACTATATGCCCAAATCCGGCCTTCGGTTCTGGAATGGGGTTGTGCTTTGGAGCACACGCCGAACTGTTT
>Ga0208904_1002059_pt1 | contig 13033 bp, 12 predicted proteins | sample AntAceMetag02UKB_FD_184774 | JGI IMG/M metagenome (GOLD analysis project Ga0208904, IMG submission 184774) | Saline lake microbial communities from Ace Lake, Antarctica - Antarctic Ace Lake Metagenome 02UKB (SPAdes) (version 2) | ecosystem: Environmental > Aquatic > Non-marine Saline and...
TGAGACAATTTTAGCATCTTAAAATAAGCCTAGAATCTTATGGGTGACTGGGCGGACGAACTTCGAACCCCAAATAGGTAATAATAACAACTTCTTCATGGTCGTGAAAGACGTTTCCTCGAGTTTGTCGAGTGGGGGTCCGGAGAAATAAATTTAAAACATAGATAGTTCGATATGCTTTTTGTTATACTAGATTAATATGCAAGATGGGACAGATTCTCCTGAATATAAATTGATTGAGAAAACTGTGTCGTTCACGGATCAGCCTAAATCACAAGTTCAAAAGCCAGATAAAGAGAATCCACATCAAAAATTAGTTACAGAAGATGAGTCAACAATAATAGAACAAAAGATTGTTGATTTACGATCGAAAATAGAACAAGCAGATACCCGAGATAAAGCTTTGGGAAACTTATCCTTCTTAGAAACTATTGCTAGAGATATAATTCAACGAGGAGATTTTGACCCTACTTTGGTCAACGGTATACCCAATGATCAACTTCTTCGAGAATTAGTAAATTTGTATAAATTATATAATGCTCGTAATACTAAATTTCAAATTTCTGAAAAAGATTGGAATGAAATATTTACATGGGCAGGTTTCAAAAAAAAGGCAGAAATAATTGAAGTATTTAGCTCAGGTCATTTTTTGGCCCATGGAGGCTATGTAAAAGACTTAGAAGATATTATTAGAGATGGTGGATTAATGTCGTCCGTTACAAGATTCGAAGAAGGTTTAATAAAGCCTAGGGATGTTCCAAGATGGAGAGGTAAAATAACACAACCAGATGCCACAGGAATTTATTTTTATGCATGGAACAAAAGTAAATTTGCAGGAATCTATGCCTCAGGACCAAGAGACCATAAGGGAACGACAGATATGATTATTATCTATCCTTCAGAAACTATAGTTGATAGAGCTAAAGCAATCTCAATAGGAGGTATAGGATTGGTTGGAGAAATTGCTGTGACAAACTCCCAATCTACGTTGGAGAAGGGTAAGTTAATAAATGATGGAAAAGACGGGCTTGTTTTACCACTTCTTGATGCATATTTAATTGTTTCAGAAGATGATTTAGAATCAACAAAATTAAAATTAGTAACAGGAGGTTATAGTACTGATTGGATAAAAAGCCATGTGAAAGGACTACCTTATCGATCAAGAAGCGATGAAGATTTTATTGTTGATCCTTCCTCTATTCTTCAAGTGGTTCCACGTGAAAAAGACGCAATTAATTTGTGGCTATCGGAAAATAATAATCCAAATCGTAAAGCAATGGCTCAAAGTATTAAACCTTGGGGGAATATATACACAATTAGATACAGATAATTCAAGATTGCTATGAAGGTTAAAAACACTGAATTTGGGGTGACTGACGGGATTTGAACCCGCAGCATCCAGCTTCACAGGCTAGCGCTCTACCATTGAGCTACAGTCACCAGTTATTATGGTAATAATGTACAATAATATTGTATCACATTTGTCAATATAATAAATATGGGGATTAAACCTTTAGAAAAGGAAAAGCATTTTAAATCTTTGTTTATTAAAATAGGTTTAATAGCTGTTGTTGTTGTTGCAGTTATTGCATATAGTACGCTAAAAAAGCCAGAAGTTAAAAAGCAAGAGAAAGAAGAAGTATTAGGTAAAAAAATTGAAAGACAAGATGAATCTTCAAAAGAACAAAAAGAAGACATTATTGATACTCTTGAAAAACAAGGGGATATTCTGGGAGAAAATACTGCAACAAAAACAGAAGGAACAATAGAGCGAGTCGTAGAACAAACTAAAGAAGTTGTTACGGAAACTGTCTCAAACACAAAAGAGACAATAACTGAATTTATTATTGAAAATACAGTAGTAAAATTAATTGAGCAGATTAAAGAGCTTCCTGAAGAGCAAAGAGAACAAATAATAATAAAGATATGTGAAGAATACTGTAAATAAAAGCTAAAATCAAATCATTTGAATTTTGTAAACCCTTTTGATATTCTCAATATACATTTTATGGAAATAAAATATTTAGGACATTCTTCCTTTCTAATTAAATCTAAAACAGGCAGATTAATAACAGATCCATTTGATCCAGAAATGTTAAGCTTAAAATTTCCTAAGATAGAAGCTGACATTGTTACGATTTCTCATAATCATAAAGACCATAATAAAAGTAGCCTTGTAGAAGGGGACCCTTTAATAATAAATATGCCAGGAGAATATGAGAAAAACGGAATACGTGTTTTTGGATTTAAAACCTTTCATGATAAAGAACAAGGAGCTCAAAGAGGGGAGAATATTGTGTATAAGATTGAGGCAGATGACATTTCACTTTTACATTGTGGTGATTTAGGACATATTCTAAGTGATTCTCTATTGGACGAAATAGGGGAAATAGATATTTTATTTATTCCAGTAGGAGGAGCATATACTATAGATGCATCAGAAGCAGAGAAAATAATAAAAAAAATAGAACCTTCAATTGTAATTCCTATGCATTATAAATCACCCAAGATAAACCAACAGAACTTTAATAAATTAGCAGAAATAGATGAGTTTAATAAAGTAATGGGAGTAGAAAATCCTATATCTCAACAGAAATTTACTGTTAAAAAAGAAGATTTAGGAGAAGAAGTAAAAGTATTTGTAATGGAGCCTTAAACAATTATTTAAAGCTGCTTTGTTATGTATATTTAAAAGTTATTATAATTAGCTATGTCAACAGCATCTGACGCTTTAAAATTGCCTCCTCATGATGTACAAGCTGAAAAATCAGTATTAGGAGCTATACTTATTGATTCATCTGTATTAAATTTAGTAGCTGAATTTTTAAAAGCTGACCACTTTTATTTAACAGAGCATAAAATGGTATATTCTGCAATGCTTGATCTTTTTGAAAAGCAAGAACCTATTGATCTTATTACAATTCAAAATCAGTTAAAACATCAAGGAAACTTAAAAAAAGCAGGAGGCAAAAGCTATATATCAGAACTTATTGACACAGTTCCTACGTCAGCATATGTTGAACATTATGCAAAAATTGTAAAAGAAAGCTTTGCAAAAAGAAAACTAATTGAACTGTCTTCACGAATGGTAGAAAAATCATTTGATGAAAAAACAGACGTTAAGAAATTATTGGATGAAGCAGAAGTACAGATATTTGCACTTTCTCAAGAACATCTTCAGCGTGACTTTATTGAGCTTAAAGAAATATTAGCTGAAAGCTTTGAACGATTGGAAGACTTTATGAAAAGAGGAGCGCAATTTAGAGGAGTAGCAACTAGGTATCTTGATCTTGATAAGAAATTATCAGGCATGCAGGATTCAAATCTTCTAGTACTTGCCGCAAGACCTGGAGTAGGAAAAACAACACTTGCCTTAAACATTGCTCTTAATATTGCAGTAAAAGACAAGCTTCCTGTAGGTTTTTTTTCACTTGAAATGAGTAAAGAAGAGCTTGTGGATAGATTATTAGTAGGACAGGCTGATATTGATGCATGGCGCTTAAAAACTGGAAAACTTTCAGATGAGGATTATAAAGCACTTACGGATGCAATGGGAGATCTTTCTGAAGCCCCAATATATATAGACGATACTCCTGGGGCCTCAATATTGGAAATTAGAACAAAAGCAAGAAAGCTGAAAATTGAAAAAAATCTAAAGCTTTTAATCGTAGACTATATACAGCTTGCAGTAGGAGGAAGATATTTTGAATCACGTGTTCAAGAAGTATCTGCAATATCACAAGGATTAAAGAATTTGGCAAGAGAATTAAGGATTCCTATACTTGCAGTTTCACAGCTGTCAAGAGCAGTAGAACAAAGAGGCTCAAAAAGACCACAGCTTGCAGATTTAAGAGAATCAGGGGCAATAGAGCAAGATGCAGATGTGGTTATGTTTTTATACCGAGAAGATGAAAGTGAAGATCTTATTGACCAAAATAAAAGAGTGATAAAGCTTAATATTGCAAAACACAGAAATGGCCCAACAGGAGAGATAGAGTTAATGTTTAGAGGAGATAGGGTAATGTTCTTTACTGTAGAGAAATAATTACTTTTTTAAACCTTTTTTTAAGAGTGATAATATAATTTTAGCTATAATCAAACCAATAATTGCTCCTATAACAACATCAGATATAAAATGACAGTATAGATAAATTCTAGAAAAAGCAATGAGCGTGGCAACAGAATAGTAAAAATACCTTCTTTTTTTATCAAAAGATGAAAAAACATAAGCTAAAGCAAATGCACAAGCTGAATGACCTGATGGAAATGAAAAATTTAAAGGACAGGAGCTTGAATCTACAATAGGTCTAGTTCTTTGAAATATATTTTTTAACAAGATGTCATTTATAAAGACAGTAGTTAGAAATACCAAGAAAAATAAGAATATAAATTTATAATTCATTTTTTTATTAAAAATAACAGTTATTAAAAGGAGCAGTAGCCAAATGACTATAGAATCTCCTTTTAATGACAAAAAAGAAAAGAGGGTATTAAATACTGTTGTATGGGGAATTATATGATTTATGAAGTCTGTGATTTGAGAATCAACAGATAATAAAAGGCTCATATTATAAATTGTAACTGAAAATATTGTTTTTTCCCTTTGTTTTCTTTTGAATTTTGTTAAGGCTTTTAATTGGATAATAATATGAAACGATATATTTATTCTTTTTTTTAATATTTTTGATTTTTTTTAATGCTTTTTGTAAAAACCATGGAGAGATATATAAATAAAAGGTTAAATATCTAGCGTTGAGCTTAAGATCTAAATTTTTTTTAAATATGTCCTTAAACACGATTTTAATATTATTTTTATTTGGATTAAATAGTCTTTTTATGTAAAGGATTAAAATTAATATAGGATTAATCTCAATTGCAATAAACTGAGTATTTAGTTTTTCTTTGTATGCTTTTTTTGCAGATGCAAAAATGACAATTCCATCTCCAGCTCCAAAATCAATAATTATTTGATCATTTTTAATATTTAAGGCTTTAAGAATAAGCCCCATGTCTTTTATATTTGAAGGATAATATGGTATAGGAGAAAACTGGGGAAATGAAAAAATTACAGTAATTACAATAAATATTGCAATTAATATGAAAATGACTGTGAGCATAGATATTTTGATTATATAATTTATATATGCTTTTTTATGTATAATGACATGGAATATGAACTATATTAAGACACTAATATTTGATTTTGATGGAACTATAGCAGATACTCTTCCGCATATAATTGCTATTGCCAATAGTTTTGTTAAGGAATATGGAATAAAAAAGATTACAAAAAAAGATCTAGAGCTCTTAAAAGGAAAGACGCCATGGCAGATAATGAAAGAGTTTAAGATACCTCCTTATAAAGTCCCATTTATTGTTCTTAAAGTACAGTCTCTTTTGCATAAAGAAATGAATAAAGTAAAAATATTTCCAGGCATAAAATCAACATTAAAAGCTTTAAAAAAGAAAAATATGTCCATAGGTATTCTTTCTTCAAACTCAAAAAAGAATGTAATGGCTTTTTTAAAAAAGAACAATATGAATATGTTTGATTTTATACACTCTGAAAATAATTTATTTGGTAAAAGCAAAGCATTAAGAAATATTATGAGAAGATATAAAATAGAAAGAGAAGATGTAATATATGTTGGAGATGAAGTAAGAGATATTAAAGCATGCAAAAAAGCAAAAATTCCAATAATTTCTGTATCCTGGGGTTTTAATAAATATAGTCTACTGAAGAAATATAAGCCTGATTATATTATTAGAAAGCCAAAGGAGCTACTTAGAATAGTTGAATAAGTGCCGGAGGAGGGAATCGAACCCTCATGAAGTTGCCTTCACAGGTTTTTGAAACCTGCGCGTCTGCCAATTCCGCCACCCCGGCTTTATATTAATATTATATATCATCAATAATTATAAAGAAAATGCAATAAAATACTATCTTATAGTATTATTATAGGTTGAACTATCTGAAGTTTGTAGTATAATAGCCATAATTCTTCTGTTTTTATCTTAACTTTCATTTTCTTATTCCATCTCTTTTTTTTCCAGTATAATTCATATATGGCTTTATTAAGACAAATAATAAAAACTGAAGATATAATTAAGGTTTATCATGGAGAGAACTTATCATCTGCCTTTTCTAAATTATCCACTTCACATGATGCTGCTTTTGTATTTTCTTCAGATGAGAAATATTTGGGCGTAATTAATCCATATTATTGTTTAATAAAATCTTCATATCCAGGGAACGCAAAAGTAGAAAACTGTTTGTTTCATGCTCCAAGAATAAAAATAAACTTTCCTATTTCTAAAGTAGCACAGCTATTTATTGAATCAAAAATCCATTATCTTCCAGTATTTGATGAAAAGCAGGAATTTACTGGAATAATATCAGCAAGACGCCTTATTTCAAAATTTCAAGATTCTCCGTTATTTAATATCACAATAAAAGATATTATGAAGACCAAGAAAAAGCCAATAATTTGTATTTTTGAAGATGATTTAGTAACAAGAGCAATAAGCTTATTTAAAGATGAAAAGATTTCCAAGCTTGTTGTTATAGGAAAGGATGGGCGATTAAGAGGAATATTAAGCTATTATGACTTAATAAATTATTTAGCAACACCTAAAGAATCAACAACAAGAAGTTTTTATCATATGAAAGTACGAAATTTTTCAAAATCTTTTGTTTTAACACTTACATTAAAAGATAAACTGACAGATGCACTTAGATTAATAATTGAAAAAGAAATAGGAAGCGTAGTAATAATTGATTTAAACAGAAATCCAATAGGAATAATTACCACAAAAGATATTTTAACCTTGTTTACCAAAAAAAAAGAAGATGACATTATTCAAGTAACAAGCAAAAACTTATCTCAACAAAGCCGTGCCATTTTAGGAGGTTTTTTTGATAAAATAATGCTTTTTATTAAAAGAACGCCAAATGTAAAACAAGCAAAGCTACTGGTAAAAGAAGAAAAAAGTGGAGGATTATTTAAAGTTGTATTGTCATTAATCCCAAATAAAGGTAAGCCTAAAGTAATTAAAGAAGAAGGGAGAAATTTACTTGAAGTTTTAAGAAGAATTCGCAAAAAGAAAACCAGAGATTAAAATAATGATTTAATATATTCAACAGTTTTCTTAAGAGAAGCAAACTTGTGCTTATAATCAATACCCTTATCAAATATATTGTTTATCCATAATATTTTAGTTTTTAATGGCCTTTTGCTTAAATATTTGACAATACCCCAATTATCTTCAACAAAAATATCTAATCCAAGCTTTTTAATCATTTCTTCTTTAAAAATATGAGGCTGTTTATTTTCAATATTAAATATACTTTTCTTTACAAATGTTTTTGCCTTAATAACTTCAAGCCATTTAACAAAGTCCTTTTCCAAGAATTTGTATCTTCCGGTAATAATATATGTTTCAATTTTATTATCATTTGAAAGCTGCTTTATTAGTCCTAAGCCTTTTGCAGGAGTAAAGCTAGTTTTATGAAGAATTCTCCACATAATTTTTTCAAGCCTAGAGTGAGGGAAATAAAAAGATTTATTACTATTTTTTTTCTTTTTAAAGAAAAAAGGCTTAAGAAAGCTTGCAATAGGCCTGAAAATGCGTATGGGGTTATATAGAATAACTCCATCAAGATCAAAACCTACCTTAAGAGTTTTTTTAGACATAAGCTATATTTTAACAAATCTTTTTCTGATATAATTTGTAAAATATGAAAGTATTAATAACTGGAGCAGCTGGCTTTTTAGGACTGCATCTTTCCAAATACTTTTCCAAAAAAAAATATAATCTAATTCTTCTTGATAAGCTTAAGTTTAATAAACATGAATATCCAAAAAAAAACTGTACTTTTAATAATATAGATATATGCAATAAAAAAGCCCTTGAAAAAATAATTACAAATGACATTGATATTATTATTCATGCTGCAGCAGCTCTACCTTTATGCAAAACAACTGAAATCTATAATGTAAATGTAGGTGGAACAAAAAACATTCTTGATCTTGCCAGAAAAAACAAAATAAAAAGAGTAATATTTATTTCCTCAACAGCAGTTTATGGAATACCCATTAAACATCCAATATATGAGGATGACAAATTAATAGGAGTTGGAGCATATGGAGAGTCAAAAATTCAAGCAGAAAAAGCTTGTTTTAATGCAATAAAAAAAGGACTAAATGTTACTATTATCCGTCCAAAAACATTTGTAGGAACACATAGATTAGGAGTATTTGAGATATTATTTGATTGGATACATGATGGGAAGAAAATCCCAGTGATAGGTAGTGGAAAAAATAAATATCAGCTTCTCGATGTTGGTGATTTAGTTGAGACAATTTATCTTTTTACTGAAAAAGAGAGTAATAAATACAATGGTGCATTTAATATTGCTGCCCAAGAGTTTGAAACAGTAGAGAAGGATTTAAATGAATTATTTAAATATGCAGCATCTGGTTCAAAGATATTTAAAACTCCAGCTTACCTTATAAAGACAATGTTACGGATATTTGAAAAGTTAAAACTTTCACCCTTATACCAATGGGTATATGATACGGCAGATAAAGATTCATATGTATCTATAAAAAAACTAAAAAAAGTATTAAGTTGGAAGCCTAAATACTCAAATTCCCAAGCTTTAATTAAATCATATGAATGGTATTTAGAAAACTACAAAAAGGTAAAAAAAACAAATACTAGAACAACTCATACTGTAGGTTGGAAGCAGGGGATACTGGGATTAATAAAGAGAATTATGTAATATGGAATATAATTGTCAACTGAATTGAAACTAATGAGACTTTCATTTAATAAGCTCCAGATTTATATAGTATAGTTCGAGTCCACTCGGGGGGAGTTAAGAATTGTTCTCTGTAATATTCCCAAAATATACTCTATATTTCTGAACCACTTAGACTAAACTTTTAAAATTGTATTTGGCATATATAGGGCTGGTCTGGTAAAATTTGACTATGGGAATAAAAAAGAAGCCCTTAGCAGTTGCTACAATCTCTTTTATTAGAAATAAAGAAGAAGAAAGAGTTGTATTTAAGACTATTAGAATATTAAGCTTATTGGGAATTCCTGTAATCATTGCTGATGGTGGGTCTTTACCAAAACAAAAAAAGTTTATTAGAAGCCTTCCCAATATTACACTTCTTGAGGAGAAAGGATTAACTCAGCAACTTAAGGCTAGTTTTAGAAAAGGAGCAGCAATAGCAGACTCATTATTCTATCTTCAAACAGATAAACTTGATTTTGTTGAAAGACATGCTTCCAATTTTATTGCTCATTACTTAAATTCAAATAGTAAGGGGATGTTAATTCCAGTAAGATCAGAGGCTTCTTTCAATTCTTATCCGAACTATCAAAGGAAAACAGAGGAATTTTTAAATTTTATAATTAGTAGCTATTGCGGTAAAACAACTGATTATTATTATGGCCCCAAAATCTTTTCTACCCAACTAGTTAAATATCTTACTCAACTGAACAAGGATATAAAATGGGGGATTGAGGCCTACTTTTACGCCATTAATTATAGACTTTCCTTACCAATGGATTTTTATAATGTAAATATAAAAGCTCCCAAGGAAATTCTTTTTGATGAATTTGAGTTTAAAAAATATCGTTTAGAACTAGTCCAGTGGCAAACTGAAGGCTTAATCCAAGGCCATACAGTTAAGTTATAAAAAACATAAGAGAGTTAATCTTGAGTTTAAAAACAATTTGAAATAATCTTACCTCAACTATAGCTTATTTACTTTTCTCTTTGACCTGTATTTTACATTAAGTATATTATTAAAGACCCCCAGATAGTTAGAAGAATGTTGCCAATAGCATACGGAATAGTGTAACCTAAGGCTGGAATAGAACTGTCTGATTCTTCCTGAATTGTGTCTAAGCCCGGAGTAGAAGTACCTGCACCAGCTAAGCCACCAAATAAAAGTACAGGATTTAATTTTAATACTAGAAGACCGAAAATTATTCCAGTTATATGAGGAACAAGAGTTACAATTATGCCAGCTAAAAGAATTGGACCACCATTTGTTTGCAATGCATGCAAGGCCTGAGGTCCAGCAGTTATACCTACACAGGCAATAAATAAATTTAAACCCAAGTCAGTAAATATCCATTGAGCTCCTTGAGGAATTTGCCCAAAAGTGGGATGAAGATTTCTTAACCATCCGAAAGCAAGACCAGATAACAAAACTCCACCTCCAATGCCTAAAGATATTGGTATGCTGTAAATATTTATAGCAAGTAATCCTATAAGTGTTCCAAAAACAATACCTAAAGAAACAGTAATAAGATCAGTAACTTCAGTAGGTCGCTCTGGAAATCCAATATACTCAACAATGGCTTCAACATCTACTTTTGCGCCAGCTATTTGAAAAATATCGCATTTATGAATAATAGTTTTTCTGGTGATGGGAATTTCCTTGCCCTGACGTGTAATTTTAAGAAGAAAACAACCCTGATAAAGACTTTTATCAATTTTACCTAAAGCTCTACCAACTAATTGTTTGTTTAAAACGCAGACGTTTACAATTTCTGATTGAATATTTGTTGCATTTTTGTCAAAAACCTCAGGTCCGATTATTTTTTCGGCATAGGCAAACACTTTTGGTTTAGCAATCAAGCTGATAACATCTTGTTTGTATATGATGGTTTCTGGTTGAGCATCTACAATTTTATTGTCATGTTTAATTTTTTCCACAACGACTCTATGAGGAAACATTTTTTTAAGATCACTTACTGTTTTATTGTCTAATTTGCTATTTTCAATCCTGTAAGTTCTGAAATCTAATTTTTGATTACTAAAAAATGAATTCTCATCAGTTTCTTCATTATCAAAGCTACCCATTTCTTCTTGTATTTCTTGAGCTTGTTTTTTAAGATTGATTTTTAAAATAAGAGGTACAAGCCGGTATAGAATAATAAGCCCAATAATGCCAAAAATATAGGTTATAGCATAGGCAATTGCTACATTATCTTGTTGTAATTTAATTTGACTTTGTGAAAGGTTAAGATTTGAAATAGCGTCTTGAGCGGTACCAATAATTGTTGATTGTGTTAAGGATCCGCCAAGAATTCCAGCAGTAGTGCCTGCATCAAAAGCAAATAATTTCCCCAAAAAAATAACAGTAAGTAAACTGACAATGCAAAAAAATACAGATAAAATCAAAAAATGGAGACCTTCCTTTTTTAAAGCTTGAAATAACTGTGGACCAACTTTATAACCAATGGTAAAAATAAACAAAGCAAAAGCAATAGTTTCAAGAAGTGCAGGAATTTGAACACCAATTTGGCCCAAAACAAGAGCAGTTATTAAAACAGAGGCAGTAGAGCCTAAGCTAAACCCTTTGAATTTTATTTTACCCATGGCGTATCCAATGGCAATAGCTAGAAAAACTACTATTTCTGGATGCTGATGCAGGATATTAAGTATGCTATGCATAATTTAAATAATTGTATTTTATATTTTATTGTTTATATGTTCTATAATATTCTTCCAGCAAATCGCTTATTGCCTTACCAATTTTTTCATAAGCTTTGTCTGATAGGTTAGCTAGAGATACACGGACAGACATATCCGGAGCCTCAAAGCCTCCGCCATTAAGAAGAACAACTGATTTTTCTTCAGCCAGTCGCATGACAAAGTCAATTGGTTCATAAGTTTCTACCATATGATCAGCAAAATGCTTATCGTAACGTTTGGCTGCAAGTTTGGGAATATCTATAATAGTATAGTAATGAGTGCCAAGCGGATTATTAGGAACCTTAATGCCAATTGCTTTATACAAAATTTCAAAACGTCTTTTAACAACACTTTGAACCATTTTTTTATAATCATTATTATTATCAGTAAGTGATAAAAGTGAAAAAAGAACCATCATTACTTGCTGTGGTGTTGATAGTCCTGCGGTATGGTTTAAAGCTACGCTTCTGCTATCAGCTACCATTCGGTCAATTAATTTCATTTTATTAGGATTTAAAACCACGCTTTCATATCTTTTGTAAAGCTGTTTTGTGACGTTTTCCGAAAATCCTGCAATTCTTTTATCAAAAACATTATTTTCATGGATAGCAATTACTCCAAGACGAATACCAGTGCAGCCAAAATATTTAGAGTAAGAATAAACAAGAATAGTATTATATGGAGCAGCATGGGCAATTGATTTAAAATCATTAACAAAAGTGCCGTAAACGTCATCAGTAAGAATAATTAAGTTCTGATTTTTGTTTTTTACAATTTCAGTGACTTTGTTTAGGCTTTCTTGTGACATGCTTACAGAGGAAGGATTAGATGGGTTAACTAGGAAAAATGCCTTAATTTGAGGATCGCTTAATTTTTCAATTTCTTTTTCAGGATAGACCCAATTATTATCTTCATCCTGCTTTATTTTAAGCTCCACCAGCTGGTAATCATTTAATCTTGGGATTTCAATATATGGGGTAAAAATTGGTGTGCCTAGAGCAATTTTATCTCCTTTATGCAAAAGATTGTTTTCCAACAAAGTAGAAAAAATATAGTCCATTGCTGCTGTGCCTCCTTCAGTGGCAAAAATATTAATCTTTCCAACAGGAGGTTGACTTGCAAACATTTCTTTTTCCAAATAGCGCTGTACAACCCTTTCACAGTTAGTTAGCATTCTATCAGGAGTGGGGTAGTGGTCTCCTAATATTGCATCTGTTATTTCAAAAACAAATTCATCATCATTAATTTGTATTTTTTCTGTGGCATAGTAGTAAGCTTTTTTTAAAAAATCTATACCCTGCTTACCCTCTTTTTCTCTTAAAAAAGTTTCAAATCTTTGAGCGATTTCTTCCTGTTGTGGTGTTCCGCCTAATTGATCGGACTCTCCTGTTTTTTTTGATTCTTGAATTGCAAAATTCCCAAGTTGTAAAAAAGCCATTCGTGGTTCAGTTGCTAACCAGTTAGGATTGCCCCGACCGGCATTAAGCATTAATTTTTCGTTTTTACTGGAAGCTATTTGAATAAGTTTGT
>Ga0208904_1002062_pt1 | contig 13032 bp, 10 predicted proteins | sample AntAceMetag02UKB_FD_184774 | JGI IMG/M metagenome (GOLD analysis project Ga0208904, IMG submission 184774) | Saline lake microbial communities from Ace Lake, Antarctica - Antarctic Ace Lake Metagenome 02UKB (SPAdes) (version 2) | ecosystem: Environmental > Aquatic > Non-marine Saline and...
GGAGTAGATGCTGGCATTTTTTATGATGGTGTAATCAAAGTAAAAGCGAATAATTAGTTTGGCTTTATAAAGGCCTAAAACCAGGTCCGACCTGGTCAAAGATAAATAGTAATTAAAATATATAGTGAAGAATTTTTTTAGGAAAATGATCACAACAAATGAAAATAAAGGGAAATTTATTTTTCTTTCTCTTTTGATTTTTGTTTTTATAGGAGTATTTTTAGTTGCTAAGCCAGCTTTTGCAATTGATGTTCTGGGTATGGCCGCTTCTATTCTGGGGTGGGCAATAATGCAAGTGGTTAGTATTTTAGGAAAGATTTTAACTTGGGTTATAGGGTTATTAATAGAAATAGCGCAATATAATGGTTTTATAACCTCTCAGGCTGTTTCTAAGGGATGGATAATCATCAGAGATGTTTGTAATATGTTTTTTATTGCCGCTCTTTTGTTGATTGCTTTTGGCACTGTTTTAAAAGTAGAAAAATATTCTTATAAAAGAACTTTAGGTGGACTTTTGGTGGCTGCAATTTTGATTAATTTTTCTAAATTTATTTGCGGTTTTTTTATTGATATTGCTCAGATATTAATGTTGACCTTTGTTAACGCGTTCAAAGAGGCCGGCGCTGGCAATTTTTTGCAAATGTTAGGTATGGATAAGTGGCTTAATCTCTCCGGAGCATCGGCGGGCGGAGCCAGCGTTCTTACGGGAGCAGTTTTTGCTTTGATTTTGGTAATTATTTCTTTGATAGTTATCTCCATCATGATGATTATTCTGGCTTTTAGGATTATTATGATATGGCTTTTGGTAGTTTTGTCTCCTTTAGTTTTTGTTTTGAACGTATTTCCAGGCAAGATGAAAAGCTATAGTAATATGTGGTGGGAAAAATTTACTAGCTATCTAATCGTTGGTCCAGTAATGGCTTTTTTTCTGTGGCTTTCTTTTGCTATAGCCAATGAGAGCTCTATTACTGTGAGGGGCTCTAAATATTCTGAAGGAGGGTCAGGAGGAACAGTTGTCGAATTAACAGAAAATTCTGTTTCTGGGGCAGCCAATCCTTCTAATTTTGCTAAATTCGTGGTTTCAATTGCTATGTTGGTTGGCTCTTTATTAATCGCCCAGCAATTAGGAGTAGCTGGTGGAAAATTAGCTGGCAAAGCAGTTAGCAAAATGCAGGCATACGCCACTGGTCAAGCCGGAATCCTTAAAAAAGTTAAAGACAGAGGGAAACTGGCTGCTAAAGCGGCTGGTGGATTAGGCAAAGGACTTGCTGGCATGGCAATGACCCCTTTAAAAGCGATACCCAAGGGTATTGGAGCGGGTATTGGAGCGGGTGTTGGAGGATTTATTGGAAGGATTAAAGGCAAAAGGGGCTATGCAAAAGCAGGCGCGAAGATGGGCGCAAAGATAGGCGGAGCTATCGGCGCTCCAGTAAAAAGTATACAAGGATTAAAAAACTGGGCGGGGGGAGTATTAAAAGAAGGAGCGGATAAGAGGGAGGGCAAAATAGCTGAGGGGAAAGGCAGTATATTTGACCATGCTTTTAGCGCCCTTTCAAGAGATTTTCACAGATTTGGAGGATCAGACTTAAATGCTCTTAATGTTGCTCAAACGAAAAGGGTTGAAGAGACTAAGAATAGATTACAAAATCAGGGGATGTCAGTTGATGGATTGAATAATTTAATTAAAACAGGGACACCAGACGAAGTTGCGGCTGCTGGAGTTCTTTCAGCTGAACAAGGTGGACTGAGCAACAACCCTGAACTTGTTAATAAATTAAGAAACAGTGTCTCCTCAAATGGCGCATTAGCGATTGGTTTGGATAACCATCTCAAAAAAATACTTGACCCAGACACTTTAATAGCAACTATTTATAAAGGTTTCAAAAAGGGTTCTGCTGGTTTTAAAAATTTAATGAATGATATTAAAACAGGCAAGGTTGACGCAGTAAAAGTAATATCTAATATGAAAGAAAACCAAAGAAAGAAATTTTTAGAAAATAGTGAAGGCACTGCAGGTCGTGAAATTTTAAATATATTATCAGGCAAACAGCTTAGCGATTTGAGGGGCAAATTAACTGCAGATACTTTAAGAGAGATATTCCCAGAAAAAGATTTTAACAAAGCATATTTTAAAGGTAAAAGCGAAGACGAAAAAGTAAAATATATTCAAGCTACGGGACGCGTAGACGATTTAGATGATTCTAGTCGATTTATTCATGACCATAAAGCACTTATTAAAAATAATATTAGCACAGAAGCATTAGAACATAAAACAGTAGTAGAGGCGATTATTAAACATTTAAGTTCCAAAGAAAGGGAAGCTATTACAAATGTTGGGGACAACAAAAAAGTAATTTTAAATACCCTTAAAGAGTCAATAAGCGATTATAATAAAGAGAAGAAAGTTAATACTAAAGAAGCAAAAGACGCTAGAGAGGAATATGTTAAATTAAACAAAGGGGGAAGCATCAGTAATGCTTATTATGAGGGGACTAGAGATGACGAGGGAAAGAGAGGAGAAATTGATGAAGATTTAACAGAGAAAGTTTCACGTGGTGTAATTACAATGCACCACGTAGCGAAGTTAGAGTTAGACGTGGTGAAAAATGACAATGACAAGGCTATGGCTATGGCGATTGCCCGTGGTATGAATGCGCAGAAATTGAGATCTTTAGCAAAACTGACAAATTTAGATGAAACAATAAAAAAAATATGTATTGATTGGGCAAAAAGTGGGACCCCAGAGGATAAAAAGCAGGCTAAAATAGTATTAGGAGACACTGAATATTCAGAACATTTGAGAACGGAAAAGAAAGAGAAAAGTAATAAGAATCCTAAAGAATAATTTTTATAATAATGAATAACAAAATACCAATACAATTTCAAGATTTACCAGAATATGTGCAAGATATTTTATTGAGCGACGAGAGCATAATGGCTAATAAGAAAATTATTAAAGGTTTCGGTTTATCTGATGAACAGATAGATATTTTGTTTGATGTCTTGCGTAAAATTGTTTTTAAACAGATTGTTTTGAGTCAATTGCTTGAGTCATTAAAGCCGTTAGATTTTGACGAGACGAAAACAAAGAAGATAGCAGTAGAAATTTTAAAACGTAGGATTTTGCTCTTGAGTGATTATTTAAAAATTAATACTTTATCATATATTAAAGAATGGGGAGGTGATATCCCAGCGGATGAATTGTCAGTGTTAGTGAAAACAGAATCGCAAGGAAAAATAAACGCGGATAATATCGTGAAGCAAATTATTAAAGAAACAGGATTAGAATTAAAAGATGATGTTCTTAAAAATAGGTTTAAGAATATAGTCCTTTCTTTTGTTCGCAATGTGCGCAGTTCTACGGAAACAGCTATTGTTTTAAAAAGGCCTTTCAAGATTGGGGGCATAGGGTTAGAGCAAGAAATGACTGATAAGATTATGGATGTTTTACAAAAAGAAGATCAGAGAGCTCAAACAGTTTCTGTTTCAAAAGAAAAAATTATTAACGCGGAAAAAGTTAAGGCCTTGATAAAAGCGCCAGCCAAAGAGTTGTTGGAAGTGGAGACCAAAATGCCTAAAATTATCACAGAAGCAGTGAAAATTAAAGAGCCATTAACCCCAAAAATCCAAAAAGCAAATATTAAAAAGGAAGAAATAACCGAGGATATAGAAGAATCAATTAAAAAGTTTCAACCTAAATTAGAAAAACTATCTATTAAAGAAAAACCGAAAATTAAAATAGAGGATGTTTCTATGGCAGAAATCCCGAAGGCCAAAGTGGCGCTTGACACAGAAAGTCCTGTTTTTTCAAAGACATCAAAGAGGTTCGACAAAACAATGGTTGAAAGTATTACTAATCAGCCCAAAATTTACGGACCAAGTGATGAATTAAGAAGTATTAGCTTGATTGATTGGAGGAGATGGGGCGCCTCTCAAGAGGCTGTAGCTAAAATTTTAGAAAAGATAAATTTATTAGCTGAAGATTCTTTAGTGAAAAAAGCTGAAGGGATTAAGGCGTGGAAAGAATCAGAAATCAATAAACTCTATTTGAATATTGGAGAAGAATCAATCAATAATGGCAAGTCAATAGAAGAGATGATCAATGAGCGTCAGGAAGAAGGCAGAAAAACTCTAACCCAAGAAGAGTTTAATGCAGTTGTAGAACTTAATCAAAAACTCCGTTTTTAATAAATACAAAATATTTAGAATCCTGATTACCTGCCTACCGGCAGGCAGGCCCAAGTACCTAATTAACTAATTAACCAACCATGCAGTTTGTGGTTCCCCAATTTATTAATGTTGAGTCAAAGATTTTAGGCCCTCTTACACCACGTCAGTTAATTATTTTAATTGTTACTTTTGGATTGGGCTTTATTTGTTTCAAGTTAGCTGATTTTACCCTCTTTATTTTTGAGGCAATTATTTTGCTTATGATTGGAGGCAGTTTGGCTTTTGCCAAAGTTAATCATCGGCCCATTTATTCTTTTCTTTTTGATGTTTCTACCACCCTTAAAAAACCTAAATTAAGAGTTTGGAGAAAGGAATCTTCTCCTGTTTTAGAAAAAGAATTAAAAATCAAGGAAGAGTTATCGATTGAACAGATAGACACGCGTCGCAAGCCGCTTTTTCGTTCTAAACTTTCACAGATAGCATTATTGGTTGATACTGGCGGAAGATATGAGGAGGAAGAATTAGAAATTGTTTAAAATATTATGAACATAGCATCTACTCAAAAATATTTAGATATTGCGGAAATAAAAAATGATTGTTTGGTTTTAAAAAACGGCACTTTACGAGCTGTTTTACTCGCTTCTTCTGTAAATTTTGCTCTTAAATCCGAAGATGAACAAAAAGCAGTTATTCAGTCTTATGCTCGTTTTCTAAATACCCTGAGTTTCCCTTTACAAATTGTAATCCATTCTCGACCATTTAACATTGACCCCTATGTTAATGAATTAGATATTTTAAAAAAGAATCAGACCAATGAGCTTCTTAGAAACCAAACTATAGATTATCGTGATTTTATCAAAGAGTTGATAGATTTAGGGGAAATAATGAGTCGTCGTTTTTATATTGTTATCCATTATAACCCTGCCGGTGACAAAAAAAGGGGAGGAGGAGTTTTGTCTAAAATTTTAGATATAGTAAGCGCAGCCGTTATAGTAATAATCAAAAGAGAAAAATTTCAAGGTTACAGAGAAATGCTTTTTAAAAGAGTTGATAATGTTATTTCAGGACTTTCTTCTATGGGAATTAAAGCTAGTCCCTTAGATACTCAGAGTTTAATTGAATTGTTCTACAACATATACAATCCCTCAGAAGCCAAAAATCAAAAATTAATAGATTTAAAAAAGTTAAGAATAGAAGAATAATATGCCAATAACTCCAGACAGTTTAATAGAAAAAGAAAAAGCCAAAGAAAAAAAAGTTTTTTCTTTGCCAGACGAAAAAGCTCAAGAATTTATTGACACTGAGGAAAAATACCGACGTGGTCGTTTTACTGTTCAAGATTTAATTGCTCCTTCGGCCCTAAGGGTGACTCCTCAATATCTCCAATTGGGAAATAGATATTTGAGAACAATTTTTGTAGTAGGATTTCCGAGATATATTTCCGTAGGTTGGTTTGTGCCAGTTATTAATCTTAATGCCTATTTAGATGTAGCCATGTTTTTTTACCCAGTGAAATCAGGCATTATTCTTAAACAACTGCAAAATAGGGTTGGCAACCTTCAGGCTGAGATGAGCATTAAACAAGAGAAGGGTTTGCCTCGCGACCCGATAAAAGAAACAGCGCTCAACGACATAGAACAATTAAGAGATGATTTAACCACTGGCATTGAGAATTTTTTTCAATTTGGTCTTTATATAACCATTTATGCTAAAAATGAGAAAGAATTAGGTTTATTAACCGAAAAAACAGAAAGCCTTTTGGCCTCAAAATTGATTTATAGCCGAAGAATTTTTTATCAAGCAGAACAAGGATTCAATTCTACCCTTCCCCTTTATAACGACCAATTAATGATTTTGAACAATATTAATTCTTCCCCATGCGCTTCTAGTTTCCCTTTTATTTCCGCTGATCTGACTTCTGATAATGGCGTTCTTTATGGAATTAATAGACATAACAATAGTTTAGTTCTTTTTGATCGTTTCTCTATGCCTAATGCTAATTTTGTCGTGTTTGCTACTTCTGGCGCTGGCAAATCCTATTTTTGTAAGTTAGAGGTTCTGCGTTCTATGATGATGGGAACAGATGTAATTATTATTGACCCAGAACAAGAGTATAAGCATCTTTCTGATGCTGTTGGCGGGACATATATTAATATTTCTCTTTCTTCTAAGAGTAAAATTAACCCATTTGATTTGCCAAAATCAGAGGATAAAAATGTTAGCGCGGCTGATGTGATTCGCACTAGCGTTATCACCCTTAAAGGGCTTTTAAGAATTATGATTGGACAGGAAAGTAGGCAAGGAGTTAAAAGTTTTAATGCCCAAGAGGATTCTATAATGGATCGAGCTTTAATTGAAACTTACGCTAAGAAAGATATTGTTCCCGGGTGCGATTTAAGCAAAACAGATATTCCCACCATGAGCGATTTACAAGAAATATTAGAAGGAATGGAAGGAGGAACTGATTTATCAGAAAGATTAAAAAAATATACAGAAGGTACTTTTGCTGGCTTTCTTAATAATCTTACTAATGTAGAAATGGATAACCAATTAGTTACTTTTTCTGTCCGTGATATCGAAGACGAATTAAGACCGATGGCTATTTATGTTATTGTGAATTATATTTGGAATGTAGTTCGAGCAAAATTAAAGAAAAGAATTTTATTGATTGATGAAGCTTGGTGGTTGATGCAACATGAGGATTCAGCTAAATTTATTTTTGCTTTAGTTAAACGTTGCCGAAAATATTATTTAGGCATTACCACTATTACCCAAGACGTTAATGATTTTTTGGAATCGTCTTATGGTCGAGCAATTGTGACTAATTCAGCCATGCAGTTGCTTTTAAAACAATCGCCAGCAGCAATTGAAGGAGTGGCCAAAACCTTTATGCTCACAGAAGGAGAAAAATATTTGTTATTAGAATGCGGAATTGGAGATGGAATATTTTTTGCTGGCTCTAAGCACGCTGCCATCAAGATAGTTGCTTCCTATTCTGAGGACCAGTTAATAACATCAGACCCTAAACAATTATTAGAGATTGAGGAAGCCAAGAGAGAATTCGCTAAAGAACGGGGCGACAAATAATCATTAATCATTGATTACTAATTATTTATTATTATGAAGAAAAAAAATATTTTTATTGCGATTATTGTTATTCTTCTTTTTGTGGTTGGGATTATTTTAATGTTCTCAAACAAGAAAGATGTTAGCATTGAACCAAAAGAGAGCTCTATTCCAGACATTTCTCAAAAAGAAAATCAAGAGCAAGAAGAAGAAAAGGTTGCCGACCCTCTTGTTGTTCTTCAAAAGCAATTAGAAAATAGAGCTCGTTTTTTTATAGAACGTTATAACACTTATTCTTCGGACAATAATCAAGAAAATTTGCGCAGTTTATTGCCTCAAGTTAGTAATAAATTGGCAAAAGAGATGGAATATCGTCTAACAAAAGAAATTGACCAGAATGATATTTTTTTTGGCATTCAAACCAAAGTGTTGTCTTTGGATTTATCCGATTTTATTGATAGCGAAAAAGCAATTTTTAATGGACAAATTCAAGAGCAGGAAACAAGAAGAGAAATAATAGAAATTCATTACAAAACAGTGATTCTAAAATTCATTTACGAAAACGCAGAATGGAAAGTCGATGATATTGAGATAAAATAATAAATGTTTTAATGTTCCTATGCCTGCTGATTTTGAGAAAGCTAAACAAGAGCAAGAAACAAGAAGGAATCTTTGGCGTCAGCAGCAACAAGCACGGATACAAAAACGCCTGCCAGAAGATTTGTCAGCTAACCATCAAAATAACAAGCAAGGCCGAAAGGGTACCGAAGATGAGCAAGAATCTGTTCCCAAAAGAAATTTTAGAGCTATCGCCAGTAGATTAAGGAAGCAGAAGTTAGAAGAATCAAAGAAGAAGGGACAAGAACAAAAAAGAGGAGGTAAAATAGCAGAGGCAAAGAAAAAAATAAAAAATGTTAAGGAAGCCGCAAAGAACTTAAAAAATATTTATAGAGTAATCAATGGCGCTTCAGCAGTAACTTTAGTAGGGATAATTATCACCTTTTTGGTTATGAATGCCCAATTAATTTTTGGTAATGGGCTGAAATTAAAAATTGTTCCAAAATTATCTTTTCCAGAAATCTTTATTGTTTTATTTGTTGATTTTGTGATTTTTATAGCATTAATGATGTTATTTTTGTCAATTTGCATGATTATTGTTATAATAATGGAGCATCCTTATTTTAAAGTTATTAAAGCAGTTACATAGAATATGATTAATAAAAAGAAAACTATTTTACTTTCATTTTGTTTGTTTGTTTTGCTTTCTAATTTTTGTTTTGTTTTTGCTGCAAATGTTGAATTTGTCCCGCAAATAGGAATCCCAGACAGTGAATTTGAAGCAGGAACAAAAGTTTTAATATCTGGAAGAAGTTTTATTGATTATCTAAGAGCTATTTATAACTGGTCAGTCGGGGCTATTGCGGTTATTGCTATAATAATGATTATGATTGCTGGTTTTCAATGGATGGCTGCAGCTGGTAATCCTTCTGCTATTGGTCAAGCAAGATCCCGCATTAGTTCTTCTTTAATTGGTTTACTTTTAGCGATAGGGGCTTATGCTATTCTTAATTTTGTTAATCCTTCCTTAGTGTATCTTAGGACATTAGATATAGGCAACGTAGAATTGATAGAGCTAAATTTATCCGAAGAGAAATGTACTGAGGATGGATTAACCGAATATGATTGGAGTGATTTTTATTATTGTTTTGATATGCGCAAAAATCAAGATTTTAAACAAAATTATCAAGCAGATGGCGACATGGGTATTATTGAGTCAATAGAGAAAGACGACATTGACCACATAGAAATAACCCTAGGACTTCGCGAAGACCATCTTAAAGATTGTGGCATTAAAGATAATTTCAAAGCTATGGGTGGCACTCTTTTAGTAGCAGGTAAACTATATGATTTTAAGATTAATGCTGAATCAGAAGGATGTAAGTCCGGAGCCTTTTCTATACCATGGAGTGCTTGTATTATCAACGGAGCAGAAAGTAATCGTAATACGAGCGTAAGCCCAAAACAAAATCTTCTCGGGCATATTGCTGACCATCAGAATGCCATTTTGGCTCAAGTTCAGTTTAACAGTAGTGACATATTCACTGGGTTAAAGGTGCAGGCAGCAAGTAAAGACAGTCGTTCTTCCGCCCTTTTTACTAAAGTTAAAGTAGTAACATATTCTTCCTGTACGATTTGTTGTGAGTCTGATTCTGGTGATGTTATGTTTTATGATTTTGGTCCTGAATGTAGGTCAGAATCAAAAGTAGCCATGCAAAAATGCAATGATGAGTATTGCGCAGAATATAGAGAAGATATGAGTAAATGTAAAAATATTTTTGATAAAAGATTTTGTATTGGTTTGCAACAAAATTGTCTTTATTCTTGTCAGTGGGATCATTTGTCTGGCAAATGTTTTCCGGCTTATTAGTCTTTTTTATTAAAAAGGTATTTTATCAAAGGGGGACTGTCCCCTTTTCCCGCCCCTCGCAAAGCTTTTCTGTAAGCGGATTTTAGGCAACATTTTTTGATTTAGCACGATTTGACGCGATTTTAATAGATAATATATTAAAATTAATATAAATAATGTTCTAATGTTCTAATCTTTTAACTACTTAAGATATGTCTGCAAAAACTAAAAAAATTTTAATAATTATTGGTTTTATAATTTTAGTATTACTTTTAGCTTTTCTTTTATATCTTGTTTTTTTTAAAAAACCAGTAGTAGTAGAACCAGTAGTAGTAGAACCAGTAGTAGAAATTCTGCCTCGCCTGCCAGTTAGTAGAGGAGAATGGGAAAGAATGACTATTAGCGAGAGAATCCAACAGGACCTACCTCTTATTGAGTGGCCAGAAGAGGATTTATTGCCAGTAGAAACAATTTCTCAAGAAGCAGAAATAATTGTTGCCCAAATTGACGAAGTCGCTATGGGCAGAAAAACTTGGGTAACCCCAGTCGTCATAGATCCAGTTAAGGGAGCGACCATTAGTGCTAGCGGTAATACCAGCATTTATTATGACATTAAATCAGGTCATTTTTATGAAACAGATTATTTAGGCAACAAAACTTTAATGAGTGATCAAGTTTTTTATAATGTGCAGAATATTAATTGGGCCCCCAGCAAAGATAAGGCTATTATTGAGTACCCAGATGGATTTAAAGTTATGTATGATTTTAATAAAAAAAAGCAATATACCCTACCTAACAATTGGGAAGATTTTTCTTGGGATTCGGTCGGCAGTAAAATTGCGTTCAAAGCTACCAGTAGATATTCCGAAAACAATTGGCTTTCCATTTCTTTAGCTGACGGCAGTCAAGCCAAGCCCATTGAGCATTTAGGAGATAATGCCGATAAAGTGACTATGAGCTGGTCTCCCAATAATCAGATTATAGCTTTTTCAGCTACTGGAAGTCCGCGGGGTACCTGGGAACAGGAAATGCTTTTAATTGGTCAAAATAATGAAAATTTTAAAGCTTTAATCATTGACGGTCGTGATTTTGAGCCACAATGGTCGCCTCAAGGCGATAAACTTGTTTATAGCGTTTATTCAGCAGAATTCGATTATCAACCTCGTCTTTATATTGTTGATGGTCAGGTGAATAATCCAGGAGCTAATAAAAAAGTTCTTAATTTAACTACTTGGGCACATAAGTGCGCTTTTAATAATGATGGTAGTTTTTTGTTCTGCGCTGTCCCCAAAGAATTACCAGAAGGTGCTGGATTAGTTAAAGAATTAGCAGAAGGAATTAGGGACGATTTTTATAAAATTAATACCGAAACGGGCAGCGTTTCTTTTTTAGCTGAAGGAGCCATGGGTGGGTATAATGTTGAGAGTATTTATATTTCCGAAGAGGAAAATTATTTGTATTTTACAGACGCAGATAGTCACCGTTTAAGATATATACAGCTGAAATAAAAACATGAGTGTATTTATTTGTTCAAAATGTAATAGTCAATTCCCCAAATGGTTGGGACAATGCCCAGAATGTGGCGCCTGGGGAACAATTGCCGAGCAAAGCTCGGCTAATTTAGTTAGACAAAATGAAAAAATATCCGCTAAAAAAGTTTTAATAAAATTTAATCAATCTGAAAATCAAATTGATTTAAAATTAAAAACAAGAATAGAAGAGATGGATAGGGTTTTAGGAGAAGGTATGGTTCCTTCTTCTTTGATTTTATTAGGAGGTGAACCAGGAATTGGTAAGTCAACTTTAGCTCTTCAAATTGTTGGTCAATTTTTTGACTATCCAGTTTTTTATGTCAGTGGCGAAGAATCAATTTCACAAGTTCAATCCAGAATTAAACGTTTAGGAGTTCAAACTGATAATTTGAGATTTTTGGGCGAAACAGATATTGATGTTATTGTCTCGGCAATTATAGAGAATAAACCTCGTTTAGTTGTTGTTGATTCTATTCAAACTGTTTTATCTCATCTTCTGCCCTCAGCTGCAGGAAGCGTTAATCAGATAAGGGTTGTTGTTTCTAAATTAAGAGAAGCGGCGATAGCCACCAAATCAGTTATTTTAATTATAGGGCAGGTAACAAAAGAGGGCTCAGTGGCTGGCCCGAAGACATTAGAACATTTGGTTGATGTTGTTCTTTATCTTGACGGTGACTCTAATCAGCATTTCCGTTTTTTGCGGGCGGCTAAAAATCGTTTTGGTTCAACTCAGGAAATTGGGGTTTTTGACATGAAAGAAAGGGGGTTGATAGAGGTAAAAAATCCTTCAGAAATTTTTTTAGCAAATCGTAATTCAGAAACCAGCGGGTCAATTATAACCTCTATTATTGAAGGCCGTAGGTCTTTTTTAGTTGAAGTTCAAGCCTTAGTTTCCAGAACTAATTTTAATCATCCTCAGAGAAAAAGTAGTGGTTTTGATTTAAATCGTTTAAGTCTTTTAACGGCAGTTTTAATCAAAAGGCTTAATTTGAATTTAAATAATCAAGATATTCATATTAATATTGCTGGTGGCATGAGAGTCAAAGAACCAGCTATTGATTTAGCTATTTCTTTGGCTATTATTTCGGCCTTTAAAAATAGACCTATTGGACAGAATTATGCTGTTTTTGGAGAGGTTGGGTTAGCAGGGGAAATCAGAAGCGTTGCTTTTCCAGAGAAAAGGATACAAGAATGTTTAAAAATGGGATTTACCAAAATAATTTGTCCTTTGGATTCAAAGTTTTCTGATAAGAAAAAAATCCTTCAGGTTAAAAATCTGCAGGAGGCATTATTAGAATTAGAGAAAAATTCGCAGTAATGATTATTCTAAATGTGTTATATTGATAGATTTTTTTATTTTTTTTATAAAATCAGGGCAATCTTTAATGGTTTTTATGGCTGCCAATCTGGTTTTTTGCATTAATTCTATATCAGTTAATTTAGCAATTTTCAAAGAATTCATAAGACCGGATTGTTCAGTGCTGAAAATTTCTCCCGGACCTCGTAATTCTAAATCTTTTTGAGCTAGTTCAAATCCATTTTTTGCTTTTAACAAGGCCTTCAGCCTTTTTTTTGTTTTTGAACTTTCATTTTCAACAAACAGAAAACAATAGGATTGATTTGAATCTCGTCCAATCCGACCTCGCAATTGATAGAGTTGAGCCAAACCAAAATGCTCTGCACCCTTGATAATCATTATAGTAGCATTAGGAACGTCAACCCCAACCCCAACTACAGTCGTAGAAATTAAAATTTTAGTTTTATTGGAATTAAAGTCCTCCATAATTCTTTCTTTTTCTTCGTTTTTTAATTTTCCATGAATAAAGTCGATTTTTATATCGGGGAAAATGTCTTGGG
>Ga0208904_1002063_pt1 | contig 13029 bp, 6 predicted proteins | sample AntAceMetag02UKB_FD_184774 | JGI IMG/M metagenome (GOLD analysis project Ga0208904, IMG submission 184774) | Saline lake microbial communities from Ace Lake, Antarctica - Antarctic Ace Lake Metagenome 02UKB (SPAdes) (version 2) | ecosystem: Environmental > Aquatic > Non-marine Saline and Alkaline...
GAAGGGAAAAAACTCGGTCATACCCTGGGATTTCCCACCATTAACCTGGAACCGGAAGTTCTGCTGCCTTTAAGAAAAGGGGTTTACACATGCCAAATCCAACTGGGGACCCGGCAAATCAATGGTGTGTGTAACGTCGGCTACAACCCTACATTTGAAGGTACCGCCCTCAAAGTCGAAGCCCATCTCTTCGATTTCAACGAAAATATTTATGGTAAGCATGTCAGTATCATACCGGAACAGTTTTTAAGGGATGAAACAAAATTCGATTCCATTGATGCCCTGAAGACCCAGATTCAGAAAGATGTCAACACTGCCAAGAAATATTTCAGGAAGAAAAGTGATTAGAAAGCCACTCCTACTTGTCTTTTTGCTGGGTCTTTCTCTCACCGCGCTTGCGAATGAGGGTCCCCATCATTTAACTCTTGGTGGAATTGTTCGCATGGGCGGGTTTAATCTGACCCAATCCGCAGAACAGGACCTGGCAACACCCGTCTCCTATAAGGGGCGGAAACTGGAAGACGCCTTGGGCAAATTTATTTTTGCCAACTATTCATATAATCGTTTTGGTATAGGGGCACGTTGGATGAATTATTCATTGGAAGGTACAAATTCAGAGTTCGATCAGACGCTGGATCTGACCTACACATTTATCACTACCTCCTATGTTTTTTTGGCAGGAGACTTTCTTCATCCGGATGTAGACTCCCGGATAGGACTGGCTATTGGTACCGGGAAAAACCAATACCAGCTTACCACTAAGAGCAGTAAATCACTCACCAGTCAAACCGTTAACGAATCTGTCTCTTCAACCGACTCTGCGTTGCTTTCTGAGCTATTTTACAATGCTGTTACTCGCAGTGGCTGGGGTTACAGGCTGGGATACGCCATCATCCACAGTGTCCATTCCAGAAAAATCAACAACAGACCTCTGGATGGATCCTCAGAACCGCATCTATATATAGCTATCGCTTGGCGTTATTAATTCTTCTATCTAATCAATTAGTTCCTAAACGGCTCGTTTTCTCTTGTTCAAAAGCCATATTTCAAAGTAATATTGAAAAGTTTACCCAAAAAATTGTCCCAAACAAAATTGAATCCAGAAGAAGGTGTATAAATGGAGTTGATCCTTGAAGATGGCTCAGTGTTATCCGGAAAGCATTTTGGATATGCGGGCTCAGTCGCCGGCGAAGTAGTTTTCAACACCGGAATGGTGGGATATCCCGAAACCATGACCGATCCTTCCTACCAAGGCCAGATCCTGGTATTTACATATCCATTGATCGGTAATTACGGTGTTCCCGGCAATTCTGAAAGGGATGCGCTGCTTGCCAATTTCGAATCCAGAAAAATTCATGTCCGGGGAATTATCATCACCTCGTTGACAACGAATTACTCCCATTGGAACGGTGTCAGGAGTCTGGAAGACTGGATGATCGAACACAAGATTCCTGGAATTGAAGGCATTGATACCCGGGCCTTAACCAAAACGCTCCGTACTGCCGGGACCCAGTTGGGAAAAATGATCATCAAAGGCAGTGATGTCGCCTTTTACGACCCAAACAAGGAAAACCTGGTAGCTCAGGTCAGCATTAAAGAGCCAAAATTCTATGAGAAGGGCAAAAAAAGAGTTGTGCTGATCGACACGGGTTCCAAGAAAAATATTATCCGCAGTTTCCTGGATCGGGGTGTTTCGGTATTGCGGGTTCCCTGGGATTATGATTATTCAGATGAGCAGTTCGACGGCATTATGCTCACGAACGGTCCGGGAGACCCGACGATGGTATCGGAGACCATCGGGATTTTAAAGCAGCACCTTAGTAAAGATAAGCCGATTTTCGGTATCTGTCTGGGGCACCAAATACTCTCTCTCGCTGCAGGTGCACAGAGCTACAAATTACAATTCGGGCATCGCTCACAAAATCAGCCCTGCATTCAGGTAGGCACAAAGCGCTGTTATATCACCTCGCAAAATCACGGTTTTGCCATTGATGATCAGACGCTGCCGGAAAACTGGAGTCCCTGGTTTTTCAACGCCAATGACGGAAGTAATGAAGGCATCCGACACAACAATAAGCCCATTCGCAGTGTACAGTTTCATCCGGAAGCAATGCCGGGGCCCGAAGATACCAATTTTCTCTTCGATGAATTCGTTAAGATGCTTTAAAGAAATCCGGGTTCTCGCTACGAGTCTCGCGACAAAGAACCATCACTCAAGGATCAAACTAACCGCCAAAAGAGTATAAATGGAGCAGAATATTAGTAAAGTGATCATCCTGGGCAGCGCCGCATTGAAAATCGGTGAGGCCGGTGAATTTGACTACTCCGGTAGCCAGGCCATCAAAGCCCTGAAGCAGGAAGGCGTCTACACCGTTCTTGTCAATCCCAACATTGCAACGATCCAGACCTCTGATCATCTAGCGGATAAGGTTTACCTGCTGCCAGTCACTCCCGATTTTATTGAAGGAGTCATTAAAAAAGAAAACCCGGACGGGATTCTACTCTCTTTTGGCGGCCAGACAGCTTTAAATTGCGGGTTGGAACTGGATAAGCAGGGGATTCTGAAAAAATACAATGTCAAGGTACTGGGAACGCCTATTGCTGTGATTCAGGCGACTGAGGATCGGGAGACCTTTATTGAAAAACTGGCTGAAATCGATGTGCTGGTTCCCGAAAGCCAGGCTACCACCACAGTGGATGGGGCCCTGAAAATTGCCAATCAGCTGGGATACCCCGTCATGATTCGCCTGGCGTTTGCGCTGGGAGGACTTGGATCCGGGGTCTGCTGGAGCGATGAGGAGGTCAGGGATCTGGCCACCAAGGCCTTGTCCCATACTGAACAACTGTTGATAGAAGAGTACCTGAAAGGCTGGAAAGAGGTGGAGTATGAAGTTGTCCGGGATTCTTATGACAACTGTATTACTGTCTGTAATATGGAAAACTTTGACCCTCTGGGAATTCATACCGGAGAGTCCATCGTCATCGCTCCCAGCCAGACACTAACCAATGCCGAGTATCATAAACTGCGGGAAATTGCCATTAAGACCATACGTCATTTGGGAATCATCGGGGAGTGTAACATTCAGTACGCACTGGATCCGCATTCAGCGGAATATCGAGTCATCGAGGTCAACGCCAGATTGTCACGCAGTTCCGCTCTAGCCTCCAAGGCGACCGGGTATCCACTGGCCTTTATTGCTGCAAAACTTGGGCTGGGGTACAGTCTGACCGAGCTGAAAAACTCCATTACCCTCTCTACCATGGCCTGCTTCGAACCGGCTCTGGATTATGTAGTGGTCAAAATCCCCCGCTGGGATCTGAAGAAGTTCAAGAAGGTTTCCACCGAGATTGGCAGCAGTATGAAATCGGTGGGTGAGGTCATGTCCATCGGAAAGACCTTTCAGGAAGCATTGCAGAAAGCGCTTCGCATGTTGGATATCGGGGCCTGGGGGGTCGTTTGCAATCCGGACGAAATCGGCTTGAAACCGGATCGGGAGACCTTGCTGCAGGAGTTGACAACTCCCACGGATGAGCGCGTCTTCTCCATCCCCTACGCTTTAAAAGATGGCATGAGTGTGGCGGAAATCCATGAGCACACCCGTATCGATCCCTGGTTTCTACACAAGATTGCAAATATTGTACGGGTGGAACAGCTGGTCTCCGAATATAGTGGCGGTAACTGTCCGCGTCATATTCTGGACGAAGCCAAACGGGTCGGGTTCTCCGACCCACAGCTGGCAGCCCTGCTGGATACAAGCGAGCGCATTATTCGTAAGATGCGCCTGAATTACGGTCTCAGGCCCTACGTCAAACAGATTGACACTCTGGCAGGCGAATACCCCGCCCAGACCAATTATCTCTATCTGACCTATAACGCCACTGAGGACGATATTAAGTTGGGGGATGCCAGCAGCGTGATTGTGTTGGGTTCTGGGACTTATCGCATCGGGAGCTCAGTCGAATTTGACTGGTGCTGTGTGAATGCAGTGAAAACCGTCAAAAACGAAAATTTTCGTTCAATTCTGATCAACTATAACCCTGAAACAGTCTCCACTGACTACGACGAGGTTGATCGACTTTATTTTGACGAGATCCGGCTGGAAACAGTGATGGATATTTATGAAATGGAGAAACCCGAAGGGGTCATCATCTCCATGGGTGGGCAGGTATCCAACAATCTAGCGCTGCCTCTGGAACGCATGGGGGCGCAAATCCTGGGCACCAATGCCACCCAAATCGACCGGGCGGAAGACCGCCACAAATTCTCCAGCATGTTGGACTCCCTGGAAATCGATCAGCCGGAATGGAGTGAGCTGACTTCAAAAAATGAGGCCAAGGCCTTTGCTGAGAAAGTGACATACCCGGTCTTAGTTCGACCATCCTATGTACTCAGCGGCGCGGCAATGGGGGTCGCTACCTCAGACGAAGAGATTGACATGTTTTTGGACAAGGCGGTCAAACTCTCCGAGGACCACCCGGTGGTCATCTCCAAATTCCTCGCCAATTCCAAAGAGATTGAATTGGATGCGGTTGCTCAAAACGGTGAGATTATCAACTTCGCTATTTCAGAACACGTCGAAAACGCCGGGGTCCATTCCGGTGATGCGACCTTGGTACTGCCTCCGCAGAGGACCTATCTGGAAACCATCCGGCGCGTCAAACAGATTGCGAGCAAAATCGCTAAAAACCTGGAGATCACGGGCCCCTTCAACATTCAATTTATCGCCAAGGGCAACAGCGTCAAGGTCATCGAGTGTAATTTGCGCGCCAGCCGCAGTTTTCCTTTCGTTTCGAAGGTGATTAAGCAAAACCTGATCGAAACCGCCACCAAAGCCATTCTGGGTCGACCTTTGCCGATCAACGGCCCGTCGTTTATGGAATTAGAGTATGTGGGGGTCAAAGCGTCTCACTTCTCTTTTGCCCGTCTTTTAGGCGCTGATCCGACACTGGGCGTCGAAATGGCATCCACCGGTGAAGTCGGATGTCTGGGAGACGATTTTCATGAAGCACTTTTAAAATCCATGAAATCAGTCGGATTTAGATTTCCACTAAAGACGGTGCTGCTCTCAACCGGACCCATTGAAAACAAAATAAATTTCATCGATTCTGTCAAGTTGTTGCAAAAGATGAACACAACCTTATATGCTACAACCGGGACCTATAATTTCATGAAGGAGAATGGCTTTGATGTACAGTTGGCCTGTTGGCCTGACGAAGATGAAACCTCAAATGTGCTCAATATTCTGACGGAAAACCCGTTTGATCTGGTAATTAATATTCCTAAAAATTTCCAGAAAGAAGAGTTGACTTTCGGGTATCAAATTCGCAGAAAAGCTGTAGATCATGCTATTCCTTTAATAACCAATATTCAACTGGCAAAGCGATTTGTCGAAGCGGTTTATTGGAAACCGGAATCGGATCTGAAAATTAAAGCGTGGCAGGACTATTGATTTCGGATAGGCCCCTACCTGGCGATAAAGTTGTCGTCAGGCAATGTTAGACCCTATTAAAATCCTGACGGATCAGCAACAATTCAGCCGCTTCAGTAAAGAATTCGCCATCGCAATGGTATTTTTTCCGTTCTTTTGGCACCGGCTTGCAATTCAGTGCTGTAACTTCCCTCAATCACTACCCCAGCATAGCTTTTTCGGTACGCACGGTAGTTGTGTTGATTTGTAGAGTGGATTATTCCTGAAAATCCGGCAGGTATCTTAACTTATTAAATAACATAAAAAATAAGCGTAACGTAAACATATTAGCCCTTAACCCAGCTATGAACTTAAAATCACTTTTTGATCCTATTGATCGTGTTATTGCTCAAGCTAAAAGCTATATTCATGAGCAGGAGATCCGCAAACAGAATATTCTGCAAATTGAAAGTAAAATTGAAATCATCAGACCGGAGCTGGAAAAAAGAAAAGTGGAGTTGGTAGAACTACTTGATCAAATCGAGCCCGATGATGAATTTAAAAGAGTTTTGGAAGACAGCCTGACGCAGCTTGAGAATTATCTTGACCATATTCATCTGATTGCTGAAAAAGAGCTGGTTCTGGAAATTTTGAAAGAAGAACGACAGGATAATGATGAAGGGAAAAAGGAGCTGCGTGACAAATATATCAAGCTCCAGGTAACCCGTTTAGAAGAGCAGTTGCGAAATACCAATAATTTTTTCGAAGTCGCCGATTTCGCTAACGAAATCTGGGCCGATTTTGATCTGTTTGAAGAGTTTGAGAGAGACAATACCGTGGTCCAGTTACTAGTAGACCGCATGAACGAAACCAACGCCAAAAATACCGAGACGCGTATGGGCAGGGATTTACGAAAAACCCTGGAACACATCCGCCTCAATCTGGTTAAATCCTCAGCCTGGTCGGACGAGGAAGTCAAGGAGTATCAGAGTGAAAGAGATCTGAAGCTCAAACAACTGCAAGCAGTTAAAATTCCAGACAACCGGAATTTTACCGTCTCCGTTCTTGGTGGTGACGCAGAAGTTATCCGCAAATTAAACGAAGTGTACGCCTTGCCCAGCCGACTGAAATTGGACTGGGTCAATATCGAAAAACCCGAAGCGATTGAGAATATCATTCGCTCCTCAACCAAGCACGATCTGATCATCATCAATTCCATGTTTCCCAGACATGAAAAATTCATAGAAATCAAAGATACCCTGGCTGAAAACAGCATCAAATGTGTGGATGTGATCAGTTTTGGTACCAGCAAGCTGCTCAGAGTCTTGGAAAATGAGTTAATTCAAATCAGTTTCCAAAATCAGTTTGGTGGGAAGTAATTTTCTGAACAATCGGTGAAGATCAGGTTGGCCGAGCCAGTTCACCGATTGCCACTCCCGATTCAACCCCTGTCAGTCGCACCGCTTCAATCCGGTTTTTTAAATTTTTTTCAGACTTGACCCTGACACGGATATAGTTTTCACTGTATCCGGTCCAAGTACCATCTTTATCCCCCCCCTCGAAGAGAACATGCAGGTCCGATCCCAGAAATTCTCTATAGAAGCGTTCTTTCTTTAGATCACTCAAGTCCCGCAAGACTGAGGCCCGTCTTGAAATGATGTCCCCTTTTATTTTTGGCGTCAGTTTTTCAGCAGTGGTCCCCTTTCTTACTGCAAAGGGAAACACGTGAAAATAGTGCACCGGTAAATCCGTCAAAGCTTGGCGTGTTTGCTCGAATTGCTCATCGCTCTCTCCCGGAAATCCGACAATGATATCACTACCAACACAGATTCCCGGAACCTCGGCCACCGCCTGCAGCACAAAATCCCTGTATTCGTTAAACACATATTTGCGACGCATTTTTTTAAGAATATCATCGCAGGCAGATTGAAGGGGTAGATGGAGATAGGGCACTAGTTTGCTGAGAGGATCCTTCATCAAGGCAAAGATTTCAGGACCCACCGTGGTCGGCTCAATGGAGCTGATACGGACCCGCTCAATTCCCTGTTCGGCTTCGAAAATGGACATTAAATCCAGAAACCCGGTCTCGTTATACCGATATGTGCCAATATTCACTCCGGTCAGAACCACCTCTTTAATCCCTTGCTGTGATAAGGCTCTGAGCCCTTCCTGAATATTTCCCGGGATGCGGGGCCGTGATCGACCTCTGGCACTGGGAATAATACAGAACGAGCAGATAAAGTCGCAACCATCCTGAACCTTGAGATTGGCTCGGGTGGACTCGAGATACTGACCGATAGTGGAAATGGCAAAGGGCTCTCTGGAAAGGCTGGAGACCCGGACAATGGGGGAATCCGAGTTCGAAGCGTCTGCCACATACTCATGGAGCCTCAGCTTCTCTTCATTACCCAGAACGATATGGACCCCACCAATATCGAGTATCTGTTGGCTGGAAATCTGGGAAAAGCAGCCAACCACCGCAATTTGCACTCCGGGATTTTTCTTCTGAATGGATCTGATTGCTTTACGGCACTTCACGTCACTCTGATTGGTGACGGTGCAGGTGTTAATCACACAGAGATCCGCCTGTTCCGGATCTCTAATAATTTCGTAACCAACACCTTCAAGTCCCTTGGCCATAATGGCGGACTCTGTTTGATTGAGTCTACAGCCGAGGGTGTAAAACGCTGCCTTTGGCATAACTGTGATTCTAATAGGACGAGGAGAATCTTCTCTCCACAAGTACGAATGCCGACCAGTAATAGGGATGATTCCATTCGGTCTGTAGCAATTTAAGTTGAGCTGCTTTCAATGCCTGTCGAGCTGGCACCTTGCGAAAGAGCTGGGTGTAAAATTCGGTCATCAATCGTCGTGTCCCCTCATCACTAACCGGCCAGAGCGAGTTGACAACACTTTTAACCCCTGCTTCCTGGAAGGCACGACGCAGTCCATATACCCCTTCCCCGGCATGAATTTCACCCACACCGGTTTCACAGGCAGAGAGAACGACCAGTTCAGTTCCAGCCAGGTTCAATGACAACACCTCCATGGCTGTCAAGACACCATCGTTATTGGTGTCGATCTCACCCAGGAACGGCGCGTTGGAATTGATCCCCGCAAATGCCAAGCCGGCTCTGAGCATCGGATTATCACCCGGTGGTGGCGGTACCATTGTTCCTCCCCGATTCAGGGATAGGAGTCGTTTTTTCAACCGCTCCTCTCCCTGCAGGAAGAACCCATGGGTAGCAATATGGAGCATTTTGGGAGCCTTGCTGACAGTTCGCAGTTGCTGCTCTTCCGCCTCTTTTTGCAGATAGATGGTAGAGTGCATCAGTTTTTCGAACTTATCTGAGACATTCTTAATGGTTTTTCCTTCCAGTTCAGCGCCGTCCAGCGGCTCGAACGAAAGTGAACGCAAACCATGGGAAGCGACTCGCATTCCTCTACCCACTGCACTGCGTTTCCCTTTAATAGCCACTTTCACACTCTTGACACGGGCATCATCGAGATCGTAGTCCGGTCCGGCCAGGATCATGAAATCCCCGTCTGCACTGGGCAGGGCAGCAACCACCAGATCCCTGCTGGAAGAGAGAATCTTAAGATCATACCCCTGCACCATGTAGTTTCCATTCTCATCGATCATGGCATCAAACGGCAAGAGATGCAGCGCACTGTCCGGGACCACATAGACAGATTTTCTGTTACCAATAAAGGGTTGCAGCGGTTTCCAGATCTTAGCAAAAATCTCAGCCCCGGTATCCTGCAGTTCCTCTTCTTCAGCATCTTCATTCTGAATCGCTTCCCTGAAATAGGTCACCGCATTTTTAATCGATTCGAGATCGCCCAGTGGGATCATTTCGATCCGGTTATTCTGACATTCCCAAAAAGCAAAGCACTTTTTGGGGTCCGACTGTGCCACCACCGCCATCATTTTCAAGCCGTTGTCATCATAGGTGAGAAAATCAACCAGTACATCGTTCACATTCAGATTCTCAAATACTTTGTCCACGGTCACACTGCTCGATGCCATATGGTAGATCAGGCTGGACCGGGCTAGTTCCGCCTGAATTTCAAACAGCTCCTCTTCCAAAGCAGCCGTTTTAATGCGGAACTCCTCGGGGGTTTCTGTCGTAGGTCCAGAGAGGGTCAGTGATGCCAATTCCTTGCGCTGACGGTGCAGCGTCTCGGCTTTTTGACCCAGTTCCGGAGATTGGGTCATCTGGATGATTTTGTTGATCTCCGAACTGATTTTCAACAGCAAGCCTTTTCTTTGCAAGCTGAGATGCAACGCCAATTTCGCCGCATCTTTATTGTTGACTTTTGCCAACAAGGCCAGAAAGCGATCCTGCTCCGGCTTATGCAGCTCGATATAGGATTGGCGCGTATTTTCGCCTGCAGCCCAGAGCACTCGATCAAAAAAATCGGTTCTTCTGTCAAATGCCAGCAGGCGTGTAGACAGCGCTTTTTTGAGCTGTCCTGTTTTTTCCTGCACCTTGGCCAAAGCCGACAATGCCTCAAATGTGTATTGATGTTTTTCACCCAGAATCTCCTCGGAAAGGGCAACCGTTTCCAGGAGCATATCTTCAGCCTCTCCATATCGTTTCTGGCTGATATATAACTCGGAAGTATCCACCATACTACGCACCACATCGGGGTGCTTCTTTCCCAGAACCTGTTTTCGAAGCCGCAACGCCCGGATAAACATCTCCTCAGCAGCAGCCAGTTTTTCCTGTTTGTGGTATACGCGAGCCAGATTGTTAAGTGCCTTGAGGGTTTTTTGATGCTCCTCTCCCAACTGCTCTTCCCAGCTTGTCAACACCCGTGAAAATAGAGGCTCGGCCTTTTCATAGTCCTGCTGCATCAGGTAAAGATATCCCAGATTATTGACCCCAGCAGTCGTATTGGGATGATCCTTGCCATAGACAATTTCATTCTGGTGGATAGTAGCGAAATAGAGGGGCTCGGATTTTTCGAAATTTCCTTGGCTCTCGTACAGCGAAGCCAGATTATTCATCAAAGCCAGAGTGGTCGGATGTTTTTCTCCAAGAACCGATTTTGCGTTCTTTAATGCCAATTTATAAAGGGGTTCTGCTTTGTCATACAGTCCCTGATTTTCCATCAGCAGGGCCAGATTGTTCATGATTGAAATGGACTCGGGGTGCTTTTCACCCAACGCTTCAACCATACCCTCCAGGGCCGTTTGATAAGCATTTTCCGCCTTTCCGTACAACCCTTGAATCTTATATATTCCACCGAGATTATTCAGATCGATGATCGTATTCGGATGTTTCTCTCCCAGCGTCTGGCGGTCAAATTCCCAGACCTCCTGAAACTGCTTCTCGGCTTCTGCATACAACCCTCTGTCCTGATACAGCTGGGCTAGATTTCCCTTCATTTCGTACAGGTCCGGATCATCTTCGCCAGCGACCTGTATGTTCAATACAATCGCTTTGAGAAACAGCGATTCGGACTTTTCGAATTTAGCCGTACGACGATAGAGTTCCGCCAGGTTTCCCATGGTATATATGGTCTCCCGGTCTTTTTCTCCCAGGAGCTGTGTCCTTTTCTGCAGCACCAGTTGATAGAGCGGTTCGGCCTCAGCGAACCGCCCCTGGGTCATAAAACCCTGGGCTAGTTTTTCACGAGTGGCCAGCGTCTCTGGATGATCCTCACCCAGGGTTTTTTCAGAGAGCGACAGGGCTTGCTGGAAAAGATTTTCGGCTTTTTTATATCGTCCTTGGGCTAAGTAAACCTGCGCCAACCGAACCATAATCGAAATCGTATCACCATGATCATCCCCCAGCACGGCCTTGCTATTGATTAGCGTTTCTTCCAGCAACGGCTGAGCCTTATCGTATTGGCCTTCCACAGTGTACAGTTCAGCCAGACTGCCAGCAATCATCAGTGTATCCTGGTGTTGAACTCCCAAAACCGCCATTCCCAAGCGGTAGGATTCCTTGAACAGCGGAGCCGCTTCCTCTGCATACCCAATTTCCCAATAGAAATACCCGAGATTGTATAGGCTGATGATGGTTTGGGGGGCATGTTCTCCAAAATTCTTTTTGGCAAAATTGACAGAATCAACCGCCTTGGAAACCGCAGCTTCGTATCTTTCCTGCTCAAAAAAAGCAACGGCTTCACTGTTCAACTTATTCCAGTCGTCCTGGGAACTGGCAAACAGGTCCGCCCCTGAGGGAGACATGATCTGAAAAATAAAGAACAGGGTGACCGTTAATAATTTGGAGACATTTTTTCCGCCGCTCATAACTACCCCCTTGGTGGATTCAGAGCCTTGATGATGGTTAATAAGCCGTCCACTACATCGCATGATCCATACCGGGGACTCGCTTTCACAGCAAAGCCCGCAAAAGATTCGTGTGTAATGATTCGTTCGATGATAACCTAGTATTTTTTAAACAGTTTTGTCTTTAAATTGGAACAACATCCAACAATTTTGACGGGTTGAATTTTTAGCGTTACTTTAGCAGAGGTTGTTGCTGAGTAGTTACGCCTCAGATTCGACTATTCTACATAACATTTTCTTGTTATGTATAGTGATTACTCTAAATTTGGTGTTACCTAAACTTTTATTCGCTTTAACATGAAAAACCAACTCCTGATTGTCGATGGCAGCTCCTATATCTTTCGTGCGTTTTATGGTGTCAGAGCGGAACTGAAAAACCAGGCTGGCGCACCCACCAATGCGGTTTTCGGATTTAAAAACATGATGTTACAACTCCTGAAGCAGGAAGATCCGTCCCACTGCATCATGGTATTTGACAAACCAGGCCCGACATTCAGAAACGAGATATTCCCTGATTACAAAGCCAATCGGGAGTCCGCACCGGACGATTTGAAAGTGCAGTTTGATCCCATCTACCAGTTAAACAGTCTGTTGAACATCCCGCTGCTATGGCGGGACGATGTTGAAGCCGATGACGTCATCGGCAGCCTGTCCCGGAAATTTTCCAACCAGATTCCTGTCACCATTATTTCGGGGGATAAAGACCTGACCCAACTGGTTAATGAACAAACGACCATGTTGGATACGATGAAGAATAAGCGCTATACGCCGGAGGTCGTGGAGGAAAAATTTGGTGTCCTGCCGAAGTTGATTGCACAGTATCTGGCTGTTATCGGAGACTCCTCAGACAACATTCCCGGAATCAGTGGCATTGGACCAAAAACGGCCACAAAACTCTTTCGGCAATTCGGCTCCATTGAAGGTATTTATCAGAATCTTGAGCAGTTAAAAGGCAAGCAGAAAGAGACAATCACTGCGTCCAGGCAGAAGGTTGAATTAAGCCTGCGACTGACGCAAATCCGGTGTAATCTGGATTTCGATGACCAGCTGGATGACTACAAACGACAGGCCCCAGATGTTGACGGCTTGATCAAATTCTACAAGGAGATGAATTTCAGGGCAGACGGATTCATCACGACATCCGGCAGTACCAGTGACAATACTGCAGAACTCGCACCTAACTCCTTTAAAAAACTGGATTACAGCCGCTATGAACTCGTTACCACAGCGGAGCGCCTCGTTGAGATCGGCCAAGAACTCTTGCAACAGGATTGTATTGTTTTCGATCTGGAAACCACCTCCCTGACGATCACCCAA
>Ga0208904_1002064_pt1 | contig 13024 bp, 22 predicted proteins | sample AntAceMetag02UKB_FD_184774 | JGI IMG/M metagenome (GOLD analysis project Ga0208904, IMG submission 184774) | Saline lake microbial communities from Ace Lake, Antarctica - Antarctic Ace Lake Metagenome 02UKB (SPAdes) (version 2) | ecosystem: Environmental > Aquatic > Non-marine Saline and...
GCAAACAACCCCTAGAAATGCCGACAGCTTTACAACTGCAAAGCTTATCTAAAGTGTAAAATATTAATTTGCTTATGTCAAGAGGAAAAACAACATAGTAGTGTCAAGATTTGCTTAAAGAGGGGGAGAAGACTTATACTCCATACCGCAGTCTGATCTGGCTAAGCGCTTTAGCGTCGGCAGGAGAGTCATCCGTGATGCTTTAAAAGACTTAGGTGAGCATACTGACTGAGTAGAGTTTTTCTTAACAGATACTGTATTATCTGTTTATTTTCTTCCTGATTTGGCTGTCGAATTGCGGGGTTTTGTAACCCCACCAGTGCTTCCCTATCGTTTCTGCGTATTCATTCATCCCCTATGAGAATGCGAAGGAGTTATTCTCGTCTCGATTGAGAAGGGAGGATTTTAAGGCGGGTTCGGTATTTGGCGATGGTTCGTCGGGAGATAGATATCCCTTTTATTTTAAGGTGTTTAGCAATTTTTTGGTCACTTAAAGGCATGTCTCTATTTTCATTATCAATTAAGTTTTTGACTTTCGATTTGATTGCTTTCGAAGAGAGAATTTTCCCGTCTTTTTGTTTTATTCCGGAGCTCAAAAAATGTCGGAGCTCAAAAATGCCATATGGTGTCTGAAGGTATTTATTATTAACAGTTCTGCTTATCGTAGATTTATGTTTGCCTACCATGTTTGCAATTTGAGATAAAGTCATCGGTTTAAAGTGATCCTTTCCTTTATCTAGAAAATCTTTCTGCACATAAACGATAGCTTTAATTACATCTTGAATTGTTTGTTTACGCCTTTCTACAGCGATAATTAAGGTTTGAGCTGCTTTAAGCCTTTCTTTTAAATATTCTTTGGTTTCTTGAGGCGTATCTTTTTGTTTTATCATTTGTTTATATCTATTATTCAGAGTGATAGGGGGTAATTCCCAGTTATTAGATATAACCTCGTAACCCTCTTTGGTTTTTTTTAATATAGCATCGGGTTTTAAGAGTATAGTTCTTTCGGTGTTAAAGGAACGGCCGGGTTTGGGTTCCAAGCTTATTATTTTTTTTACAGCCTCTTTAACTTTTTTAATCGAAACTTTCAGTTTTTTGGCAATATAATTAAATCTTTTCTTTTCAAGGTAAGGCAAAAACTTATCTATAACTTGATAGGTTGAAGAACCTGCTTCTCCCTTCGCCAAGGCTTCGGGGGACAAGTGTCCCTTTGCTCTTAGCTGTATCAAGAGACACTCTCTTATGTCTCTTGCACCTACTCCAATTGGGTTAAAAGTTTGAATTAAAAACAATACTTTTTCTACTTCGCCCACAGGAGTTTTTGCCGATTCAGCTATTTCTTTCACGGAATTTCTAAGATAGCCGTCATCATCTATATTGCCTATGATTAATTCTCCTATTTTTTGGGTACCTTTAGAATCGCTGAGTATGCGTAATTGTTTTAAAAGATGTTCTTGGAGGGTTGCCGGTTTAGTTACAAGGCTTTCTTGATAATCTTTTTTTCCCTGATCATCAAAGTTATAATTCTGGCGCTCAAACGGCTCCACAGGCTCACCATCTAATAGAGGATTTTCTTCAACATGTTGTTTTATGAATTCTTGTAGTTTAATCAGAGGCAGTTGTAAGAGGTTTATAGAAAGCCGCATCTGAGGGCTTAATCGTAATTTATGAGTTAGTTTGGTGGTAGGTTTTAATTCTAAAAGCATGATTTTGTATTATATATTCTTTTCTTAAGTTTAGCAAGCAACATTTGTGCCAAGCATTAAGGGTTGTAGAGATTGTATTGACATATTTTTTTTGAATATTATAATAAACTTCTCGGCAATAATATACGTAATAATATAAAGGGGCATAATGAAAAAACGGGGTAGGAGAAGAATAGAAGAAGCTGACCATAGAACGAGTTTTCTTAAGTCTGCTGAGAGAACCCTTGATGTCCTGGAATTTTTAAGTAAAAACCGTTCGGTTGGAATTACAGAATTAGCGGATACTATACATATTGGAAGGAGTACCGCACACCGCACTCTCTCTACCTTAGAAAAGAAAGGTTTTGCTGTCCAGGATACCGAAACGGGAAAATACGCACTTGGACATATGGTTTTTCAACTGGCAAAGTCAGTAATCCATATGATAGAGCCTGTAAAATATGTTCGCCCTTATTTGAGAGAGCTTTGTGAAAAGATAGGAGAAAATATTGCTTTTGGTGTTATCTCTCCAGCAAAAGATAGAATTTTGATTTTAGCAGAAGAGATAGCTGATAAGGTAGTAATTGCAAGGCCAATTCTGTTCCAGCATTTTCCAATACATGTCTGTCCCTGTGGCAAAGCTTACCTCCTTACATTAAATGATAGACAATTTAAAGCGGTCCTGTCCAAAAATGAAATGGTGCGATTTACTGAATATACTCCTACTTCTTTAACTGCCTTAAAAAAACAGCTGGTGCGATTTCACAAATTAGGATATACTCTAAGCCGAGACGAATTTTCAATTGGCCTTACCTCAATAGCTTCAGGTATATGTGATGGAGAGAATAAATTTGTAGGAGGAATTATGGCAGTAGGCCCGTCCTTTAGATTTAGTGATAGAAATATTAAACAATGGGGAAAATTCTTGATGAAGGCAACGGCAAAGATAAATTTGGAGTTTAAGGCGAAAGGGGTAGTTTAAAAATTTTTTGCACTATAACGTGGAAAATCATTCCGCATATAGGAATTACACGATAAAAAAATGAAAAGTGAAGCCGAATTAACATTACGGATATTAGAGTGTTATTTGAAATATGGGCTATCTTTATCGGTTAAGGATTTATGTACCAAAACTAAAGTTTCGGAAAAGAAGATAGAATGCATTTTGGCAGTTTTAGAAAAAAGGGGATATTTGACGAAAGCTAAAGATGTTGATGAATATACTTTAAGTAGAAAAATTGCGATGTTAATATAATCCATATAAAATTAAGAAAAAGATGATGAAAGAGGCGAAAGTGCTTAAGCATAATAGTGGTGACTCCCTTAAGTCCATAGTGGAGAAATTTGATCTGTCTCAATTTAGGGAGGACTCTGCTGCCGGAGCTATCTTTTTTAAAAACTTAAAACACCAATATGTAGTTGTTAACAACGAGGCTTTAGAGATTTTGGGATTGTCTCGCCAACAAGTTATTGGAAAGAACGACGAAGAGATATTGTCAGATAGAAAGGGGGCAACCGAAGTCCTTAAAGATGACCGGTTAGTTTTTAAGACCGGAAGGTCAAGAGAGCTCACCAAGCGTATAACTGATAAGGCTGGAAAGGCATGCTGGCTTCATACAATTAAGCTTCCCTGGTTCGATGGAGAAGGAAATATAATTGGCCTTGTTGGTATTATCAGGGATATTACTGAACGAAAGAAGATAGAGAGGGAGCATACAAAAGTTGTAGAAACTGAGAAGAAAAAAGCAGAGGAATTAGAGAAGGTTTATAAAGAACTTCAAGAGAGTGAGGAAGAGCTAATTCGTTCCGAGAAGCTTGCTTACACCGGCCGGATAGCTGCCAGTGTTGCTCATGAGATAAGAAATCCCTTGACCAATGTATCTATGTCTACCCAACAGCTTAAGAAAGTTACAGTCTCTAAAGATTCTAGAGCAAAAAAGTATATTGAAATTGTGGAAAGAAACATCCAAAGAATTAATTATTTAATTACCGAGCTCCTAAATTGTGCCCGGCCACCCAAACTTAATATGCGTTTCGTTGATATCCATAAGATTTTAGAAAATGTTTTAAACACGCTACGAATTAAGATTAAATCACAGAAGATAAAAATAGTTAAGCAATTTATCTTTGAACCATCCAAAATAATGATAGATAGAGAACAAATGGGGCGGGTATTTTTAAATTTAGTTCTCAATGCTCTTGAGGCTACGCCTAAGGGAGGCGAAGTGACTATCATTACTGAGATTATGGAAAATTTTTTCCTGACTAAAATTCAAGATAAAGGTAAAGGGATTCCGGAAAAAGATGTTATCAGGATATTTGATCCTTTCTTTAGCACCAAGAGTGATGGTGTAGGTTTAGGGTTAACCCTATGTTATGGAGTTGTGGTCAGCCACGAGGGGACAATAGAGGTGAAAAGTAAATGGAGAGAGGGTTCTGTTTTTACAGTTTCCCTGCCAGTCAGGCAAAAATTAAGAGAGAAAATCGGGGAAGGGAGCTAATTACATATAAATAAGAAATAGGGGAAAATCTGTGGTCGAAATAAAATATGATGTCAGAAAAGGAGCAGATATATATAGGTCAATTTATGCCTCTCGGTTACGGAGTTGGGTTTCTACAGGTAAGATAAATTTAGAAGAAGTTTTGGTCTGGCGAAGCGGGCTTTCAGGCTGGCGAAAACTTGAAGAGCTTGAAGAATTTAAGTTATTTCTTAAAAAGTGGGAAAAACGCCAGAAGATAAAGAAACCGATAATTCAAAACGGGCTTTTAAAGAGGCAAGTGAAAAATATTTTAATAGTAGAAGATGAGGAAGATTTGTGCACTCTTTTATCTGATTTCTTAAGCTCAAAAAAGTATAAAGTAGAAACTGTTAATACAAAGAGAGATGCTGTAAGTTGTGTAAAAAAGAAGGCTCCGGATCTGATTTTTTTAGATTTAAAACTTCCCAATGGTGATGGAATAAAACTTCTTTCTAAAATCAGAGCGATATGTCCGGAAACAATAGTAAATATAATATCAGCTTATGGGAGTGAAGAAAGCAGAAAAAAGGCAAAGATGAAGGGGGCTCATGCTTTTATTGATAAACCATTCGCTGAAAAGGATATATTAAAAAGTATAAGGCGGTTTTCCTAATGGAAACAATTCTTATTGTAGATGATGATAAAGATTTCTGTTTTAACCTTTCCGATGTTTTAAAAGAGGAAGGTTATGATGTGGCTAGTGTAGGAGATGGAAAAGGTGCCCTTAAGGCAGTGGAAAGAAATGTCCCCAATTTAGTTTTGTTAGATCTTAGGCTTCCTAATGTGGATGGAATGAAGACTTTAGAGAAAATGAAGGAGATTGATAAAGATCTGATTATTATAATGCTTACAGCCTATAGTGATGTTAAAAAAGCAGTGAAAGCGATAAAACTAGGGGCTTGGGATTATATTACCAAACCCTTCAATAATGAGGAGCTAGTTCTCACTATTAAAAAGGCCCTTAAGACCCAATATTTAAGCAGAGAAGTAGAAAGATTGAGAAAAAGATTGGGCGAAGAAAAAGCTACAGAAGTAGTGATGGGAGAAAGTCCTCAGATAAAAAAGGTTTTAAAACAAGCAGAAATCGTTGCTCCCACAAACATGACGGTTATATTGCAGGGTGAGAGCGGAGCCGGGAAAGAGATCATTGCTAATTTAATTTATCAAAAGAGCAAAAGGGCCAATAAACCTTTTGTTCCTATAGACTGCGGAACAATTCCCGAAAGTTTAGTGGAAAGTGAATTATTCGGCTATGAGAAAGGCGCTTTTACCGGCGCTGAGGAGAGAAAGGAAGGTAAATTTGAGCAGGCTCAAGGCGGCACTTTATTTTTAGATGAGATTGCCAATCTACCTATATCTACACAGGTAAAGCTGTTGCGGGTAATTGAAGAGAGAAAACTGCGGCATTTGGGGGGCAAGAAGGATATAATTGTAGATGTTCGAATTATTGTGGCCACCGGCACCAATCTTTGGGAGGAGGTAAGTGAGGGGAAATTTAGAAATGATTTGTTCCATAGGTTTAATGAGTTTTGTATAGATTTACCTTCCTTGCGGGAAAGAAAAGAAGACATCCCTATCTTAACTAAGTGTTTTTTAGAAGAGGAAAATCAAAAATTTAATAAAAAAATAAAAGAAATATCTTCTGACGCAATGAAACATCTACTCGGTTATAATTGGCCGGGCAACGTAAGAGAGTTAAAAAATGTAATTAAAAAGGCAGTGCTTTTAACTGATTCAAACCTGATTAAACCGGATGTTATCTTCTTAAATCATTCGACTCTGCCTAAAAGTCCACAATTTCAGCCTAACTTGGCTGATGGAGCTTCGTTATGGGAGATAACCAAGAAAGCCACCGAAGGAATCGAGCGGGAAGCAATTAGGCAAGCCTTAGTTAAGGTAAGTGGTAATAAAACCAAGGCTGCCAAAATCCTTAAGATAGATCGCACCAGCCTCTATTCGAAGATAAAAGAGTTTCAATTGGAATAGACCATAGATGATTACAGGTAAAGAATATCTACGTTAAGCTGCGGATTGTAAAATAGATTCTACAAAAGTGTGGATTTGATTCTACAGTTTGGAGGCCAAAAATATTTGTTTATAAATTTGCCTAAATCAAGGAAAACAGCTTCTATAACTACTTGACTTAGAAGATGATACATAGGCAAAAATTTTTCTCATCATTGAACTCTTTGGCACGATAGTTGCTTATTAGTAAGGCAGGAGAAGAAAAAAATGATTATCAGGAGATCAAGATGAAAAATAGGATTAAGGCTTTGGTAGTAGAGAATGATAAAGATATGTGTGAGCTGCTTTCCGATGTTCTTAAGAAAGAGGGCCATAGGGTAAATGTTGCCTACGATGGAAGAACTGCTTTGCAAATGCTAAAAGATCAGGCTTATGATGTAATGATTTTAGATTACAACCTTTGGGGGACAAATGGCTTGATTGTTTTTAAGAAAGCCTTGCAAATAAAACCTTCGATAAGCACTATAATGATTTCTGCCTCGACAGATGAAGTGGTAAAGAAGAAAGCCCAAAAATTAGGGATTTATGATTTTTTTGGTAAACCTTTTAATATCGATGAGCTTCTTAAAGTAGTGGAGAAAGCCTTTAAAGAGCAACAAGAGGCCATCTTAAGTAGAAAACAAAGCCCATCCCGAGCTTGTCGGGAAATCTATCCTTCGATAAACTCAGGATTAGTCCTGAGCGAAGTCGAAGGGCTAAAAAAAGGAGGTGATTAGCATGGCAGTAGAAAAAGCAATTGGTTCTTCCAGTTTGGTCGAGGTTGTTGACCGAATCTTGGACAAAGGCGTCGTAATTGACGCTTGGGTAAGAGTCTCTTTAGTGGGTATCGAGTTACTCGCGATTGAGGCCAGAGTAGTAGTGGCTTCAGTTGAGACCTATCTGAAGTATGCTGAAGCTATCGGTTTAACCGCAACAGCAGCCTAAGGTAAAAAAGGATTCTTGCCGACCCATCCTTATGTTCCGTGTTATGCGGGGGTCAGAAAGCATGATTCGCCAAGATGTTCCTTTTTTAAAAAAAAAGAGGGAATGAAAGTAATGTCTTTAGCAGAAGAAATGAAAAATATTGTCGAAGAGATAGTCTCTTCTTATGAGACCAGAATCCAGAGTATTGGTTCCATCTTTGATACTACCCATCAGCTCCTTGAAGGTTTCCATGATTCCTTCCTCGACACAAAAAAAGAAAGAGAAACACTTAATGCAGAATTACGGGAAAATCTTGCCAAAAACGAGTCTCTGCGGAGAAAAGATTTTGACAATATGATGCAGGATATTCTTTCAACTCAAGATGAGAGGGAAAAGGAAGTAAGGAATTTGTTAAAAGGCTATCTTAATGAACAGAAAGAAATGGCACATACTTTAAGAGATAATTTGGCAAAGGTCACAGATGGTCTTGCCAAAGGTGAAGCTGGAAGGGTCAAAGAATTCCAAGGCATGATTAAAGAGATTCTTGTTAAACAGGATGAAAGTAAAGAAGAAGTGACTTCTAAGCTAAAAGAGTTTCAGAAAGTGCAACAGGAGATGGCAAAAGGCTTAAAAGAGCTTTTAGCAAAGGGAAGAGAGCTCCAGATAAAGGATCTTAAAATAATGCTGAAGGAATTCAAGGCCCAATATAAAGAGCGGATAGCTCGCCAAGAAGAAAGGCGGGAAGAAGTCAAAAATCTACTCGGTGACTTTAAGAAAGAAAGAGTAGAGGCGGTCGAGAACTGGCGGGTTGTACAAAGGAAAATGGCTCAAAGAAGAACTAAATCACCTAAGGCAATTAACATAGATGTAAAGAATTAGGGTAATGAAAAGGTGCAAGTGAAATAGGTACGATATTAAAAGGAGAATGTAAAAATGGGAATAGCTGATGATATCAAAACACTTGGTGAGGACATTGTCGCCTCTTATGATACGCGAGTAAAGGCAATAGGAACATTAGTAAAGGATACTCACAGTATGCTCAAAGGATTTCATACTGAGCATAAAGAGATGGCTGCTGAGCAGACAAAGGCATTAGCAGATTTTATGGCGGACCTAACTAAGAATGTAAGCAGTATGATAAAAGGTTTACAGAAAGAGCATAAAGATATGGCTGATACGCTTAAAGAAGGCCTTGAGAAAGGCGAAGAAGGTAGAATCAAAGACTTCAAGGCTATGATGGGAGGTATCAACAAAGGCATTAAGGATATCGAAAACTATGTTGCGAAAAAACTTAAGGAATTCTCTGATGCCCATGCGGATATGAGCGAAGAACTTAAAAAAGAGTTGGCCAAGTATGTGGATGATATGGCTAAGGCGACCAAGAAGCTAATGTCTGATATTCAAGAACGGCAGAAAGAAAGAAATGCAGAAGTTGCCGATTTATTGGAAGCCTTCGAGATCGAAAGAGAAAAAATGGCTGCTAATTGGCAGGCTCTGGCTGCTACGATGGAAAAAAGAAGAGGTGGCACGCCTATTGTTTCCGCTGGTGCTGTGGTAGAGACGGTTGAAGAGGCAGTTGAAAAGCCAAAAAAGAAAGGTAAAGGCAAGAAAAAAGGCAAGAAAGTGAAGAAATGACATTAGTCCATTAAAGGAGGGGTGAGATTATGGGCGAGATAAAGTGTGCATTTTGTAAGGGCATAGGCAAAGACCCCTTTGATCTGCTATCTGAACTTGCTACCTGCCAGGTATGTGGAGGCACAGGTAAGGTTGAGGTTGTAGAGCCGGCGATTAAATGTGTTTTTTGCAAAGCAACTGGTGTCTATCCTCGTAATGCCAGGGTTACCTGCACTGTCTGTAATGGCAAAGGTATGGTTACAGTTAAAGGTGCAACCGAAGAGTGCTCTAAGTGTAAAGGTACCGGCATAACAAAAGATAGTGGTTTACCTTGCATTGAATGTGGAGGCAAAGGGGTGGTTTCAAAGAAATGACTGAATTAAATTTTTTCAGAGAAAAGATTATTAGAAAGAAGAAGGATGCATTAGATAAGATTAATTACTTCAGAGTAGACTTTATGAGGAAGGAAAAGGAGACGAGGGAAGATTTAGAAGAAGCAGGCAGAATCTGGAAAGAAGTGAGTAAAAAATTCAAGTGGTGGCAATCGTTGCCATAGAAAAAAGAATCAAAAATTAAAAGAAAGGGGAATAAAATGATTGATGAAATGACTACAGTACTTGAACCAAGTCCTCTAGAAGACTTTGTAGAAACAAAGTATATTAAGGATATTACTAAAAGAGCTCTTTCCTATATTAAGGCCGGTTTTCCGGTGCATTTTAGGGGCGTCTCTGGTACCGGCAAGACCACACTTGCTATGCACATAGCAAGTAAGATTGAAAGGCCGGTAGTAATGATTCACGGAGATGAAGAGTTTACCACCTCTGACTTAGTTGGAGGTGAACATGGCTATCGATTTAAGAAGGTTGTAGACCGCTTTATCTCCAGGGTTTTAAAGGTAGAAGAAGACATGGTTAAGCGCTGGGTTGACAATCGCTTGACCGTTGCCTGTAAGTATGGATTTACCTTAATCTATGATGAGTTTACCCGCTCTCGGCCAGAGGCGAATAACATACTTCTTTCTATCTTACAGGAGAAGATGATGGATTTGCCGGTAGGAAGAGGAGGAGAAGATCCTTATCTAAAGGTCGATCCAGATTTTACAGCTATCTTCACCAGTAATCCTGAGGAATATGCCGGCGTCCATAGAAGCCAGGATGCTCTTCGGGATAGGATGATCACTATGGATTTGGATTATTTTGACTATGAGACAGAGGTTGCTATTACCCTGGCAAAGTCTAAACTTTCTAAATCTTCTGTTGAGACAATAGTCGGTATCGTCCGAGGTTTGAGAGAATCCGGAAAGTGTGAGTTTGCGCCAACTGTCCGCGGTTGCATTATGATTGCCAAGACACTTAAAGTCCAAGGCATCACTCCTGCAAGTGCTAATGGCGTCTTTACGCAGATGTGCCAGGATATACTGGCGTCAGAAACAAGCAGGGTTGGTTCGAAGACGAATCAGACCAGGGTAAAAGAGGTGGTCAAAGGGTTGGTCGAGAAAGAACTTAGCACGCGAAAGACCATTGATGCTGAGAAGGAAGCAGAAAAAGAAAATGTGGCTGTGGGTGTTTCTGAATAACTGGAGGTAAGAAAAATGACTTTGATGCGTGCATTTTCTAAGGTGGATAAAGAGGGTAAGATACAACTGCCCGGTAATATTCAACGCGCGGCTGATTTAAAGGAAGGCCAACTGGTGGAGTTAAAGATTGTAGGGGCAAGTAGAAAAAAGAATATTTTAGTTTCAGTCAGAGATAGCGCAAGATAATAACTAAGGAAGCATGAAAAGAATAAAAATGCGCTACAGAGGCATCTGTGATTCCGCGGTTGCAAAGGAGTAAAGAGTAATGAGAGATGTTAATAGTCTGTCAGGGCTACATAAATTAAGGACGATGTTTAGTGTAAAGAAGCGTTCCATACCACGGGCTCAGAGTTCAACCTATGTAGATTTATATATGATGAATAAAGAGAGGGAAAGGCTTCTGAAGGAGAGCGAGAGAGTGGGTATGAGGGATGCTGACATCAAAAAGCGCTTGGAAGAAATAGACCTGGAGATGAATAGGTTACAAGGAGCGGAAATTCCTGTTAAAAGTAGTGAAAACCCAAGTTCTTCAAAAGCAAGCGCTTTCACTCAGAAAGATGGAGTCAAAAAAGAATGGAAAAAGATGGCTTTGAATTATTAGAAAGAAAGAGATACCTATCCCACGGGGATAGACCTCACTTATGCATTATAAAGGAAGGGCCGTGTAATGAATTGGAAGACATTTGATTTTAAAGGTGGCAGGACAAGGTTAGGCCGAAAAATTGGTGAAATTCTTGAAGGCGATAAGTTTAAATGTTCCTTATGTGCCGGCACTGGAATATTGCCCAGAACCAAAGGCACAAAATGTCCGACTTGCAGGGGAGCAGGGATAGTCTCTTTAACTGGGCCAGTTGTAGTATGCGCTTATTGCAAAGGCAGAGGCGATTATCCTCCTCGGACAAATCTTACCTGCACAGTTTGCGCTGGAAAAGGCCTGGTTAGTGTTACTAAACCTATCGAGCTTTGTAGTCATTGCCGGGGAACGGGAAGCGAGCCAGGTAATAAACTCTCTTGCTTAAAATGTAAAGGTAAAGGCGTGGTTACGAAATAATTAGTCAGGGGGCTATATGAAAATAGAAGAAGTAAGCAAGGCAATTACAGTTTTTTTTAAAAAGACTCTTGGCAAAGACGCAAAAGTAATAAAGATAGCGCAGACTCAAGATGAATGGCTCGCTGAAGCAGAAGTTTATGAGGAAAGCTCATTTATTAAATCTTTAGGCCTTTCCACTAAGGTTCAGGATAGAAATATTTATGAGATTAAATTGACCAATGACCTGGAAGTGATGTCTTATGCGCGAAAGGGAACGGTTACAAAAGAAGAATAAGGGGTGTTAAAATGCAAGAACCAAAAATGATGCATGCTACGAATGCAACTAATCTCGCCGATATTTTAGAAAGAGTCCTAGATAAAGGCATAGTAATTGCCGGAGATATCAGGATTCAAATTGCTGATGTTGAACTTCTCAATATCAAAATAAGGCTTTTAGTTGCTTCAGTTGATAAAGCAATGGAAATGGGCATAAACTGGTGGCAGCAGGATTCTTATCTTTCTTCAGAAGCAAAAGAGAAAGAGACAGAGAAGGAAAATAAATCCTTAAAGAAGAGATTGGAACGCTTAGAGGCAAAGGTAAAATAATGTCCACCCCAGATGAAAGCAAAATCATTAAGATAATTGAGGCTGAAGGCGGTGAATGCACCGTAGGAAGAATAGCTATGAAGATGCGTCTTGACCCGAACTATATTAGAATAATCCTACGCTCTATGGGTGAAAATGATATTATAGATATTTATAGAACTGGAAAGGTTAGGATCGTAAACAAAGGTCGGGTAGCATTAGGGAAAAAACCTGAGAGACCAGAGGGCTTAAAAAGATATTTAGAAGACCGTGCTAAAGGGAAGACTTTTTAATGCTGGAGTAAGAAATGACCAGTATGGAACAGGAAGCTTTGGATGTTATTGGTAAAAATGAGGATAGGCTTCATTATTATTTAATAGCGCAAGAGTTAGGGATAAGCGCCCATTACGCGTATATAATTTGTAGAGGTTTAGAGAGAAGTGGTTATGTTGATTTTGATACCTTTAGAGGAATATGCAGCCTGACAGAAAAGGGGAAAGATACAATAGAAAAAGATTGGCTTTTTAAACTTAAGAAACAAAAAGAAAATATTCAGAAGCAAAAAAAAGAAAATAAAAAGAGAATTTTAAAGAATGTGAAAGCCATACATTATTAAATGAGGTATCATGAGCTTAACAGCTACAGAGTTAGAGATATTGAAAATTATAAAAGAAAAAAATGGCCTGATGTCTATGAAGGAATTAAGTACTAAAGCGAAATTTGAAATTGGCTATACGTATATGTTATGTAAGTCATTGGAAAAACAGGATTGTATTGGATTTTTTACACCCACGTCTTGCAGGGTAACTGCAAGAGGAAAGAGTCTGGCGGGATAATATAACACCCCGCGCTTATAAGAATTTGCGCGGGTATGCCCTTGTGGGCAAGGAGAGAAAATAAAATGAAAGGTGTATCAGAGATTGGCGGTTTACGAAGTATAAAAAGTATGCACTCAAGCAGCAAAAGGTCTATCCCCCGAGTGCAAAGCTCGGCCTATCTTGATTTATATATGTTACGTAAAGAGAAAGATAGATTAGAAAAAGAGATTTATATCTTGGATAAGAGAAAAATTGAGACTCAAAAAAAG